>OGEK01000001.1_pt1 | contig 297125 bp, 266 predicted proteins | sample 1570641 | NCBI WGS metagenome assembly OGEK01 (sample SAMEA2582136, study PRJEB24529) | metagenome | biome: Human gut stool | place: China | collected 2011
CGTCCTGGATGACGTCATTAGACTTGTCTTCAAAGAACAGATCGCGTTCGTTCTCATACACGTCCATCCCCAGCGCGCCAATTTTCTGGGTCTTCAGGGCTTCGATAGCAGCCTGAGAATCAACCAGCCCGCCGCGGCTGGTGTTGATGATCATCACGCCATCCTTCATCTGGTCAAACGCCGCCTGGTTAAGCAGGTGATAGTTTTCCGGGGTCAGCGGACAGTGCAGAGAAATCACGTCGGACTGCGAGAACAGGGTCGGCAGGTCGACGTACTCCACGCCCAGATCCAGCGCTGCGGCGCTTGGGTACGGATCGAATGCCAGCAGACGCATGCCAAAGCCTTTCAGAATGCGCAGGGCAGCCACGCCAATTTTACCGGTGCCGATTACGCCAGCGGTTTTGCCGTACATGGTAAAGCCGGTCAGCCCTTCCAGCGAGAAGTTGGCGTCACGGGTGCGCTGATAAGCGCGGTGAATACGACGGTTGAGGGACATCATCATGCCAATCGCATGTTCAGCCACCGCTTCCGGGGAGTACGCCGGAACGCGCACCACCTTCAGACCCAGCTCTTTTGCCGCGTCGAGGTCCACATTGTTGAAGCCCGCACAGCGCAGGGCGATGTACTTCACCCCCTGTTTTTTCAACTCTTCCAGCACCGGGCGACTGCCGTCATCGTTTACGAAAATGCAGACGCCTTCACAGCCGTGCGCCGTTTTGGCGGTTTTTTCGGACAGCAGAAAGTCGAAAAATTCAAGCTCAAACCCGTAAGCCTCGTTAACATGTTGCAGATACTTTTTGTCGTACTGCTTTGTGCTGTATACCGCGAGTTTCATAAGACTTTCTCCAGTGATTTTGCATTCACGTTAGCATGATTAAAATTATCTTACAATTTTTTAAAATATTATTGAATTCAATAAGTTCTATCAATTATTTTAGAGCATATCTATATCCTAACTCCATGATATTCTTGCTACGAGGAATCTTTGGCGTGAATCGGGTCAGGGCATGTAGAGAAAAATGCAGTGGGTTGAGGATGCGAAAAAAGCCAGTCTGAATTACGTTAAAGAATGGCAAGAGGGTGTGAAAACTGCAATCCTTCCGGATGTGATGGGACGATATCGGGAACTGGGTGAGTTTCTGATAAAGAGGGAGAATGATGCATGTCGCAACAACCGGAGTTGTCCTTTTCTCCGTCAATGCTGCCCGCTTTGTGCTATTTTATTGTATCTATTGTAATTTTTTTCTTGTTATATATCGGGAAACAGAAGGTTAACCGGCTCCGTAAATACCCACTGTTCATAGCCTATACGCTGTTTGTGATAGCCATTGCAGCCATCCAGATTAACGTTTTTGCCAACGGCTATGAGTTTGTTCGCGGTTTTTTACATATCGATTTTGATCCCTGGCGGTACGATTCGGTGTACTGGGGGTCATTGATATTCGCTATGCTTTACCTGCTGGCAATGCCCAGGAACAGGTATTAGTTTCGCCGTGTTTTCCCCTTTTTTACGCCTGAAATAATGCGTAACCCGCTGAATCTAAAATGTGTTCTTTAGGTTACGCATAGCAAAAAAGTTACCTCATACTATTTACAGCATCTATCCTTAATCCTGGCGTTAACTTCAACTCAACCGCTAAACATGCGACAATGATCGGCACTGCCGGCTTAATTCTTTCGCTAAATCAGGACATTAACTGCCCATGAAGGGTAAATACAAAGCCGCTCTTGCGCTTTTACTGCTGTTCATACTGTTGCCGCTGACGCTGCTGATGACGCTCGCCCAGTGGGTGCCGACGCTCGCCGGGATCTGGCTTCCCGTCGGGACGCGCATCGCGTTCGAAGAGAGCCCGAAACTGACTCGCCGCGCGCTGGTGATCCCCGATCTTCGCTATCTGGTGGAAGACTGCGAAATTGCCCGCATCGATAACGTGACGCTGTCACATCCCAGCCGCTGGAAGCTGGATATCGGCGCGCTGGATCTTAACACCGTCTGCCTGAGCAAAATTCCCCAGTCGGCGCCCTCAACGGTCGCCCCGAAAACGCTGGCACAATGGCAGGCTGTGTTACCCAATACCTGGCTCACGATTCACCGTCTGACGCTGTCGCCCTGGCAGCAATGGCAGGGCGAGCTGCAGGCGTCGCTAACCCCGTCCAGCCAGGAGATCGCCTATAAAGGCGAGCAGGTCAGCATTAAAGGCACGCTTCGCGGTCAGACGCTCTCGGTCAGCCAGTTCGATGTTCAGCTCCCGGATCAGCCGCAGCCGATTAAGCTGGTGGGCGAGTTTACCCTGCCGCTGGTGCCGGACGGCGTGCCGGTGAAAGGCCACGCGGTGGCGACCTTTAACGTGCCACAGTTAACGTCTCTGGTCGATGCCGATCTCGACTGGGAAGACAATCAGGGACAGCTGGTGGTGATGGCGAGAGACAACCCCGATCCGCTTCTCGACCTGCCGTGGCAGATCACGGCGCAACAGCTCAACATCAGCGACGGGCGCTGGAACTGGGATCTCTCGGGTATGCCGCTGAGCGGGCGGGTGTCCCTTCGCGCCGACAACTGGCAGCAGGGGCTGGAGAAAGCCACCCTGACCGGACGACTGAACGTGTTGACGCAAGGCGATGCGGGTAAAGGCAACGCGGTACTGAATATTGGGCCCGGCAGGCTCAGCATGGAAAACAGCGACATGCCCCTGCACCTGAGCGGCGAGGCGAAGCAAAACGATCTCATTCTTTACGCCAAATTACCGGCAAAACTGACCGGCAGCCTGTATGAACCGCAGCTCGCCTTTGAGCCGGGCGCGCTGCTTCGCTCGCGCGGGCGCATCATTGACTCGCTCGATATCGATGAAATCCGCTGGCCGCTGGCGGGCGTGAAGCTCACCCGGAAGGGGGTGGACGGTCGTTTACAGGCGATTCTGCGCGCCCATGAAAACGAGATGGGCGATTTTGAACTCCACCTGGACGGTCAGGCCAACGACTTTTTACCCGATAACGGCCTGTGGCAGTGGCGCTACTGGGGCAAAGGCGGCTTTACGCCGATGCATGCCCGCTGGGATGTCGCCGGGAAAGGCGAGTGGCGCGACAACCTTATTGAGCTGACGGCGCTCTCCACCGGCTTTGACAAGCTTCAGTACGGCACGATGGAGGTCAGCACGCCGCGTCTGGTGCTGGATCGGCCTGTACGCTGGCTGCGCGATGCCGAAAAACCAACCTTCAGTGGGGCGCTGTCGCTCAACGCAGGGCAAACCCGTTTCTCCGGCGGTAGCGTGTTGCCGCCCTCGGTCCTGACCTTCAGCGTCGACGGCACCGACCCGACGATTTTTCAGTTTAAGGGTGACCTCCATGCGGACAACATCGGCCCGGTACAGGTTAACGGACGCTGGGATGGCGTGCGCCTTCGCGGGCAGGCCTGGTGGCCGAAACAGTCCCTCACCGTATTCCAGCCGCTTATTCCGCCGGACTGGAAAATGACGCTGCGCGACGGGGCGCTTTATGCGCAGGTCGCCTTCTCGGCGGCGGCCGATCAGGGCTTTGAAGCGGGCGGGCACGGGGTGCTGAAATCCGGCAGCGCCTGGATGCCCGATAACCAGATTAACGGCGTCGATTTTGTGCTGCCGTTCCGCTTCAGCGAGGGCACCTGGTCTCTGGGCACGCGCGGTCCGGTCACGTTGCGCATCGGTGAAGTGGTAAACCTGGTGACCGCGCGCAACATTACCGCGGATTTACAGGGCGATTATCCCTGGACGGAGGACAATCCGCTGCTGCTTACCAACGTGAAGGTGGAAACCCTCGGCGGGAAGATCACCATGCAGCAGCTGCGAATGCCGCAGCACGATCCGGCTCTGCTGCGGGTGGACAATATCTCCTCGAGCGAGCTGATCAGCGCCGTCAATCCGAAACAGTTCGCCATGTCGGGGCCGGTCAGCGGGGCGCTGCCGTTCTGGCTGGACAACGAAAAATGGATCATTAAGGATGGCTGGCTGACCAACCCGGGGCCAATGACGCTACGCATCGACAAAGATACGGCCGACGCCATCGTGAAAGACAATATGGTCGCGGGCGCCGCGATTAACTGGCTCCGCTACATGGAAATTTCGCGTTCGTGGACGAGAATCAATTTAGATAATCTGGGTGAATTAACCATGCAGGCGACCATCAAGGGGACCAGCCGGGTCGATGGCAAAAGCAGCTCCGTCAACCTGAACTATACCCATGACGAGAATGTCTTTACCCTCTGGCGCAGCCTGCGTTTTGGAGACAACCTGCAAACCTGGTTTGAGCAACACGCGGCGATACCCGGTCTCCGCAGTTCGACTGGCAAGGAAAGTGAGGAATAACAATGAAAAAGATGGCTGGTGCGCTCACCGTTGCCGTTGCCGCGCTACTGTCCGGCTGTACGCCGCGCATTGAAGTCGCTGCGCCAAAGGAGCCGATTACCATCAACATGAATGTCAAAATCGAACATGAGATCCACATTAAGGTCGATAAAGACGTTGAAACCCTGCTGAAATCGCGCAGCGATCTGTTCTGAGGATGCCATGAAACGAGTAGCTCTGATTTTGCTGGCGCTGGGGATGAACGTACAGGCGGCTACGCTCACCCTCAACGATGCCCGGGCCCAGGGGCGCGTGGGGGAAACCCTCAGCGGTTATCTGGCCCCGATTCAACAGGATGCCGAAACGCTGGCGCTGGTCAATCGCATCAACGCGGCGCGCACGGAAAGCTACCAGAAGCTGGCTGACAGCAATAATTTGCCGGTCGATGAAGTGGCCAAAATGGCAGGGCAAAAACTGGTTGCTCGCGCCCAGCCGGGCGAGTACGTGAAGGGCATTAACGGAAAGTGGCTCAAAAAATAGCTAGCGGTAGCGCTTGCGGTATTCACCCGGCGAAACGCCAAAGCGCTGCTTAAACGCCGTTGAAAAATGGCTATGGTCGGTGAACCCCCAGCTGTAGCCAATCCCCGCCAGCTTTTCGTCATCACCGGCTGCGCGCAGCACCTCCGCGCAGCGATCCAGGCGGCGGTTTTTAATGTACTGCGCAACCACAAGCCCCTTCTCGGCAAACATACGATAGAGGCTGCGCACGGACATACCGCTTTCGGCGGCAATCCATTCCGGGCGCAGCGATTCAGACTGAATGTGGTCGTCAATCAGCGCCACCACATGCTGGAACTGGCGCTCCTTACGCGGCTGAATGATTTCGCGCTGCTGGAAAGCGGGGCGCAGCAGGCAGATCATCGCTTCGAGCGCCGCTTCACTCTCCCGGTCACTCAGGCTGGCATTGCTCATGCTCTCCATCAACAGGCGATGGCTCAGCTGCACCGTGGGCAGCGTGCGGGAAAGAGCGGTGGCGCAGCTTATCTCCTGAAAACGGCACTGCTGCTCAATAATCTGACGGGGAACCAGGAGCGAAATCTGGCGGGATTTTTCCTGCCAGTTGATCGAGCAGGGGCGTGAGGCGTCAATCAGCGTGATATCCCCGGTTCTGAGTACCGCGCGACGGTCATCCTGCTCAATCTCCGCGCTGCCTTCGAGCTGAAACACGGTATAGAACCAGGCATCGTTACTCTGTTTGATCTCATCACGGGAGCGGAACAGGTTGACACCACCGGCGGTGACGGTGCTGAGCTTCAGGCTGCGCGCATAGCTGGTCTCCAGCTCGCCATAGAATCTGCCCCCGGTGGGCTGCGCGTTAAAACGCCCGCAAACCTGGTTAATTTGCGCCAGCCACTGCTGATACTGTTCCTGCTCGCTTGCACACGCCATCGTTTCTCTCACTGCACCGTCAACGTTTTCGCATTGTTGCATTTGTGTTGCATTTTGTCAGAGCTATGAGGCTGACTATAGGAAAGAACACTCACCGGTAACAGCGATATAAGCGGCAATTATCGCGATTTGCGGCGCCTGTCACAGGTGGCAAAGCGAATGTCACAGAGACAAAAGCGAGAATGCAAAACCCCTCTTAGACTGGATGAACACCCTGCGAAGAATAACGAAGGAGTATCCTATGTCTGAATCACTGGTGGCTATTCAGCCTGCCGTGCAACAATTTTTAGACCGACAGCATGGCCTGTGGATTGAAGGGCGTCAGGCCGCGTCGGACAGTGAAAAGCGGCTTAATGTCTACAACCCGGCCACGGGCGAGGTGATTGCCTCAACTGCCGATGCCAGCGTCGACGACGTTGATCGTGCCGTCATGTCCGGCTGGCGCGCCTTTGTGGCCCGTACCTGGGCCGGAAAGCTCCCGGCGGAGCGCGAGCGGATCCTGCTCCATTTCGCCGATCTCGTCGAACAGCACGGCGAGGAGCTGGCTCAGCTTGAAACGCTGGAGCAGGGCAAGTCCATCAACATCTCCCGTGCCTTTGAAGTCGGTTGCACCCTGAACTGGATGCGCTATACCGCCGGGCTGACCACCAAAATTGCGGGCAAAACCCTCGATCTCTCCATCCCGCTACCGCAGGGGGCACGCTATCAGGCGTGGACGCGTAAAGAGCCGGTTGGCGTGGTGGCCGGGATCGTGCCCTGGAACTTCCCGCTGATGATCGGCATGTGGAAAGTGATGCCAGCGCTGGCCGCGGGCTGCTCTATCGTCATTAAGCCGTCGGAAACCACGCCGCTGACCCTGCTGCGCGTGGCGGAACTCGCCAGTGAAGCGGGCATCCCGGACGGGGTGTTCAACGTGGTGACCGGCAGCGGCGCGGTGTGTGGCGCAGCGCTGACCTCGCACCCGCATATTGCGAAGGTGAGCTTTACCGGCTCAACGGCGACGGGTAAGCAAATTGCCCGCGCGGCGGCGGACACGCTCACCGGGGTGACCCTTGAGCTCGGCGGGAAAAACCCGGCAATTGTGCTCAAGGATGCGGACCCCGCGTGGGTGATAGAAGGATTAATGACCGGCAGCTTCCTGAACCAGGGGCAAGTGTGCGCGGCGAGCTCACGCATCTATATTGAAGCCCCGCTGTTTGACACGCTGGTGAGCGGGTTCGAACAGGCGGTGAAATCCCTGAGCGTCGGGCCGGGCATGTCGCCGGAGGCCTTTATCAACCCGCTGGTGTCGCGTGCGCACTGCGACAAGGTGCAGTCTTTCCTTGATGAGGCGACGTCGCGCAACGCGGAGCTGATCGTCGGTAACCGTGGTCCGGAGGGCAAAGGCTATTACGTGTCGCCGACGCTGGTGGTGAACCCGGATGCCTCGCTGCGGCTCACCCGTGAAGAAGTATTCGGTCCGGTGGTCAACCTGGTACGCGTCGCCGACGGGGAAGAGGCGCTCCAGCTGGCAAACGACACCGAATATGGCCTGACGGCCAGCGTCTGGACGCAGAATATCAGCAAGGCGCTGGAGTATACCGATCGGCTGCAGGCGGGCACCGTGTGGGTGAACAGCCATACGCTGATCGACGCCAACCTGCCGTTCGGCGGGATGAAGCAGTCCGGGACAGGGCGTGACTTCGGTCCGGACTGGCTGGACGGCTGGTGTGAAACCAAGTCGGTGTGCGTGCGGTATTAAAAAGCAAGCCGGGTGACGGCTACGCCTTACCCGGCCTACAACGACTCGAACCGTAGGCCGGGTAAGCGCAGCGCCACCCGGCTTTTATCTACAGCGACCACCGATCCCGCCCGGCCTCTTTCGCCCGATACAGCGCCGCATCGGCGCGGGCGATAATCTCGGTGCCCGCGAGTCCCCCCGCCATCCCCGCAATCCCCATGCTCACGGTGACATGGTCGCTGACCGTCGAGGCGCCGTGCGGTATGGCCTCTGCGCGAAGGCCGTCCTGGATACGCAGGGCGACCTTTTCAGCGATGTTCTCCGGGCAATTAAACAGAATCACCAGAAACTCTTCGCCGCCATAGCGTGATACCACATCCTCAGGTGTGCGCACCGACTGCTTAAGCACGCGCGCCACGCGCGTCAGACAGTCGTCACCCGCCTGGTGCCCGTAGGTGTCGTTGTAGCGCTTGAAGTAGTCGATATCCAGCATAATCAGCGAGAAGGGCTTCTTCTGCTCAACCGCGTTCTCCAGCACCACCTCCATTTTCCGTCGATTGGCGGTTTTGGTTAACGGGTCCTGATGCGCCAGCGCATCCAGCCGCGAAATCAGCAGCTGATTCTGCTGGTTACGTCGCCAGGCTTCGTCAAACCAGCTCAGCAGAATAAAACGCCCGCAGATCAGAATCAGCGTAAAGACGCTCCAGATAACAACGAAGTGAAGGTTGAGACCATCGTTTCGTATCCAGCTTGCTATCGGCAGGGTGATCCAGAGCGGGAGCACAAAGGCGAGCAGCCCTTCAGGGTAGAAATAGAGCGCCGTCAAACCGGCGAGTAACAGAATAACGCACAGCGGCCAGACGTGCGGGAGCAGCAGTTGGGTGATAAACCAGAAGCAGGAGACCGACCAGATGGCGCTGCAGATAAACAACACCACGCTGATGCCGGCGATGCGCCGCCAGGCCATAAGGATCAGCGCAGCCGAGAGGATGATAATACCGAGCATGGAGGCATCGACGATTCTCGTCAGCTGCGGCGAGTGGGGATAAAGAGGATCGCTGGCCTTAAGCAGAACGTGTCGCAGCAGAATCATCACCGCGAAGCTGATATTGACGAAGGCCAGCCACGGCAGGTTCATCGCCAGTCCATGCATGACCATGGCCTGGCGCGTTGGCCAGGTTGCCCGTTCCAGCGTCGGTTTTTTTCTTTTTTCCATAAAGCCCTTTCCCGTCCGGGGGATAAATCATGCAGGTGAGATATCAGTAACTATAAGCAAGCCAGGACGATCCTCAAACGCCAGGGCAAAAAAAACCGGGCAATTGCCCGGCGGATGGTTATTTTTCGTCTTTTTTCTTCCCGAGCGTTGGCGTCTCGTCGAAGAAGTTCCACGGTTTAAGCAGGGTATGCACCCATTCCGTCGGCATGATCGGCCACTCCTCCGCGCGCGCCACGTGGGTGGTGCCGGTGGTCATCCAGACCACGTCATCCTGATCGTTCAGCGACTCGTTATCCTTGCTGTACTGCCCAAGGCCCGTGTCGTGGATGGAGCGGTTCGGGAATTTCCCTTCCGGGTAGAGCTCATCCGGATGATAACGGGTCACCCACAGCTGTTTGTCCATAAAGCTCAGGCGATGGTAGATCCACTCGTCCGGCGCGAATTTCGCGCCGGTCGCCACCGGGTGCGTGCCCCCCGCGTAAGGGATAATCTGGTATGAGACCGGGTTGCCCATGCGGTTCTCTTTACTGGTGTTGCTCAGCAGTCGAATCGTGCCCGGGTCGAATTTCTGCGCCGCCTGCTGCTCGGTATCAATATCGTACTGATTAATCTGCATGGTGCTGGTGCGCGGGCCCCCGGCGGTATTCGGCTTCACTTCCGGATCCATCGCCACCAGCTTGTTGTTGATGCCGTCCACGTCCATATCAAGACGGAAGTTGTAGATGTGCTGGTGCGTGGTACCTACGATGTTGTGGTCGATCAGCGTACCGTATTTTGTATCGTCTTTGGCGGTGGCGTCGTGCATGGTTTTCGCCTGCACGCCTTTCACCGCCTCGATACCCGTCGCGCCGGCGTCAATGCCGATGGTGCCATTTTCATGGAACACCCAGTCGAAGATGTAATCGTAATTGCCCACGGTACTCACCCAGCGCACCACCAGTTCGCGGCGCTCGGTGCTGACGTTAGGCTGGCCCATCTCCTGATGCTTATATTCCGGGCCCGCGTAGCGTTCGAAAATCGCTATCGCGCGCGGGATCTCCATCGGCGCGCCGGTGTAATCCGGGATGGTTTCGTTGAGCATCACCGCGTTGGACGGCACGTCTTTCCCGCGCACCAGCGGCGAGGTCAGGGTGCCCATGCCGTAGTCGCCGGAATCAAGATAGGCCTTGAAGTACCAGCCCACGTCCGGATCGCCGTAAGGAACGATCATGCCGCCGAGCGACCCCTGATACATAATCTGGCGTTTTTTGCCGTTGTCGTTATACGTGACGGTTGAAATCATCGGGCCGACGCGGGAGTCCAGGCTCAGGTGGAAATCCCAGTTCTGCCAGTGCACCATATCGCCGGTAATGGTGTAGTTCTTGCCTTCCGGCTCAATGATGTCGAGCGGTTTTTTCGGCGTCTCTATACGGTCGCGGCCATCGTAGGGGCGCGGCGTCATCGGAACCGGAACAACGGCGCCTTCCTCAATCTTCTGGATTTTTTTCTGCTCAAGATCGACCACGGCCACCAGGTTCTCAATCGGGTGCGCCCAGTAGTTGCCGTCGCCGACGTCGAGATAGCTCACCACCTTCAGCAGGCGATCTTCCTGCTTCAGGCCGTCTTTACCGTCGAAATAGCCGACGGTCAGCGGCGTGGTAATCACTTTTTTCGGGTCGGTGATGCCGTGTTTTTTAAGCACCTCGGCAAACTCCGTGCTCTCGTTAACGATCTGCTGCACCGCAGTGAAATCATCCAGCAGCACCATGCCGTGCGCGTCTTTCACCGGGTCCCAGCGCAGGATTTTTTTATCCTTCAGATCCACCAGGCTTTCGATAACGTGCTTCCCATCGAGCATCACAATCTTTGCCTGACGCGGGGCATCCACAGCCGTACCGTTAAGCACAAAGTCCCACACTTTGGCTTTCTCTGGCTCAGCAAGGGCAATCTGGGTAAAGCGGGTATTTGGTTTAAAATCCGCCGAGGCTTTGACAATCTCAACGGCTTGCTTAATTTCGTCCGCCGTCAGCGCGTTCAGCGGGTGAGGGCGTTTTTCAACCTGGAAAGTCTGGTCAAGACCGGACTGGAAAACATCATTGATGAAGCTGTCAGAGATAAAGGCTTTCTTGCCTTTCATCACCACCGGCACCTCGAGCTTGAGGGTTTTCCCGTTGACGATGGCGGTTTTAGCGCCCGGTTTGACCTTCACAAAGGCGCCGTCTTTCGCAATGGTAAACATCTGTGCGTAATCATCCCACTGAACGTCGGCGCCAAAGTCCTGCAGCGTTTTGTCCATCGGGACCATATGCGCCTCGCTGCCGTGGGCGAAAACAGGGGATTGCCAGGCGCAACACAGCGCAACGGCCATAGCCAGCGCCGTTCTACGGCCAGAAAAAGAAGAATTGCTTCCCATCGTAGACCTCATCTTGTTGTGTTTATTGTGTTGTGACAGCCCTATCCTGACAGGCGTCTGAGAAAAGCGTTTGCCTGCATCTGCCAGATTATTTGCCAGTCTTGCCAGGTTAAAAAAAGAGCGGGGCGATGTCACACCCCGGCTGGTCGTCGTAGGCCGGGTAAGCATCGCGCCACCCGGCAGGAAAGGCGGTGAAGGGAAGGTGTCAGAAATCCCCCTGCTGGCGCGCCACCAGCGTCAGGATGGAGTAGAGCGCCACGGCCTGCTGGTGCTGGTTGAAGATCTCAACCGCCCATTCCACCACGCCGGTTGGTTTTTCCTCGGCACTGCGTTGTTTCTTCAGCGTTTTACGCTTGCAGGTCAGACGCACCTGAATGGTATCGCCCGGTTTAACCGGCTCGATAAAGCGCAGGTTTTCCATGCCGTAGTTGGCAATGACAGGCCCAACGCCCGCATCAACGAACAGCCCTGCCGCGGCGGAAATCAGGAAGTAGCCGTGCACCACGCGCTCGCCAAAGATCGACTCTGCCGCGCCGATCTTGTCCATATGGGCGTAAAAGTGGTCGCCGCTCAGGCAGGCAAAATTCACGATGTCCGCTTCCGTCAGGGTGCGGCGCGGCGTCAGCAGGCTGTCGCCCGGCTGCAGCTCCTCAAAGTATTTGCGGAACGGATGCACACGATCTTCCTGCACCGCTGCGCCACGCACCCACTGCTTGCCGATAGCGGCCAGCATGGTCGGACTGCCCTGAATGGCGGTGCGCTGCATATAGTGTTTGACCGCGCGCAGGCCACCCAGCTCCTCGCCGCCACCCGCACGTCCGGGACCGCCGTGCACTAGCTGTGGCAGCGGGGAACCGTGGCCGGTGGATTCTTTCGAGGCTTCCTCGTTGAGGATCTGAATACGCCCGTGGGCGCGCGCCGCGCCGAGAATAAACTGGCGGGCAATGTCCAGGTCTGCGGTGACCAGCGTGCCCGCCAGGCTGCCGCCGCCCGCGCGGGCAAGCTGCATTGCGTGCTGTGCGTTGCGATACGGCATCAGGGTCGCGACCGGCCCGAAAGCCTCCGTTGAGTGCACTGCCGGAGTTTCATCCGGCTGCGGGCAGAACAGCAGGGTCGGCGGGAAGAACGCGCCCGCGGCCTGCAAATCCGCTTTGCCGCCCAGGCGGACCTGGCAGCCTGCGGCGATCAGGTGATCCACTTTCTCCTGCACGTCCGCGCGCTGTTCGGCGTTGACCAGCGCGCCCATCTTTACCCCTTCCTGCGCCGGGTCGCCCACCGCCACCTTTTCCAGCCGGGCAACCAGCGCCTGGCTCACGGCGTCAATCTGGCTCTGCGGGACGATAATGCGGCGGATGGCCGTACATTTCTGCCCGGCTTTGGCGGTCATCTCGCGCACCACTTCCCGAATGAACAGGGCAAATTCCGGCTGCTCCGGCGTGACGTCTTCCCCCAGCACGCAGCAGTTCAGGGAGTCGGCTTCCATCGTGAATGGAATGGCATTCGCCACAATATTCGGGTGCACGCGCAGGCTTTGCCCGGTGCTGGCGGAGCCCGTAAAGGTGACCACGTCCTGGCTGTCGAGCTGGTCGAGCAGATCGCCCGCGCCGCCGCAGATCAGGCTGATGGCACCGTCCGGCACCAGCCCGCTGTCGACGATGGATTTCACCATCGCCTGCGTCACCTGCGCGGTAGCGGTGGCAGGTTTGATGATGGCGGGCATGCCCGCAAGCCAGGTCGGGGCCAGTTTTTCCAGCATTCCCCAGCAGGGGAAGTTAAAGGCGTTGATGTGCACCGCCACGCCGGACTTCGAGGTCAGGACGTGACGCGCGGCAAAGCCGCCTTCTTTTGACAGCGGGATCGGCTCGTCTTCCGGCCACACGGTGTCATCCGGCAGCTCGCGGCTGCCCAGGCTGGCGTAAGTGAAGAGGGTGCCGATCCCGCCTTCGATATCGACCCAGCTGTCTGCTTTCGTCGCCCCGGTCTGGGCGGACAGAGCATAAAACGTCTCTTTCTCGTTAAGCAGATGCTTTGCCACCGCCTTCAGCATGGCTGCGCGTTCGATAAAGGTCATCGCGTGAAGCGCTTCGCCGCCGCGCTCAATCGCATAGCGACGGGCGGCCGCCATGTCCAGCCCTTCGCTGGTCACGCTCCACAGCGCTTCGCCACTGATGGCGTGATGAATAGTGCGTTCGCGGCCCCGGCCAGACTGCCAGGCGCCGGACAAGAAGCTGGCTAACTGCTGCATCGCTTATCTCCAAATGTTACGTGGTTTACCCATTAATAGTTTGATCGTGAATCATAAAAATCAAGCTGAGTTTTTAATGAATTGTTAACGATGTGATCTGGATGGATGAATCACAGAATACCAAGGCCCGCCTATCAAGGCTTGAAGCAAAAGCCTTGCGAGCAGCATCACAAAACAAGCAAACAATTCTTGGGGTTATATTTAACCTTTGTGTAACTTTTAAAAAACAAAGTGATTCAGCATTACGCTTTAATTTGCAAACTAACGAATCATAAAGGTGATGACGTGACGCAAGAACAACGGTTTGAGCAGCGCATAGCGCAGGAGACGGCTATTGAGCCTCAGGACTGGATGCCTGACGCCTACCGTAAGACGTTGATCCGCCAGATTGGCCAGCATGCGCACTCCGAAATTGTCGGCATGCTGCCGGAAGGGAACTGGATCGCCCGCGCCCCGACGCTGCGCCGCAAGGCGATCCTGCTGGCGAAGGTGCAGGACGAAGCCGGACACGGGCTTTACCTCTACAGCGCGGCGGAAACGCTGGGCTGCGCGCGGGAAGACATCTACCAGAAGATGCTCGACGGCAAGATGAAATACTCCTCCATCTTCAACTATCCGACCCTGAGCTGGGCCGATATCGGCGTGATCGGCTGGCTGGTGGACGGCGCCGCCATCGTCAACCAGGTGGCGCTGTGCCGCACCTCTTACGGTCCGTATGCCCGCGCGATGGTGAAAATCTGTAAAGAAGAGAGCTTCCACCAGCGTCAGGGCTTTGAAGCCTGCATGGCGCTGGCGCAGGGCAGTGAAGCCCAGCGTCAGATGCTGCAGGACGCCATCAACCGCTTCTGGTGGCCGGCGCTGATGATGTTCGGGCCGAACGACGACAATTCGCCGAACAGCGCCCGCAGCCTGGCGTGGAAAATCAAACGCTTTGGCAACGACGAGCTGCGCCAGCGCTTTGTCGACAACACGGTGCCGCAGGTGGAGATGCTGGGCATGACGGTGCCCGATCCCGACCTGCATTTTGATGAAGAGAGCGGTCATTATCGCTTCGGCGAGATCGACTGGCAGGAGTTTGACGAGGTCATTAACGGGCGCGGCATCTGCAACCACGAACGCCTGGCCGCGAAACGTAAAGCCTGGGAAGAGGGCGCGTGGGTGCGGGAAGCCGCGCTGGCGCACGCCGAAAAACAGCGCGCCCGTCAGGCCGCTTAAGAGGAAATAACCATGAGCAATGTCTACTGGCCGCTGTACGAAGTGTTCGTACGCAGCAAACAGGGGTTGTCCCACCGTCACGTGGGCAGCCTGCATGCCGCCGACGATCGCATGGCGCTGGAAAATGCGCGTGATGCCTATACCCGCCGCAGCGAAGGCTGCTCTATCTGGGTGGTTAAGGCGAGCGAGATTGTCGCCTCCCAGCCGGAAGAGCGCGGCGAGTTCTTCGACCCGGCGGAAAGCAAGGTTTACCGCCACCCGACGTTCTACACGATCCCTGACGGCATCGAGCATATGTGAGGCAAAGAATGAATTCAGTCACTGCCTATGCCCTGCGTCTGGGCGACAACGGTCTGGTGCTTTCTCAGCGTCTCGGCGCCTGGTGCGGACACGCGCCGGAGCTGGAGATCGACCTCGCGCTCGCCAATATCGGCCTCGACCTGCTGGGACAGGCGCGTAATTTCCTGACCTATGCCGCGGAGCGGGAAGGCCAGGGCGATGAGGACACGCTGGCGTTTGGCCGCGACGAGCGCCAGTTCCGCAATGTGCTGCTGGTGGAGCAGCCGAACGGCAGCTTCGCCGACACGATTGCCCGCCAGTACCTGATGGATGCCTGGAACGTGGCGCTGTATGAACGCCTGACCCAAAGCCGCGACGGCCAGCTTGCCGCCATTGCCGCCAAGGCGATTAAAGAGGCGCGCTACCACCTGCGCTTCAGCCGCGGCTGGCTGGTGCGGCTGGGCGACGGGACAGAAACGTCTGCGCAAAAAATGCAGCAGGCCATCGACAACCTGTGGCGTTTTACGGCGGAGCTGTTTGAAGCCGATGAGGTCGAGCTTGAGCTGATTGAGTCCGGCGTGGCGGTTGACCCGCGCCTCCTGCGTCAGCCGTGGGAAAGCGAAGTGTATGCCGGTCTGAATGAAGCCTGCCTGCAGGTGCCCGCCGAGGTGGCGTACCGCACCGGGGGCAAGCAGGGGCTGCACACCGAACATCTGGGCCCGATGCTGGCGGAAATGCAGTATCTCCAGCGCGCGTATCCCGGTCAGCAGTGGTAAAGGAGAACGCTATGCAACGCCTCGTCGACATCGCGCCTGCGCAAATCCCGCAGATCTGGGCGCTGCTCAGCCAGATCCCGGACCCGGAAGTGCCGGTGTTAACCATCACCGATTTAGGCATGGTGCGCAGCGTGAAGGCGCAGGGTGAAGGCTGGGTTATCGGCTTCACGCCCACCTACTCGGGCTGCCCGGCAACGGAACACCTGCTGGGGGCGATCCGCGAGGCGATGACCGCGCACTGCTTTACCCCGGTGCACATTGTGCTCCAGCTTGAACCCGCCTGGACCACCGACTGGATGACCCCCGACGCGCGCGAGCGCCTGCGGGCGTACGGCATCAGTCCACCGGTGGGGCATAGCTGTCACGCGCACGCCCCGGTGGAGGTGAGCTGCCCGCGCTGCGCCAGCACCGACACCGCGCTTATCAGTGAATTTGGCTCGACGGCCTGCAAAGCGCTCTACCGCTGCAATTCCTGCCGTGAGCCCTTCGACTATTTCAAATGTATTTGAGGCTGCCATGACAACGTTTCATTCATTAACAGTGGCAAAAGTGGAACCCGAAACCCGCGACGCGGTGACCATCACCTTTGCGGTGCCGCAGGCCCTGCAGGAGGCCTACCGCTTCCGTCCCGGCCAGCACCTGACGTTAAAAACGACGCTTGGCGTGGACGAGCTGCGCCGCTGCTACTCCATCTGCCGGAGTACCGCCCCGGGCGAAATCAGCGTGGCGGTCAAAGCGATTGAAGGCGGGCGCTTCTCCCGCTATGCCCGGGATGAGATCAAAGCGGGCATGGCGCTGGAGGTGATGGTTCCTCAGGGTCAGTTTGGCTACCAGCCCCGGGCCGAACGCGAAGGCCACTACCTGGCGATTGCGGCAGGCTCCGGGATCACCCCGATGCTGGCGATTATCTCCGCGACGCTTGTGACCGAACCCAACAGCCATTTCACCCTGATCTACGGCAACCGCAGCAGCCAGAGCATGATGTTCCGCCAGGCGCTGGCGGACCTGAAGGACAAATACCCGCAGCGGCTGCAGCTGCTCTCCATCTTCAGCCAGGAGCGGCTGGACAGCGACCTGCTCTATGGCCGCATCGACGGGGAAAAGCTGCAGGCGCTGGCGAAAACCCTAATCAACTTCCGCCAGTATGACGAGGCCTTTATCTGCGGCCCGTCTGCCATGATGGATGACGCGGAAGCCACGCTGAAGGCGCTGGGGATGCCGGAGAAATCCATTCACCTTGAGCGCTTTAACACCTCCGGAATCACCGTTAAGCGCACGGCGCACGTGCAGGCAGAAGGACAGAAAGTGACCGTTCGCCAGGACGGGCGCGACCGTGAAATCACCCTGACGGCGGACGACGAAAGCATTCTGGATGCCGCCCTGCGTCAGGGGGCGGATCTGCCGTATGCCTGCAAGGGCGGCGTCTGCGCCACCTGTAAATGCAAAGTGCTGCGCGGCAAGGTGGACATGGCAACCAACTACAGCCTGGAGCCGGACGAGCTGGCCGCCGGGTACGTACTGAGCTGTCAGTCGCTGCCGTTAACCGCCGACGTGATCGTCGACTTCGACGCGAAGGGGATGGCATGAGCGAACTGATTATTACCCGACATGGCCGCGTGCTGCAGCTGACGCTGAACCGTCCAGCGGCGCGCAACGCCCTCAACAACGCGCTGTTGACCCAGCTTGCGGAACAGCTTGAGGCCGCCGCTGTGGATGCCGACATCGCCGTCTGCGTGATTTACGGCAGCGAGCGCTGCTTTGCCGCCGGGGCCGATCTCAATGAGATGGCGGAGAAAGACCTTTCTGCCACCCTGAACGATATTCGCCCGCAGCTGTGGGCGCGGATCAACGCATTTCCTAAACCGCTGATCGCCGCCGTAAATGGCTTCGCGCTGGGCGCGGGCTGCGAGCTGGCGCTGCTGTGCGACGTGGTGATTGCCGGTGACAACGCCCGTTTCGGCCTGCCGGAAATCACGCTCGGCATCATGCCCGGCGCGGGCGGCACCCAGCGTCTTATCCGCAGCGTCGGGAAATCCCTGGCCAGCAAAATGGTGCTGACCGGCGAGAGCATTTCCGCCGGGCAGGCGCTGAGCGCCGGGCTGGTGAGCGACGTTTTCCCGGCGGCGCTGACGCTGGAATATGCCCTGAAGCAGGCGGCCCTGATGGCGCACCACTCGCCGCTGGCGCTGCAGGCGGCCAAACAGGCGCTGCGGCAGTCCCAGGAGGTGCCGCTCCAGGCCGGTCTGGCACAGGAGCGCCAGCTGTTTACGCTGCTTTCTGCCACCGAAGACCGCCGGGAAGGTATCGACGCCTTCTTACAAAAACGCACTCCCGACTTTAAAGGACGCTAATTGTGGAATTTATTCTCAGTCATGTAGAACAGGGCGTGATGACCCTTACGCTGAACCGTCCGGAGCGTCTGAACAGCTTTAACGACGTGATGCACCAGCAGCTGGCCGAGTGCCTGAAACAGGCCGAGCGCGATGACACTATCCGCTGCCTGCTGATCACCGGGGCTGGACGCGGCTTCTGTGCCGGTCAGGACCTGAACGACCGCAACGTCGACCCCAACGGCCCTGCGCCGGATCTGGGCATGTCCGTGGAAACCTTCTACAACCCGCTGGTGCGCCGCCTGGCAAAGCTGCCGAAGCCGGTCATCTGTGCCGTTAACGGCGTGGCGGCGGGCGCGGGCGCCACGCTGGCGCTCGGGTGCGACATGGTGATTGCGGCGCGCTCTGCAAATTTTGTGATGGCCTTCAGCAAGCTCGGCCTGGTGCCGGACTGCGGCGGCACCTGGCTGCTGCCGCGCGTGGCCGGACGCGCCCGCGCCATGGGGCTGGCTTTGCTCGGTGACAAGCTCAGCGCCGAACAGGCGCAGGCGTGGGGGATGATCTGGCAGGTGGTGGATGACGAACAGCTCTCCGCTACGGCGCAGCAGATGGCCCTGCATTTTGCGTCGCAGCCGACCTTCGGGCTGGGGCTGATCAAGCAGGCGATCAATGCCGCGGAAACCAACACTCTGGACGCCCAGCTCGATCTCGAGCGCGACTATCAGCGCCTGGCCGGGCGCAGCGACGACTACCGCGAGGGCGTCAGCGCTTTCCTGGCGAAGCGCGCGCCGAACTTTACGGGGAAATAAGATGCTGAATATACGGACTGTCGCCGTGATCGGCAGCGGCACGATGGGCGCAGGGATTGCCGAAGTCGCCGCCAGCCATGGTCATCCGGTGCTGATCTACGACATCTCCAGCGATGCGATATCGCGGGCCATCGACGGGATCCGCCATCGTCTGGCCTCCCGGGTAACGCGCGGAAAACTCTCCGCCGATGCCGGGAGCCAGATCCTTGCCCGGCTGGTTCCCGTCACGGATATCGAGGCGCTCTCCGCGGCCGAACTGGTGATTGAAGCGGCATCCGAGCGGCTGGAGGTGAAAAAGGCGCTGTTTGCGCAGCTGGCTGACATCTGCCCGCCGCAGACGGTGCTGACCAGCAATACCTCTTCCATCTCCGTCACGGCGATTGCGGCGGACGTCCACCACCCGGAGCGGGTCGCAGGGCTGCACTTCTTTAACCCGGCGCCGGTGATGAAGCTGGTGGAGGTGGTCAGCGGGCTGGCGACCTCTCCGGAAGTGGCCGACGCGCTGTGCGAGCTGGCGCTGAACTGGGGTAAACAGCCCGTTCGCTGCCAGTCCACGCCGGGGTTCATCGTCAACCGCGTTGCCCGTCCGTTCTATTCCGAGGCCTGGCGCGCGCTGGAAGAGCAGGTCGCGCCGCCGGAGGTGATTGACGCCGCCCTGCGCGAAGGCGGCGGTTTTCCGATGGGGCCGCTGGAGCTGACCGACATGATTGGTCAGGACGTGAACTTTGCGGTGACCTGCTCGGTCTTTAACGCCTTCTGGCAGGAGCGTCGTTTTCTGCCTTCTCTGGTGCAGCAGGAGCTGGTGCTGGCAGGAAGGTTGGGCAAAAAGAGCGGGAAGGGCGTTTACGACTGGCAGGGTGACAAACCCGACGTGCAGTGGGTCAAGGCGGTGAACGACAGCTATAGCCCGATGCGCGTGGAAAAAAGACGTGACGGTGTCACAGAAATTGATGATGTGTACCTGATTGAAACGCAGGGGGAGACCGCGCAGGCGCTGGCGCTGCGGCTCAACGGCCCGGTGGTGGTGGTCGACCGCATTGAGCGCGACGTGGCGGTCATTGCCGCCGCGGCCAGCAATCCGCATACCGCGACGCAAAAAGCCATTCACTACCTGCAGCAGCAGGGGCTCCGGGTAGTGCAAATTGCCGATTATCCCGGCCTGCTGATCTGGCGGACGCTGGCGATGATTGCCAACGAGGCGCTGGATGCCCTGCAAAAAGGGGTCGCCAGCGAGAAGGACATCGACACGGCCATGCGCCTGGGCGTGAACTACCCGAGCGGGCCGATCGCCTGGGGCGAGCGCCTGGGCTGGCAGCGCCTGCTGACGCTGCTGGAGAACCTGCAGCGTCATTACGGCGAAGAGCGCTATCGCCCCTGTTCACTGCTGCGCCAGCGCGCGCTTCTGGAGAGTAGCTATGAGTCATAACGCCTGGCATAACGCCCGCGCCATGTACGAACGCGACGCCTGCGCGCAGGCGATGGGGATGGACATTGTCGAGATGGACGAGGGCTACGCGGTGGTGACCATGACCATCACCCCGCAGATGCTGAACGGCCATAAAACCTGCCACGGCGGCCAGCTGTTTTCGCTGGCGGACACCGCCTTTGCCTACGCCTGCAACAGCCAGGGGCTGGCGGCGGTGGCCTCCGGCTGCTCGATTGATTTTCTGCGTCCGGGCTTCGCCGGGGACACGCTCACCGCCACCGCGCGGGTGAAGCATCAGGGCAAGCTGACCGGCGTGTATGACATTGAAATCCATAACCAACAACAGAAAACCGTCGCCCTTTTTCGCGGAAAATCTCACCGCATCGGCGGCAGCGTGACAGGAGAGGCCTGATGCGTGACGCATTTATTTGTGATGGCGTTCGAACCCCCGTGGGCCGCTACGGCGGCGCGCTTTCCGCCGTTCGAACTGACGATCTCGGTGCCGTGCCGCTGCGCGCGCTGCTGGCCCGCTACCCGCAGCTCGATCCGGAGCGGATTGACGACGTGATTTTCGGCTGCGCCAACCAGGCGGGGGAAGATAACCGCAACGTGGCGCGCATGTCGTCGCTGCTGGCCGGTCTGCCGCAGACGGTCTCCGGCACGACGATCAACCGCCTGTGCGGTTCCGGGCTGGACGCGGTTGGTTTTGCCGCGCGCACCATTAAGGCGGGGGACGGCGACCTGCTGATCGCGGGCGGCGTGGAGTCGATGTCCCGCGCGCCGTTTGTGATGGGCAAAGCCACCGCGGCGTATCAGCGACAGGCGGAGATCTTCGATACCACCATCGGCTGGAGATTTGTGAATCCGCTCATGCATCAGCAATTCGGAACTGACAGTATGCCGGAAACGGCAGAGAATGTAGCTGAATTGTTAAATATCAGCCGTGCCGAACAGGACGCGTTTGCCTTGCGCAGCCAGCAGCGTACCGCGCAGGCGCAGCAGAACGGCATTCTGGCGCAGGAGATCGTGCCGGTGCCGGTGTCGGGCAAAAAAGGGGCGGTCAACGAGTTCAGCGTGGATGAACATCCGCGCGCCGACACCACGCTCGAACAGCTTGCCGGTCTGAAAACGCCGTTCCGTAAGAACGGGGTGGTCACGGCGGGCAATGCCTCCGGCGTCAACGACGGCGCGGCGGCGCTGATCGTCGCCAGCGAGAAGATGGCGCTGGCGCAGGGGGTAGTCCCGCGCACGCGGATCGTGGCGATGGCGACGGCGGGCGTGGAGCCCCGTCTGATGGGGCTCGGCCCGGTACCGGCCACCCGCAGGGTGCTGGAGCGCGCCGGACTCAGTATTCACGATATGGACGTCATTGAGCTTAACGAAGCTTTCGCCGCGCAGGCGCTGGGCGTGCTGCGTCAGCTGGGCCTGCCGGATGATGCCGCGCACGTCAACCCGAACGGTGGCGCGATTGCGCTGGGCCACCCGCTGGGCATGAGCGGCGCCAGGCTGGCGCTGGCCGCGAGTAACGAACTGCACCGACGCGGCGGGCGCTACGCGCTGTGTACGATGTGCATCGGTGTGGGTCAGGGCATTGCCATGATCCTTGAGCGTGTTTGAGCATAAAAACAATGTGAGTACCCTGCGATGACAAATACAACAAAGCTTGATCCGATTGAAACGGCCTCCCTTGACGAGTTACAGGCGCTACAAACCGCGCGTCTGAAATGGACGCTGCATCACGCCTATAACAACGTGCCGATGTACAAACGCAAGTTTGATGCCGCGGGCGTTCACCCTGACGATTTCAACGAGCTGGCGGATATCCGTAAGTTCCCATGCACCACCAAGCAGGACCTGCGGGATAACTATCCGTTCGATACCTTCGCCGTGCCGATGGAGCAGGTGGTGCGCATCCACGCGTCATCCGGCACCACCGGCAAGCCGACCGTTGTCGGCTATACGCAAGGCGACATTGATAACTGGGCCAACCTGGTGGCGCGCTCCCTGCGCGCGGCGGGCGGCAGCGCGAAGGACAAAATTCACGTGGCCTATGGCTACGGCCTGTTTACCGGCGGGCTGGGGGCGCACTACGGGGCCGAGCGCTTAGGCGCGACGGTGATCCCGATGTCCGGCGGCCAGACGGAGAAACAGGCGCAGCTGATCCGCGATTTCCAGCCGGACATGATCATGGTGACGCCATCCTACTGTCTCAACCTGATAGAGGAGCTGGAGCGCCAGATGGGCGGCGATGCCAGCGGCTGTTCCCTGCGCGTGGGCGTCTTCGGCGCCGAGCCGTGGACGCAGGCCATGCGCCGCGAAATTGAAAAACGCTTAGGCATTACGGCCCTGGACATCTATGGCCTCTCCGAAGTGATGGGGCCGGGCGTGGCGATGGAGTGTATCGAAACCGTCGACGGCCCGACCATCTGGGAAGATCACTTCTACCCGGAGATCGTCAACCCGAACGACGGCACGCCGCTGGATGACGGCCAGCAGGGCGAACTGCTGTTCACCACGCTGACCAAAGAGGCGCTGCCGGTGATCCGCTACCGCACCCGCGACCTGACGCGTCTGCTCCCGGCCACCGCGCGCAGCATGCGCCGTATGGACCGCATCAGCGGCCGCAGTGACGATATGCTGATCATTCGCGGCGTTAACGTCTTCCCGTCGCAGCTGGAGGAGGAGATTGTGAAGTTCGAACATCTCTCTCCGCACTACCAGCTGGAGGTGAACCGTCGCGGACATCTTGATTCACTTTCCGTGAAGGTGGAGCTGAAAGAGAGCAGCCTGACGCTGACGCACGAGCAGCGTTGCCAGGTGTGCCACCAGCTGCGCCACCGTATTAAGTCGATGGTGGGGATTTCCACCGACGTGACGATCGTGAACTGCGGCAGCATCCCGCGCTCGGAGGGGAAAGCCTGCCGGGTGTTTGACCTGCGTAAAGTTGCGGCCAACGGCTAAGTTTCCTCTCACCCCGGCCCTCTTCCAAAGGGAGGGGGTTAGGGTGACGGGCTATCCCAGAATCCTATGCTATGATTCATCCAGGACAAAAATAACAACAGAATGAATCACATGAATAAACTCGACGCCTTTATCCAGCACGCGGTCAGCTCCGTTCCCGTCAGCGGGACCTCGCTTATCTCCTCGTTATACGGTGACGCGCTTTCCCATCGCGGCGGTGAGATTTGGCTCGGCAGCCTGGCAGCCTTACTGGAAGGCATGGGGTTTGGCGAACGGTTCGTGCGTACCGCGCTGTTTCGCCTCAACAAAGAGGGCTGGCTGGACGTCTCGCGCATCGGGCGGCGCAGCTTTTACCGCCTGAGCGATAAGGGGCTGCGCCTGACGCGTCGCGCGGAGAATAAGATCTACCGCGCGGAACTGCCCGCCTGGGACGGCAAATGGTTATTGCTGCTCTCCGAGGGGCTGGATAAAACCACCCTGGCCGACGTCAAAAAGCAGCTGATCTGGCAGGGGTTTGGCACGCTGGCGCCGAGCCTGATGGCCTCGCCGTCGCAGCATCTGGCGGACGTGCAGTCCCTGCTTCACGATGCCGGCGTGGCGGAAAACGTGATTTTTTTTGAAGCCCACTCGCCGCTGGCGCTCTCGCGCGCCGCGCTGCGTTCACGCGTAGAAGAGTGCTGGCAGTTAACCGAGCAAAACGCGATGTACGAGTCGTTTATCAACTCGTTCCGGCCGCTGCTGCCGCTGTTGAAAGAGGCCGCGCCGGAGGAGCTGACGCCGGAACGCTGTTTCCAGATCCAGCTGCTGCTGATTCATTTTTATCGTCGCGTGGTGCTGAAGGACCCGCTCCTGCCGGAAGAGTTACTGCCTGCGCACTGGGCGGGCCAAAGCGCCCGACAGCTCTGCATAAATATCTATCAGCGTGTCGCGCCGGGAGCGCTGGCGTTTGTCAGCGAGAAGGGCGAAACCTCCGTCGGTGAACTGCCCGTGCCCGGCACGCTCTACTATCAACGCTTTGGTGGTCTTACAAGCGCATAAGGAGGGAAGATGCCTGTTTATCAAATTGACGGCCTGACGCCGGTCGTGCCTGACGAGAGCTATGTTCACCCAACGGCGGTGCTCATTGGCGACGTGATTCTGGGCAAAGGCGTTTATGTCGGTCCCAATGCCAGCCTGCGCGGTGATTTTGGCCGTATCGTGGTGAAAGACGGGGCGAACATTCAGGATAACTGCGTGATGCACGGCTTCCCGGAGCAGGACACGGTGGTGGAAGAGGACGGACATATCGGCCACAGCGCCATTCTTCACGGCTGCGTGATCCGCCGCAATGCGCTGGTGGGCATGAACGCGGTGGTGATGGACGGGGCGGTCATTGGTGAAAACAGCATCGTCGGCGCGGCGGCGTTCGTGAAGGCGAAAGCGGAGATGCCCGCCAACCATCTGATTATCGGCAGCCCGGCCAAAGCGATTCGTGAGCTAAGCGAGCAGGAGCTGGCATGGAAGCAGCAGGGCACGCGGGAGTATCAGGTGCTGGTGGAGCGCTGCAAGCTGACTATGCACCAGGTCGAGCCGCTGCGTGAGGTTGAGCCTGAACGGAAACGGCTGACGTTTGACGAGAATTTGAGGCCGAAGTCGGCGAACCAGGGGTAAGGCCGTCTTTTTTCGCCATATCCATCAAAAGCGCGATGCCAATGTAATTACTCCAGTTAAAGGTATTTTGCAGCACTACCACCGCATTGCCTCTTTCTTTGTCATAACCGATAAAGCTGGAGTAGCCGCCGATATAGCCGACCTGATAGGTGATTTTCTCCAGACCGATAAAGTCGGTGGTCCAGGCAATACCCTGTACCCCGTCGGGACGTTGAATATCGGTATTTCTCACTTCGGCAAAGACGCTGTCCAGCAGGGGATTGTGGGTCGTTGAGACGTGATAGCGGGCGTAGGTCGCCAGATCTTCGGCGTTACTGTATAGGCTCGCTGCCGCCACCATGTTGTTGGAAAAATGCCAGTCCGGGGTGATTTGCCCGCGCGGGATAAATTTCGGCTGATCGCCCGCGTGGCCAAGCGCACGCTGGGGGTACCCTTTTAGCTGCCGGGGCGTAAAGCTGCTGTTAGCCATCTGCAGCGGATGGAAAATATAGCGCGAGGCTAAACTCTGGATATCTTCGCCGGTTTTGTGCTTCAGGATGTAGCCGATCAGGGCGTAGCCGGTATTGGAGTATTGCGGCACTTTATTCTTTGGCGCTCGCCAGTCGGCGAGGTAGAGCAGCACGTTATCGCTATCCAGCTCACCGTAGAAATTATCGCCGGTGCTTAAGTAGCTGATGAATTTCCCAAGCATCGGAACATCCATATTCTGACGCGGCAGGCCGGAGGTGTGGGTGACCAGTTCAAGTAGGGTGATTTTTTGTGCATCCGCGCTAAGCGGCGTACCCGGCGGTAGCAATGTCGCCAGGCTATCGTTCCAGTTCAGTTGCCCTTCATTCACCAGACAAGCCACTACTTCTGCCGTGATCCCTTTGCTGATCGAGCCGAGCGCAAACAGGGTGTCGGGCCTGACCGGATAGCGATTGACCGCATCGGTTACGCCCCAGGTGTAAAACTGCGGTGAGCCGTGATTATGGATCACCGCGACCGTCATCCCGGGAACAGATTTTTGCGCCATGTAGTGACGCACCACGCTGTCAACGTCGCCATCCAGCGAATCATGAGTGAGAAGTTCCTGAGTACCTTCCGGGGAGGACATTTGCGAGAGCGTGCCACAACCGCTGAGGAGTGGCAGAGTAAGCAGAAGCCAGTGAATTTTTTTTGTTATGTTCTGCATACCTGATAGCGAGTGTGGTGGTCATTAACGCGCCAGGAATGTATCACAAATAGCCTGCCGTGAGGGAATTTTTCGGGTAGCAGAATTACCGTCTGTGTGTTGCCGGAAGTGGAAGTGATACCGGCCTGACAAAGTTGTTGATATGATAATTTTTTGTTAATCCGGAGGGGCGATGGACACAGGCACGATTGTCACGTTATTCAAATTCAAACGCTGGGCAGATACGGAAACTTTACAAGCAATACAGAGGGTCGATACTTCCGCAAATGCTGAAAAGCACCATCTGATGCTCAGACTTATGAACCATGTTTATGTCGTGGATATGATTTTCAGGGCAAATATTACTGGTCAAACGCATCAATATACCGCGTTGAATACGCCGGAAACGCCGTCTGCAGACGAGCTTCTGAAAAAGATGACTGAATGCACTGACTGGTATATTACGCACGCAGGTTCAATGGACGTGCCCGGACTTTCTGAAATCATCAAATTCCGTTTTGTCGATGGCGGATATGGCGAAATGAAAGCGGCGGATATGCTCAACCATGTACTGTTTCACGGTACCTATCATCGCGGCGCTGTGGGATGGATGCTTTCAGAAACGGGTGTAACCCCTCCAAAGGATGTGCTAACCGTTTTTCTAAGAGATCATAATCACTAATATGACCCATTTTCATGAACTTAGCGCCACCCGTCTGGATGGGCAACTTATCTCTATTGCCGACTATGCGGGTAAGGTGGTTCTGGTTGTTAATACGGCCAGCCAGTGCGGCTTTACGCCACAGTATGCGGGGCTTGAAGCACTGTACAAAAAATACGCCGATCAAGGGCTGGTGGTGCTTGGCTTCCCCTGCAACCAGTTCGGTAAGCAGGAACCCGGCGGTGCCGACGACATCTCAAAGACCTGTTACATTAACTACGGCGTCAGCTTTCCCATGTTCGAGAAAGTCGAGGTCAACGGTGCCGCAGCACATCCGCTTTTTCGTTATCTGAAAGACGAATTGCCCGGCGTGCTGGGTGGGCGGATCAAGTGGAACTTTACCAAGTTCCTTGTCGGGCGTGACGGTAAACCCCTCAAGCGCTTTGCACCGATGACGACGCCCGAGAAAATGGAGGGGGCAATAGTTGCGGCACTGGGAAGGTGAGTGTTTTTGTCGCCAGAGCCATCCGTTTGTTGGGGATAGCCGATATTCTGATGTCCGCTCTGTGCCAGATGCGGACGTCGAGGAGAATGTTATTTTGATGCGAAATATTTGCGTAATATTTTTTCTAATAACGAGAAAACGACCGTCACCCTTTTGGGAGTAATCAGCTGGTAAGGCCGATATAAATAAAATTGCCATTTCTCCTGTCGCAGTTCTGGCAATGGGGGAACAAGTTGGCCGCTTGCTAAGTACTCCCTACAGATAAAGTCGCTGGACTGTACAACCGTTCTCCCGGCCAATGCAGCCTGAATTTCGGCATATGGATCTGTAGTATAAAACTCAATATGACGAGGGACAAAAGTATTTACTGCGTCACTCATAAACTCAAATGATTTTCCCGTTTCAGGATTAATTAAACCACTAAATGGATAACGCTGTCGAAGATCTTCTAAATCAGTAGGTGCTCCCAGGCGCTCAATAAGTTCAGGGGATGCAACCAAAATATGTTCAACTTGTCCGATATTTTTAATGATAAAGTTTGGATTAGGTTCTCGTCCTACGCGTATACCTATATCAATACGATGCTCAATAGTATCAAGTTTCATCATATCTAAACGCCAGTCGATAAATAACTCAGGATAGGGACGTAGTGCAGTCAATAGTTCATACAAGATTTGTTCATGATTTGGAAATCGAAGTAATGTGATACGAACAATACCCTTCATTTCATTATCATCTTTCCCTGTCTGAAAAAGTTTTTCAGAATCTTCAAGCAGTCGCTTTGCTTGGGGTAAAAATAGTTCGCCGAAACTGGTGAGAAAGATCGAACGCGTATTACGTTTGAATAAAGGTTCACCAAGTTGTTTCTCCAGCTCAGCGACTGTTCGGGTTACTACTGATGGTGAAACCGACAGCTTGATGGCTGCTTCGCGGAAGTTCAAGGTCTCAGAGGCGATGATAAAAAATTTTAGAGCGTCAAGTTTGTCCATGATTATTGTGAAATTTGCAATAATGTATTTTGATAATAGCAATTAATTTGCAACTATTCCAGCCATATAATCGAACAATCAAATAAGTAACCTGTCTTACTTTTTATCAGAACTCAAAAGAGTAAATTATGTCAATTCAACCAGTAGAGTTAAACAAAGCCTATCGTTTATTACAGGTCGGGCCAACGACGATGATATCGGCTAAAAATGATGGCATTGAAAATGTCATGGCAGCGGCCTGGGTGGGATTAGTAGGCAATAACAAAGTGATGGCTTTTATAGGTCCACAGGCATTTACTCGCGGGCTTGTAGAAAAAAGCGGATATTACGTTGTACAGATCCCAGTAGTGAATCAGATGGAAATGGTTTTATATGCTGGAGGTCACAGTTATTCCGACACACCCGATAAAAATAGTAAAATCCCACTATTTTATCAGAAAGAGTTTGATCTGCCTTTAGTGGAAGGTTGCGCTGGCTGGTTAGTATGTAAGGTCATACCCAATGAAGAAAATGAAAAGCAGCACAACTTGTTCATGGGGGAAATTGTCGGAGCATGGAGTGATGACCGCGTTTTCAGAAATGGGCACTGGATTTTTGATGATGCACCAGATGAATTACGTACTGTCCATTACGTTGCTGGCGGACAGTTTTACGCCATTGGCAAAGGGACAAAATTTAATTATGGTCCGGGAAAAGACTAATCCTTACTTCTGCATAAATGTAGCCATATAACATGGCTACAAAGAGGTAGTAGCATAAAAGAACAACCTACTTAAGATGTTTGCTTCTCACTCACAGCGGACCTTTAGCTCAGTTAGCATATCCGCTCAGTGCCAGAAGCGGATGTCGTAAGATTCGTTCGGCTAAAAGAGCAAATTCTTCTGCATCAGAGTGACAGGCCCTGCGGATTCACATTTATCATTACTCTCTGCAAAGTACTTTTATTTTTGCCCGGGGTTACGATAAATATCGGGTCGATTGATTTGCCAGACAAAATCTGGTCGGTTCAATGGGTTATACCCCAGCTTCTGGTATAACCATGGCGCGCTGTCGGTTACCAGCATTATCCGTCGCAGACGTGACAACAATGGATGGGCATGACAGCATTCAATCAGCCAACGGCCAAGACCACTTTTCTGATAATCGTTCAGCACGTAGACGTCACACAAATAACCAAAAGTGGCATAGTCTGTGACCAGACGGGCGAAGCCGATTTGTCTTGTTCCATCCAGGAGCGCGAAACAAAGGCTGTTCTGGATTGATATCCTGACCGTTTCAGCATCAATACCAGGAGCCCAGGACGATTGCGAGAGGTAATCATGAATGGCTTCCAGCTGAAAAAAGCTGGGATCGGTTGTGACAATAAATTTGTCTTTGGTAAAACGCAGATGCTGATTATTCACCGAACTTCTCCTTTTGGGCTACTTGTGATGAGGCACAGGGCTGTCCTCTATGCCGGGGAATGCTCAGGATGCTTTTTCATGTACTGTCATGATAAATACCAGCGGGTTCTCCCCCTGGTTTTCATAGAAATGAGGAACGTCCGTTCTGGCGGTTGCCGAACAGCCAGTATGTACCCGATACACGTGTTCCTGTACGCCGAGTGTGAGCGTGCCCGACTGCACATAAAACAGTTCAAGCGTACCTTCCGTGTGGCCGGGGGACGCAAACTTTTCCCCCGGCTGCATTTCCCACATCCAGAGCTCGGTCATATCAGGGCCACCTGACCCTGCGAGCAATCTTGCTCTCCCGCCTTTTTTACCTTCCCACAATTCTGGGATCTCATCTTCAGCAATGAGATGCACGGTCGGTTTTGAACTGACATCCACAAAGTCAGCCACCGAAACCCCCATTGCGGCAGCCAGGCGGCATAACAGGGCAATGCTGGGATTCGCCCGGCATCCCTCTATCTCAACCAGCGCTCCCTTGCTGACGCCTGCCCGACGGGAGAGCTCATCGAGGGATATCTTCTTATGCTTACGATAGAGTTTAATTCGCTGAGATACGGCTTCATTCACAGCGTTGACGATAGCGTTTGCATCGGTCATTAAATTGACTTTTTTGGTCATTGGTCATTATCATGGGATAAAATGGTCATTACAGGATTATCACGTGCTAACAGTATCTCCGTCAATTACCCCTGAAATTTATCGTATTGCTCCCGGTTTTCGTGCACTGAGCATTTGCGTAAAAGCTGCGCCAGTGCTTAATCCCGACATTGGGAAAACGGCGCTGCGTGAAGCCTGTGAAGCCGTTCTGGCCGGTGAACCAGATTGGGCGGACTCTCATCTGGCGGCATGGACCGACGTTTTTCAAAAGTTTGGTGCTAAACCTAAACGCACCCCTTGCTCAGCAGATGCGTTACGCAAGCGCGTGTTACGTGACGGAACGATGCCAGCGCTCGATCCTATCGTTGATCTTTATAATGCCGTTAGTCTCCGCTATGCCGTTCCGGTTGGTGGAGAGAATCTCTCTGCCTATCAGGGGGCGCCGCGTCTGACTGTGGCAAAAGGAACAGAGCCTTTTGATACCGTCAAAGAGGGAGAGGCCACCGTTGAGTATCCTTCACAAGGCGAGGTTATCTGGTGTGATGATATCGGCGTGACCTGCCGTCGATGGAACTGGCGACAGGGGATCAGAACCCGCTTAGGCGTGGAGGCTCAGCAAATGTGGTTCATTCTGGAGAGTCTCCCGCAGATGCCGCTGGATAGACTTCACGAAGCCGGGAAGATGCTGACCGACGGCCTGGAAAAAATGATGCCCGGTCTGTGGTTTGAAGTTGCTCTCATCGAAGAACAACAGCTGTAATACCCTTCAGGAGAAACAGTTATGTTTACCGGTTTGTCGGCGTTTCCATTAACCCCAGTCACTACCCGCGGCGTGGATGAAAAGGGTTTTAGCCATATTCTTTCCCGTCTTACAGACGCTCGGGTTGATTCTATGGGCATCCTGGGGTCAACCGGAAGCTACGCCTATCTGACCCGGGAGCAGCGCAAGCGCGTAGCAACGCTGGCTAAACAGCATGCAGGGAACATCCCCGTTATGGTGTGTGTGGGAGCGGTCAGTACCGATGCCATTCTGCATCTGGCAGAGGATGCACAGGCAGCTGGTGCGAATGCGCTGTTACTCCCGGCGGTCAGCTACCAGCCACTCCGTGACGAAGAAGTCTTTTCACTCTTTGAGACCGTTACCCGGCACGCGTCTGTACCGGTGTGTATCTATGATAATCCGGGCACTACGCATTTTACCTTTACGGATGAACTTCATGGTCGTCTCTCCTCACTTGAGGGGGTTCGCTCGGTCAAGATCCCTGGCGTCCCGGATAGCCCCGCTGCAGCGATTGAAAGGGTGAATGCGTTACGTCAACTTTTGCGCCCTGGCGTAACAATCGGTATTAGTGGCGACGCTTATGCGGGGCTGGGATTAAACGCCGGTTGTGAAGTCTGGTATTCCGTGTGTGGCGGTCTGTTCCCTGAGATGGCGAAACAAATCACCGAAGCTGCGGCGGCAAACGATCATCAACGCGTTACAGCCCTGACAACCCGCCTTGAGCCGTTGTGGTCGCTCTTCCGGAAACATGGCGGAAGTATTCGCGTTATTGCCGCAGCGGCTGGCGTGCTTGGGCTTACCGACATGGATTGCCTGCCTCGCCCTCTGCAACCGTTGTCAGCTGGCGACATCGCGGATATTGCCCATGTAATAAGCACGCTGGAGCTGAAGTGATCTCCGCAGGACTGGGTGTCTACCGGTCCTTACCGCAAAATTTTATTATTGAAGTGACTCTTCTTCGCCTGATAGCTTATCTGCATCAGGAGAATAATTCCGGTAAACGCATGCCAGTTTATGCCCGTCAGGATCGCGCAGATAGGCAACATAAAAATTGGGGCCGTAGGCGGTTCGTGTACCGGGCACGCCTTCATCCTTTCCTCCCGCACGGAGGCCCACTGCATGGAAGCGTCTGACAATTTCCGCGCTATCGGCTCTGAATGCGAACATTGTCCCGTTTCCCGCCGTCGCGGGTTGCTGGTCAAAAGGAGGACAAATGCAGAAGCTAAATTCGTCATCCGGATGATTTTCGTTTCCCCACATTGCCCAGCTATCAGTCCAGGCGGGCAGACGTGAATAGCCCAGAACGTTAAAAATAGCGTCATAAAAGTTCACGGCGCGCTGAAAGTCATTTGTCCCTATCGTGATATAAGCCAGCACCTTTTAACATCCTCTATCCACGCAGCCACGGCGTAATCGTTAGTCCGGTCAGCAAACCTTCCGGGCTGAGCAGGCGAGTAACGGTTTGTCCCCACGGTTCCGTGCGGTTGGCGACCAACAACCGATAGCCTTTTTCACTCAGAACACGGGTAGCGGAATCGAGATCCTGCACCTCGTATTCAATCCATCCCTGCGGTATCGGATGCTCCACGGGCCACTCCGATTCACCAAAACAGGACGTTGCCGCCTGTGACAGCGGCCAGACGGCAAAATGCTTCACGCCCGGTAAGTGTCCCTCTTCAGTGAGCAGATACTCGGCATTGCCCTCCATCGGCTTCAGCGGCAGACCGAGTGTCTGGATATAAAACGCGGTGCTGGACGCTGTATCCTGTGAAATGGGCCCGAACCCGGCGACGAACATGACATCAATTCCCGGTAACGTCTGCGACATATCCACTCCTTAATAGCCTGAAATGATGGAATTTAGCGTAGAGCCTTCTGAAATACGACTCTCAATTCTGGTACCGCATTCACCGCGCCTGCACATTCGCGGCGGGTTTGAAAGTGAACGCGATAGCGATCAACAGCACGACTCCCGCACTCATCACCAGCCATGCGCTGGTCAGCGAGACCGAACTGTCGCGAACGATCCCGGCAACTAGCGGCATGAGCGCGGCGATCATATATCCTCCTCCCTGAACTTTAGACAGTAACTTCCCGGCCTGCGCGGGCGTTCGCGCATGATCGAACGTGACGATAAGCGACAGCGGGAAGAGGGCGCCGATACCGATGCCAAGCAGCAAGGTTGATAAGACCGGCGTCGTACCTGGAGAGAAGACCAGACACAGTAACCCCGCGAGCAGCAGTAACAGTACAGTTATCAGCGGAACACGGCGGTCGGGGAATTTACCGATCAGCGCGGAGACGGCAAACCCGGCGGCCACTTCGGTTAAGGTCAGCCAGGCCAGCATATAGCCGCTGCTGCGTGCGGACCATCCTGCCTGAATATAGAGCGGGGGCAGCCAGGCTAAGACCAGCGTGTAGGCGCCCGTCCCCACGCCGAAAAAGAGCAGAAGGAGTCCAGTCCGGGAGGAAGAGAGCGTAACGGATTCATGTGCTGTCTGTTCCCCTTGAGGCTGCTTAACAAGGGGTAACCATAGCATCAGCGCCAGCAGCGCGAGCACGCCTGCCATAGCCAGCGCGGGCTTGAGCGTGAGCCATGAAAACAGCGGCTCGGCGCTGGCGGCGGCGACTGCCGCACCGGCCATAATGCCCGTGCTGAATAGCGACATGATCGTGCTGGCCGTTTGCGTATACGCCTTTTTTATCAGGGCAGGCATTAACGCCTGGATCGTGCCGATGCTGGCCCCGCCCAGTAACGCGGTGCCCATCAAACCCGTCAGCGAGGTGCTAAAACCGCGTAATGAACAGGCTACCAGCAGGATGAACAGCCCGAGCATAATTCCCCTGACGGCACCGATCCTAGCTAAAAGCCAGGGGCCACACAGGGCAGCCAGTCCCATCATCGCCACCGGCAGGGTGGTCAGCAGGCTGAATTGCGTCGCGGTCAGCCCTGCTTCGCGCTGCAGCACGGAGAACAGGGGGCCAACCGAGGCCAGAATGGGGCGCAGGTTCAGCCCGACGATAAAAGCGATAACGGCGAAGAGTAACGGTGACGTGCGTTTCAACATGGCATCCTTTTCGGGTGTGAATGGCCCGGGCTAATTGCCGCGAGCATTTATCTTAACGTTAAGATAAAATCTGTTTTAGTGTAAGATGTACCGCACAACTCGATAAATTCCCACGCCATACGGGGTGAAGATGAAAGACCATGTAGACTTCGTTGTCGGCCAGTGGAGCAGCGCCATGCCCGAGCTGGACGCCTCGTCGATGAAAATTTTTGGCCGAATGCTCAGGCTGATGAAGCACCTGGGAAAAGAACGCGCGCTGGCTATGGCGCCGTTTGGCTTTCGCGAGGGCGAGTTTGACGTCCTCGCCACGCTGCGCCGCGCCGGGGAGCCGTACTGCCTTTCGCCCACGCAGCTGTATACATCCCTGTTGATCACCTCAGGGGCGATGACGAATCGGCTCAACCATCTCGAACAGCAAGGCCTTATCAGGCGGATTGCCGATCCCGACGACAAGCGCAGCTCGCTCGTCAGCCTGACGCCGCAAGGGCAGGAGCGTATCGAACAGGCGCTGCTCGTGCATACGGAAACGCAAAATGCGCTGCTGAGAAACCTCTCTGAGGCGCAACGCGCGCAGCTTGAGTCCCTGCTCAGGGTGCTGCTGCTGACGTTTCCGGCCGAGGAATGGGATGAAACGTCACCGAGTGCCGATAATACAAAAACAGCATGATTACACCTGACAAAAAGGGAACATATGTCTTTACCGCCACTGTATGCGCTGCGCGCGTTCGAAGTTGCCGCACGGCTGAACTCCTTTAGCAAAGCGGCTGAAGTCCTGAATATCACGCCGGGGGCGGTCAGCAGGCATGTCCGGACGCTTGAAATGTGGTTTGACTGCGAGCTGTTTAAGCGGCAGGGTCCGAGAGTGGAGGTCAGCGACGCCGGGCGCATTCTGGCCGGGCAGCTTAGCGAAAGTTTCTCGAATATTGAGTGGGCCTGTCGCGCATTCAAAAGTGAAAACCACCTTCTGCGCCTCAAAGCCCCCAGCACCCTGACGATGCGATGGCTCCTTGATGTGCTTAAATCCTTTCGCGAGAACCACGCGAAGCCGAAAATCGAAATCGCCAGCGTCTGGATGGACTTCGACACCGTTGACTTCAGCCGCGAGCCCTACGATTGTGCGATCCTCCTCGGGAACGGCTATTTTGGCGAGTCAACGGAGAGCCGGCTGCTGTTCAGCGAATGGCTTATTCCGGTTTGTACGCCGTCTTTGCTGGAGCCTGCCCGGCAGCAGCTTCCAGAGTGCGATCTTATTCATCCGTCACCGGACAGACGGGACTGGAAGCGCTGGCTGAAAAGGACGGGCTTATTCCCCGGCCTCGACATGGGCGGCGGGATCGTGTTCGACACCCTGGAGCAGGGCAGCCTTGCGGCCATGCACGGACACGGCGTAGCGATGGCGGATCTCCGGCTCACGCTCGACGCGCTGAAAAGCGGCCTTCTCGCGCTGCCCTTCAGGGAGGCGATAGCAACAGGGGACGGTTACTACCTTGTCTGGCCCAAAAATTCGCTCAGAGGACAGAGTATTGAACGGTTGCTGGCCTGGCTTAACCTTAATGCGCCAGTGGTGCCCTCTTTGGATATTGTCTGTCTTGATTTCAATGAAAAGCGGATTTAATAAATAGCGGAATATTAACAGGGAAATATTCCGCACAGTGAACGTATTTATGCGTAGGGAATATTCGCCATCTTTTTATATCTTTCCGGCAGGGCGCTGTTCAGGTTGAGTAATTTATCCAGTATATATAGTGCAGGGGTTCCCTTTGCGCGTTCAGCTTCGATCAGCGCAGAACGTAACAGATTGGTAGCCGATGTCATTTTACGGAAGTACTCCTCAGATTCAGGCGCCTGAACTTCGCCTGAAGCGGCGTAACGCACCCGGGGCCAGTCCGCGAAGTCCAGAACCGGAAGGATCCCGTCGTCTTTGGGTAAATGCGCAGAGAGCAACTCTTCGGCGTTACCCGGATTGCTTTGGGCGAAAGACAGAAGATGCAGTCGATGAATAAAGGGCGAAAGCACCTCACCGCTATCGTTTTCTGACGAAAGTAACGTTATTAACGCATGTATATTTTCACCCGCGATGTTTTTTTCAGGTGAGATCATTTTCATTAGATGAAATAAAACATCGAGTGTCATACGTACTCCATATGCATGCAGGTGTATTTATTATTTGAGTTTCGCTCTCTGTTCCAGGTCAGGAAGAGACCGGGAATGAAGGGATGGTATTTCAATGAGATTACGTTTGAAAAACGAGAAATAGTGGGAATCAATGTGAGTTTTACTCAACATAGGTTTTATTATTCAATGAGATTCTCCAGATGTGATGATTAACTTACAATGAACAGCAGAATATCTGTCCGACAAGCGTCTACAGAGGCGAGCAAACATGAGATTAGAGAGTGCGTCAGTTTTAGAAGAACTCCGGACCAGGCTAAGACCCGCATCGGTCGCGCAGGTCGGAGGGTTCCGGCCGCCTGAAGATCCCATTACGTCATGGTTTCTGAAGGGCGTTTCTCGCGCAGATGAAGGATTACCCACCTGGAAGGGCAAATCCATGTTTCCACTTCTTCAGATCAGGGTCGACGAGCTTCCTGTTATTCCTGACCAGTTGAAGGGCATAGCCCTTCTGGTGTTGTTTCACAATGTGGAACAACATCCCTTTGACGAACCGCACGGTGAAGGATGGTTAATTCGCGAGTATGCCAGCCTCGAAAGGCTTCAGCCATTGCCTGAATTGGACACGCCGTATCGGCCGTTTCCAGTTCAATGGCTGAGTGTCATTGACGATGCTCCTGGATGGGAAGATGCCTGGGATATTATTGATCTCTCTTGCGTAAATGATGATGAGCAGGCCAGTGATAGTTTTTTTGAAGATTTCAATCGCTACAGGGGAACCAAGGTAGGGGGATTTCCGACTGAGATACAACACGGTGTGGGAATCGAAGAGTTTGTTTTTCAGGTTGGGTCAGAAGAAAAAGTAAACTGGATGTGGGCGGATAACGGTATCGGTTACTTTCACCGGTCATCAGAAGGGGAATGGCGGTTTTCATGTCAGTTCTACTGATGAGCTTCCTGCCGGGGGATTGACCACTCGCCCGGCAGTGATTTGTTTCACAAATCCCATCGCGCCTCGACCGTTCAGGATGGTATAACGTCCTGCGGCAACCGGGTTGCCGCAGACAGCCCACATACCTAAAGGTGTATATGAAACAGATTACTTTCAGTGACCTGCAGCAGCAAAGCGAGCAGGCCGCACATTCTCCTCGCTTACGCGCGCACCGTAATTTACACCCTGACCTGAGCAACCCGGTGCAGCGCCTGGCCATTGCAATGGAACCCGGTACCTATGTCCGCCCCCACCGCCATCCGCACACGTTTGAACTGCTGACGGCGCTGAGCGGCCGCTTTCTGGTGCTGAATTTTGACGACAGCGGCAACGTGACCCGGCGCGTGGTGTTAGGCGAAGAGTGTAAAGTCCTGGAGATGGATGCCGGAACCTGGCATGCCGTGCTGTCGCTGGATAGAGGCGGCGTCATTTTTGAGGTTAAACACGGGGCGTATCAGCCCGTGCCCGAGCATGATACCGCCCCATGGTCACCGGCAGAAAACGAGCCCGGCACCGAGAAGCTGATGCAATGGTACGCTCAGGCACAGGTGGGTGACGGTGGTTTTACCCTGTAATTATTCTCTTATGTGCCCGGCGCGCGGAAAGGCGAGCCGGGTAAAGAGATAAGCGCTCACCTGAGTCCACTCACCGTACTAAAAAGCCAGTCACGAGCAGTCGACAGCGTCACAAACGGGCCTGCCAGCGTGCTGTTGTGATGGGCAATAATGTCGCTGGCGGATAAACAGTCATTATCCATTGTGGTATGCGCATCTGAAATTAATACCGTCCTGAAACCCAGCTCCGGTGCGGCCCGGCAGGTCGTATCGACGCAAAACTCTGTTTTCATCCCGGCAATGACCAGCTGTTTGATGCCTCTCTGATTAAGTTCACGCAGCAATTTGGTATCCCGAAAACAGCTGGGATAGCGCTTGGTGAAAACAACGTCCTGCTCCTTCACGTCCAGTTCAGGTATCAGCTGTGTTAACGGCCCCTTTTCTGAGAAGGGGGAGTCGTCCGGCCCAATATGGCGGGCAAAAAAGACGGGCACCTGCGCGTCTCGGGCGTTGGCGATTAACAAGCGGATATTGGCCAGAACGGCATCGGCGGAGCGAGGGGAAACCGGGCCCCGAAAGAGGCCCTGCTGCATGTCGATAATCAAGAGAGCATTGTCAGATGAAACCATTTTCTTTCTCCATTCAGAGGGTGGTGAACGGAGAGAGATTTCCCCGTCCATGCCGGCGGGGATTGAGGTTCTGTTTGTCAGTCGTTTGCTACAGATACACTCACGCCGCCGAAGGGTCCGGTGGTGGTGAGGGTGGTTGTTGGCTGAACTGACTTAACCATGTAGTGACCTTTGTTATTAATTTCGCGATTGGCGAAAAAGTACATTCAGTTATAGCGCAGGTGAAATATGCGCTTCAACACACCAACTTAAGTAGGTGTGCCGTAAGCGTTGCACATTTTTTTGGGGTAGAAGACCCTGATTATCCAAGATTCTCGAGCCCCTTCAGAAAATCCTCAACCTGCTCGGGCGTCGCCGTGTCTGCCTGGTAAAGGATATCGAGCTTAACGTTCTTCAACCCGCAGAAGCCAAATACCCCTTCGATGATTTGCGTCTGAATCGCCGTCGAATAGCCGTGTTTATCAAATCCGGTGAGATCGCTACCGCCAGTGGCAATCAGGCGGACGGGAACATCCCGTAAGTTGCCCACAATCCGGCCGTCGTCGGCCACCTTATACGCCCAGTTCAGGGTTAACACGCGATCGAACCAGCCTTTCAACAGCGCGGGAACCGACCACCAGTACACCGGGAAGACGAATACCAGCATATCCGCGCGCTCGACGCGCTGCTGCTCGCGCAGAATATCGTCGGGGAGGGCGCTCGGATCGCCGTGATACAAATCGAGATCGGCGCGGGTCATCGACGGATTAAACCCTTCAGCATGCAGATCGGCGATCTCAACCTGCGTACCTTCCTCACGTAATTTCCCGGCAATACGGGCTGCCAGCGTATGGGATAACGAATTGTCGATCGGGTGTGCCGTCACGATCAGCGCGTTTTTAATGGCATGTGTTGCAGACATAGCGACCTCCAGATGGGGGAGAAGTGATGCCTATATTACTATTGGTAACTTAGGTGTCAATCCGCCCCCGGCGATCATTTTGTGCTATTCGCGTAGGTCTCCAGCACCCCGGTCATGGCGCCGCAGAGCATATCTTCTGCCACATTTCGGGCGAGCACGCCGTTGCCCGCCGCGGTGCTGAGCGCCTCCGCCGCGCCAATGATGGCCGTCAGTACCGCTTCTCCCTGAACGCCTTTTAAGACGATAAAAGGAGAAAGCGCGGTGCGCAGGCAGTCGGCACATTCGGCCACGCACGCTTCCCGAAACGTCTGCAGCGCGCGAGAACCGGACAGCGCCGCGGCGATTGGTCCGGTTTCAGGCCCGGCGGCAATCGCACAGTCGATATAGGCCGCGCTGAAAAAACGGATCGTCTTCTCCAGCGTTTTGCTGTCCACCGCCAGCGTCTCGCGGAATTTTGCCAGCTGCCGATCGCTATAGTCCTGGTACAGCGCCATCAATAGCCCTTCACGATCGCCAAAGTGGTCGTAGGGGATGGGCTTGGTCACGTTAGCCCGTTCTGCCAGATAGCCAAGGGTCAACGCCTCCGTGCCTTGCTGACGCACGATCCCTCGCGCAACCTCCAGCAGCTGCACGCGGCGGTCCTCTTTTCTTAAGCGCTTAACAACCATGCTTGCCTCAGGTCAGTTATCTACTGATGGTAGTTTACACGTTTTCCGTGGCAGGCTGCACGCGTTGTTCAACCGGGCGGATCCGGAACCAGATCGCATACATCGCGGGCAGGAAGACGAGCGTAATGATCGTCCCGCCCAGCGTTCCGCCGATCAGCGTCCAGGCCAGCGTGCCCCAGAATACCGAATGCGTCAGGGGAATGAACGCCAGCACGGCCGCCATGGCGGTGAGTAAGACCGGCCGCGCTCGCTGGACCGTCGCCTCGACCACCGCCTGGAACGGATCGAGGCCATCCTTCTGGTTATGATCGATTTGGCCGATCAGAATCAGCGTATTGCGCATCAGAATGCCGGAGAGGGCGATCAGGCCGACCAGCGCGTTGATGCCAAACGGCTGATTAAATATCAGCAGGGTCGGCACGACGCCAATCAGCCCCAGCGGCGCGGTTAAGAACACCATGACCATCGCGGAGAGTGAGCGCACCTGCAAAATGATGATAAGCAGCGTCAGGGCAATCATGATCGGGAACAGCGGTAACATGGCCTGCGTGGCTTTGCCCGACTCCTCAATCGACCCCGCCATGTCAATGCGGTAGCCGGCCGGCAGCGAATCAACGATCGGCTGGAGCTCTTTCATGATGGCGACCGACACGTCCGGCGGCTGAAGATTGTCGGCGATATCGCCCCGTACGGTAATCGTGGGGGTGCGATCGCGGCGGCGCAGGATCGGGTCTTCCATGCCGACCTCTATCTTGCCAATTTGAGACAGCGGCACGCGCTGTCCCGCATTGCCGACCAGGGTAAAGCCTTCGATTTTTGCCGGGTCAAGGCGGATATCTCCCGCCGCGCGTGCAACGACGTCTACCGATCGAATATCTTCCCGCACGGAGGTGACAGGCACGCCGGAGAGCAGGAACTGAAGCTGCCCGGCAACGGCGCTGGAGGTCAAGCCGGTTGCCTGCAGGCGGTTCTGATCGAGAGTGAAATGGAGCACCGGAACGCGCGAGCCCCAGTCGGTGTTAACGGTTCGCATCATCGGGCTTGCCTGAAGCACGGCTTTCACCCGTTCGGCGATGTCCTGCACCTGTTTGACGTTCGGCCCCGACACGCGCCAGGCAACCGGGAAAGGCGAGTAGGGGCCAAACACCAGCTGCGTCACCCGCACGCGGGCTTCGGGCGCAAGGCCGCTGGCGACGGCCTCCCTGAGCCTCAACTTGAGCGCCTCGCGTGACGTCTCGCTGTCCGTCAGGATCACGATTTTCGCAAAAGAGGGATCGGGCAGCTCGGGGGCCATCGCCAGATAGAAACGGGGCGAGCCCTGACCAATATAGGCCGTGACGATTTTGGCTTCCGGCTGCTTGCCCAGCCACGCTTCTATTTTTGCGGTAGCGGCGCTGGTTTGCGCAATCGAGGTGCCATAAGGCATCTGCACTTCAACCAGCACTTCCGGGCGATCGGAGGTCGGGAAGAACTGTTTTTTTACCAGCCCCATGCCGAGCACGGCCAGAATGAAAATGGCGACCACGGACCCGGCCACGCGCCACTTTCTGGCGATAACGCGGCCAAGCAGCTGGCGAAAGCGGTTATAGCGAGGCGTGTTATAGATGGCGGCATGGCCCCCTTCCACTTTGGGGATCGCCGGCAGGATCTTCACCCCCAGATACGGCGTGAACACCACCGCCACAAACCATGAGGCAATCAGGGCGAGGCCGACAATCCAGAACATATTGCTGGTGTATTCCCCGGCGGTCGACTGGGCAAACCCATTCGGCATAAAGCCAATCGCCGTCACCAGGGTACCGGCCAGCATCGGCGCGGCGGTGTGGCTCCAGGCGTAGGCCGAGGCTTTGATTCTGTCGTAACCTTCCTCCATCTTCACCACCATCATTTCGATGGCGATAATGGCATCGTCAACCAGCAGGCCGAGGGCGAGGATCAGGGAGCCCAGCGTGACGCGGTCAAAGTTTATTCCCGCGGCCTCCATCACCACGAAGACGACCGCCAGGGTCAGCGGTACCGCCGCCGCAACCACCACCCCCACGCGCCAGCCCATGCTGACAAAACAGACCACCATGACCACAAGCAGGGCGACGAAGAATTTGATCATAAACTCATCGACCGAGGAGCGGATATTCACGGACTGGTCGGTGACTTTGGTCAGGGTCATGCCAAGCGGCAGGCTATCGTTGATTTTCGCCGTCTCCGCATCCAGCGCTTTACCCAGCGCCAGGCCGTTCCAGCCCTCACGCATGACAACGCCCAGCAGCAGGGCGGGTTCATGCTGATTGCGTATCAGCATCGTCGGGGGATCTTCATAGCCTCGTTCAACCGTTGCCACGTCCGACAGCGTGAGCGTTTTGCCCTGGGCGACTAAAGGCGTATCGCGGATTTTCTGCAGTTCATCGAACGCGCCGTCCAGGCGGATAAAAATCTGCGCGCCCCGGGTCTCAATGGCGCCCGCCGCGGCCAGGGCATTCTGGCCGTTGAGAGCATTGAAAATATCCTGCGGTGAGAGGCCCATCGTCGCCAGACGGTCATGGGAGAAGGCGATATAAATCCGCTCGGCCTGTTCACCGATGATGTTCACTTTTTTGACCCCTGGAACGTGCAGAAGCTGCTGGCGCAGGCCTTCGGCATCGCGTACCAGCTGCCGCTGCGGTTCGCCTTTTGCTTTCAGAGCAAAGAGGGCAAAGGTGACATCCGAGAATTCGTCATTGATCATCGGGCCGATGACGCCCGCCGGGAGACGCTGGGATTCATCCCCAAGCTTTTTACGCGCCTGATAGAACTCCTCCTGCACCTCAGAAGGCGGGGTCTTGTCCTGCAACGACAGGGTGATATACGCCATGCCGGAACGGGTATAGGTTTCGGTACGGTCATACCATTTGAGTTCCTGCAGGCGCTTTTCCAGCGGCTCCGCGACCTGATCCTGGATCTCCTGCGCGGTCGCACCCGGCCAGACGGCAATCGCCGTCATCTGCTTCACGGTGAAGGGCGGATCTTCCGCGCGCCCGAGCCCAAAAAAGGCGTAAATACCGGCAATCGTCACCAGAACGATCAGAAACAGCGTGACGGAACGCTCGCGGACGGCCAGCGCTGACAGGTTGAAGCGACTTTGGCTCATGGCGCGTTCTCCGCCGGAGCGGCATGGCGCTGTTCAGCCAGCCTGACAACTTCACCTTCGTGCAGAAGATGGGCCCCTAACGCAACGATCTTCTCCCCGGGCTTCACGCCGCCCGCGATCTGGACCGCGTCTTCGCCCACGATCAGCACCTTAACCGGTGTCCATGTGACCTTTGCCGGCTGGGCGGAAATGCGCCAGACGCCGGGCCCTTTACCCGCATCGTAGAGTGAGGCCAGCGGGACCTGCATGGCCTGACCTTCCGCTTTCGGGTCTTCAAGGCTGAGCGTGACGGTCGCCCCCAGCGGCGCGTTCGCCAGCTGGCCTGCCAGCACGTAGCGTGCTTCATACGTCCGGGTTGCGGCATCCGCGGAGTCAGACAGCAGGCGCAACGTGGCGGTGACCGGGTGCTGTTCACGGCCATAAAGCGTGGCCCGTGCTTCGCTGCCGACTGCAGGGCGCAGCGTCTCCGGAAGCTGCACGAGCGCTTCGCGCTGTCCCGCTCTGGCAAGGCGGATCGCCACCTGTCCGGCGCTGACCACCTGACCGGGTTCGGCAAGCGTCTCCATCACCACGCCGTCTGAATCCGCCAGCAGGACGGCATAGCCCGTGGCGTTTTGCGCCACGTTGGCCTGCGCCCGGGCGGCGCTGAGATCCGCCCTGGCCGTATCGGCCGCCGCTTTAATCTGATCGTACTCCGCGGCGGACACCGCGCCGGACGCCACCAGACCGCGATAACGCGCCTCATCGCTGGTGGCTTTTCTCGCCCGCGCCTGGGCAGCATCCACCGCGCGCTGCTGCGCCTGAGCCTGTAATTTCAGGTCAACCGGATCCAGACGCAGCAAGGGCTGGCCCTGTTTGACGGTCTGCCCGGTATCCACCAGGCGTTCGAGGATTTTACCCTGAACCCTGAAGCCCAGGTCGCTTTGCGTTCTTGCCACCACCACGCCCGTAAAGGTGCGAGCGGCTGGATTCGCCCTCTCGACGGAGGCGGATCTGACAAGCGGAGGCCTGGTGCGCGGATCGTCACTCGCGGAAATATCGCCGCATGCCGCGAGGGCAAACGGCAGAAGACATATGGCAAGGCGGGCTGAAGTGAGCCTGAGCATGGGAAACCCTTTTGAAGTAACAGGACAGTTTCCGCATTCTGTGATTAGTGACCAATAAAGTCAATGGTCACTAATCAGGGGGCCAGGCTTCTTAAAATCAGTGAGGAGAGAAGTACCGCCGCCGTTGGGGCAGTTTCAAGGTTGTACTGCAGCTGAACGGGGTTAATGTAAGGGCACATCACCATGTAAACGGCACAGGTGACCTCGTCCAGCGGCGTCTTCCTTTCGAACTCTCCAGCCTGTCTGCCTTCGATAATGATGCTCTCAATCAGCTTCAGGAGGCTTTCGGTATACCTTTCCGTCGAAGGCCACTTCTCCCGTGACGCGACGGCGGCGATGTCGTAGAGCTTGCGATCGTGGAAAAACAGCTCGCTGCCGGCCTCGGTGAGCGACTTAAAAAGACGGCGGAGTTTTTCGCTGGCTGACGGCGCATCCTCAATGGCGGAAAGCACGGCCGCCATGATCAGCTCCAGGCGGTTAGCGCAGATCACTTCGCCGATAGCCTGCTTGGAATCGAAGAACTTATAAATGTAGGATTTTGAAAAACCGATAGATTTCGCCAGCTCGGCGACGGTGGTTTTTTCATAGCCGTAATGGCCGAAGTGCTCAAAGGCCGCTTCGACGATTTGCTCTCTGACAGAATGGTCAAGTGGACCACGTATTGATGGGGCGTTCATAGTTTTAGTCATTATGTAAGCTTAGCGTGACGAGCCAGGGTTGGCAACGAGTGACCATTTTGTACTTTGGTTACTGTTGTGCTGTCTTACGTCGTGAAGACGGGACAATCGGCCAGGTGGAGTAAGTGTATCACTGTTTTTTACGTTAATGTTTTTTAAGCCAGTCGAGAAAAAACTGGCTAAACGCCGTAACCTGAAGCGGCTGCAGCTTGCGCTGCGGGTAAACAAACTGCAGCCCGACATCTTTGCGATCGTAGCGGCTAAAGCCGGTGAAGCTGTCGGCAAACAGCACCGTGAGTCTTCCGGCGTCAACGTCGTCTTTGACGTCCCACCACGATTTCCCGGCGATGCCCGCTCCGCCCAGGGCCCACTGACGAAGCAATGCCCCGTCGTCGCACACCATGGCGGGCTCGACGCGAACAACGCTTTCCTCTCCCTCATGTTCAAAGCGCCATTCGTTCATCACCACGCCCTGAGACTCCAGCGCCAGGCACCGGTGCCGGGCTAGATCGGCAAACGTGGCGGGGATACCGTGGTCGTTAAGATACGCCCCGGAGGCAACCAGCACCCGACGGTTCGGGCGGATGTTTCTGACGACAAGGCTGCTGTCCGGCAAATTGCCGAAGCGCACGCTCATATCCAGCCGGTTAGCGACCAGATCCTCAACGTGTTCTTTTAGCGAGATGTAAAATTTGACGGCAGGATGGTGACGAGAAAATTCAATGACGGCAGGGCTGAGATACTGTCTGCCAAAGTCCGAGGGCGCGGAAAGGCGAATATTGCCGCTGAGCACGCCCTCTTTTTGCGTCAGCAGCGACTCGGCGTGCTGCACCTCTTCCAGCACGCGCAGCGCGGCGTGATAAAACTCTTCCCCTGCGCGGGTCAGGGTGAGGGATCGCGTTGAGCGATGAAACAGGCGCGTCTGGTAACGCTCCTCAATTGCCTTCAGCCTGGCGGTCATCGTGGCAGGAGAAAGCGACAGGCGTCGTCCGGCGGCGGAAAGACTTCCGGCCTCGGCGACTTCCACCAGTAAGGCCATGTCTTCGAGTTTACCCATTATTCATCTTTTCCGAAAAGTGCATCTGTTTTTAGCGTAATTATCAAAATCAGATGCGGACTGTAAAGTGATTTCATCCAAACCATAAGGGATGAAAACATGAAACCTGCTTCACTCTTTGAACGCTACAGGCTGGGGTCGCTGGACCTGAAAAATCGTATCGTCATGGCGCCGATGACCCGAGCGCGCTCCCTTCAGCCGGGCAACATTCCCTCCGCGCTGATGGCGGAGTATTACCGGCAGCGGGCCAGCGCGGGGTTAATCATCACCGAAGCCACGCAAATCTCGCCTCAGGGTCAGGGATACTCCTGGACGCCCGGCATCCATTCGCCGGAGCAGGTTTCAGGATGGCAGCTCACGACGGGGGCCGTACATCAGGCGGGCGGGGTCATTTTTTCTCAGCTCTGGCACGTTGGGCGAATGTCGCACGCCAGTTTTCACCAGGACGGTCAGCCCGTCGCCCCGTCAGCGCTGGCCCCGGACGCGCAGGTGTGGGTGGTGAATGAGCGTGGAGAAGGCCAGATGGTTGACTGCCCGCAGCCGAGAACGCTCTCACGCAAGGACATTCAGAACATCGTCGCGAACTATCGCCAGGCCGCTTTGAATGCCGTTCAGGCCGGGTTTGATGGCGTGGAGGTCCACGGCGGAAACGGCTATCTGATCGACCAGTTCCTGCGCCAAACCTCCAACAAACGCACGGACGAGTACGGCGGTACGGTGGCTAACCGGATCCGCTTCGCCCAGGACGTGTTAAGCGCGATTGCCGGGGCGATTGGTCACGAACGTACGGGCATTCGTCTTTCGCCGTTTATTACCCAGCGCGGGATGAACGACCCGCAGGTCTCTGAAGCCATACTCGCGCTTGCGGCCTGGTGCGAACAAAAAGGGATTGCGTTTATCCACCTGGCGGAAGCCGACTGGGACGACGCGCCGCAGATTCCTGAGCATTTCCGTCAATCGCTTCGCGAGACCTTCAGCGGCACCCTGATCGTCGCGGGCAACTATGACCTTGCCAAAGCCGAAGGAATTCTGGCGGCGGGCTATGCCGATTTGATTGCCTTCGGACGACCGTTTATTGCCAACCCGGATTTGCCTCACCGGCTGGCGCACCGCTTGCCGCTGGCCCAGGTGCGCGACCCCGCCACGCTGTTTGGCGGCACCGCCACGGGCTATACCGATTACTCAACGTACACCCAGCAGGAGGAAACGTTATGACCCGTAAAACCTTAATTATCGGCGGTGCTTCCGGCATTGGTTTCGCCGTGGGCACCCTGCTTGCCGGGCGCGGCGAGGAGATTATGCTTGCGGGACGCGAAAGCGCGAAACTGGACGCTGCAAGGCAACGACTGGGCGCTCATGCCGCGTCTGTTAGCACTCTCTTGCTCGATATCAGCCGTGAGGAAGAGCTTGTTGCGCTCAGTGAAACGCTGGGCGAGGTCAATAATATTGTCGTCACGGCGGGTTCACAGGCGCCGGGCGGGCTGCTTTCCGGACTGGATCTCCGTGCGGCAAGACAGGCCTTTGATACAAAATTCTGGGGAAGCCTGAATGTCGCCCGCTATCTCAGCGGGAACATCGCTCCCCGCGGTACGTTGACCTTCACCAGCGGGTTTGTGGCGCGCCGCACCGTGGCGGGCGCCATCGTAAAAACAACGATGAATGCCGCCATTGAGGCCGCGACAAAGGTGCTGGCGAAAGAGCTTTCCCCGCTGCGCGTCAACGTCGTGAGTCCGGGGCTGACCGACACGGAAGCGTATGCGGGGATGGACGCCGCCGCGCGGGAAAAAATGCTCGCAGGCGCGGCGGAAACCCTGCCAGCCAAAGCCTGGGGAAGGGCGCAGGACATCGCACAAGGGTATCTTTTCGCCATGGACAATCCCTTTGTCACGGGGTCGGTCATTGATATTGAGGGCGGGGCGTTAATTAACTGAACCCCCACCGGTTTGAACCGCAGGAAATCGTCTGCGGGTAACGTAATACTCTGTTGAGAGACATCATGAAATATACGACGTGCTTTCGTCCCGCTATCGCGGCGCTTATTTTTGCTGGTCTGTCGGGCAATGCTATTTCCGCGCAGGGGGAAAGAGTACAGCCGAAACAGCTGATTGTGGACAAGAGCCTGCCCCAGGGGCAATTAAAGACGAATGAAGCCGTTGCCAGAGAATATGCCACGTTCTGGAACACCGGTAATGAAACTCTGGCGCGTGATGCCCTGGCGGCAAACTTTGTTGATAAAACACCGCCGGAAGGCCGTAAGCAGGGGCCGGAAGGCGCTATTTTAGCCTCGCGGGCGTTTCGCACTGCCGTGCCCGATTTGCGCTGCGACGTTGAGCAGATGATTATTTCAGGCGACCGCGTGGTCTCACATTTACATTTTTACGGCACATTCACCGGGACATTTGGCAAGCTGAAAGGAAAGGGACAGAAAATAGATTTTATCGCCACGGATATCTATGAAATCCGTGACGGTAAAATTGCAGCGAACTGGCATATTGAGGACAACATGACGCTGATGAAACAGCTGGGCACACTCTAAACGCATCACTCCGGGGCGCCCCGGAGTGATGTAGAAATCTTATAAGCCCAGATCGCTCAGCGACGGGTGATCGTCCGGGCGTCTGCCCAGCGGCCAGTGGAACAGTCGCTCGGATTCTTTTATCGGCATATCGTTTACGCAGGCAAAACGACGCTTCATCAAGCCGTCTGGGTCGAATTCCCAGTTCTCGTTGCCGTACGAACGGAACCAGTTGCCTGAATCATCATGCCATTCATAGGCATAGCGGACCGCGATGCGGTTATCCGTAAAGGCCCACAGCTCTTTAATCAGACGATAATCCAGCTCTTTTTTCCATTTCCTTTCGAGAAACGCCCGGGCCTCTTCACGGTTGGTGGCGAACTCTGCACGGTTGCGCCATTGGGTATCCAGCGTATAGGCCAGCGCGACTTTCGCCGGGTCGCGACTGTTCCAGCCATCTTCTGCCAGCCTGACTTTTTCGATGGCGCTTTCACGGGTGAAGGGCGGTAAAGGAGGACGTGTGTTCATGGCGGTTACCTCAGTGTGATTTTGTGTAGACAGGTCTGTCTACTTGGGGTAATCTATGCCTGAAAAATAACGCTGTCAACACCCTTTTTGAGGCTGTCGAAAAAATGAAAACCGAACACGCAGGCAACGAAACAAAAATTAGCGTCCGGGATAAAATATTACTCACGGCGCACGATCTGTTTTATTCCACGGGCTTCAGGGCGACGGGGGTGGATACGCTGATTAAAGAGGCGAAAGTGACGAAGGTGACGTTTTATCGCCATTTTCCGAGTAAGAGCTTGCTTATTCTCGCCTATTTACACTATCGACATGAAATATGGATTAACTGGTTTGAGGCCACGCTTCGTCGACATCTCGTTGAAGGCCAGACGCCTGCGGACGCTCTATCGGCTACCCTTTATGAATGGTTTATTTCGCCTGATTTCCACGGCTGTGCGTTTATTAATGCCAGCGCCGAAGCCAAATCCGAAGATATTGAAAGCGAAATAAAAGCGATATGCCGCGATCATAAAATCGAAACAAAGAAGATTATTGCGTTGCTGACAAAAATTGCGGATGAGCGCGCCGTCAATGAAATCATGCTGCTCATTGACGGCGCCATTATTCATGCGCAGATGGGCATGGAGACGGATGAGGTCATCGCGTCGTTGAAGAGGGCGCTGGCAGACTTAATCGGGGGCTAGCGAGGATCCCCTTAGTCCTCCAGACGAAGGCTGACAGGTGCATTCAGCATTTGCGAATAACAGTCGGCTGGCGTGCGCCGAGGATGAACAATCCTCGGCCTCAGCATGTGCCGCTATACCATGCTGTAAACCCCCGCTCCCCAGTACCCCTTACCCGGACGAGTCTGTTCTTTCCAGCCTGATGCGATCAGTTCTTTTGCAATGAACCGGTTGATGACCCCGTGCCCCATGAGCAAGACGGGGCCGTCAGAGTCCTTCGCTACATTCACCAGGATTTCTGCCGCCTTAACGGCACGTTCTTTTGCGGCGCTTACGCGCTCTGACTCGCCAGACAGGCCGCAGAGCCAAAGAACGCGAAACAGCGCTGCCCAGTAAAAAGGCGATAGCCGGAACCCCGGAATACGGAACACCGGCAGCTCTGCTTCCCGAAAAACCTCATCAATTAAGCCCGGTTCACACCCCAGCGTTTTCAACGATGAAAGGGCTCGCGGGAGAGGGCTGCTGAGAAACGTCAGTGCGAGGTACGCGAGGATTTGAGCCATCTCCGAAGGTCTGTCGCGGCCCGTTGAAGAGCGGTTATAGCTGTCGAACCATCCCACCATTTCCCTGTACGACACCTTTCCGGCGCCCCTGTATTCGGGTTCGCCGTGGCGCATCAAAATAATTTCCATATGTCTTCATCGCTCACCATCCATTCACCAGAGGCAGACTAGCGCGTTCTCACACTGATGTTCACCCATCCGTTTTGGAGTGTCAGGGCGGTGATCGCACTTATCAGACTTGTCGGTCTGTTAATTAATAAGTAGACTAGCCAGTCTTTTAAATGATCAAAGAGATAATTCAGTGTCAAAAATCACGTCATCTATCACAACACTCTGTCTTTCAAGAATTTTATTGACCTTTTTCTTCTGGATGGCAGGCTTTTATGGGTTGTTCAACTTTGGAGAGATTGTGCTGGAAATGGTGGATGTGGGTCTCCCCTGGCCCGTCTTATTCGCGACAGGCACCATTCTCTGTCAGCTTGTAGGCTCTGCTCTGGTGATTTCGAATTTTGCCGGCTACGGATGGATTGGATCGGCAATGCTGATTGTGTTTACATTACTCACCATTCCGGTGGGGCATCCATTCTGGAAATTTAGCGAGCCCCAGCGCACCCAGGAGTTTCATATCGCGCTTGAACACATAACCGTTATCGGGGGGCTCATGATGAGCATGCTTTTGTCAGGTCGTAAACGATGAGAGAAAAGGTTCGGCAGAAAGGCCGCCCAAAAGATCCGTCAAAGGAGCAGGCGATACTGCAGGCCGCAAGAAGCCTGTTTCTCGAGAAAGGCCTCGATGTCACGACGGAAGAAATTGCCCGCGTTGCCGGGGTGGCAAAAGCCACGCTTTATGCCAATTTCGCGGATAAAGACCTGCTTGTTGAGGCCGTACTCCGTAAGGAATCGGATCTGACCATCAGTGACAGTGATTTTTCCGAGCGGCATCATCTGTCGTTGACCGAGGTCTTAACCGCGTTTGGCAACCGTTTTGTCCGCTTCATCAACCAGCGCGAGCTGACGGGATGGGACCGCTTAATTGCCTCCGCCGCTATTCGTCATCCGGAGTTACCCGCGCGTTTTTATGCGGCAGGTCCCGGCAGGGCGCAGCAGATGCTGGAGACAATTATCGGTGAAGCCGTTGAAAAGGGCTTACTGATCGCGTGCTCCCCGCGCGAAGCGGCTGACGACCTGGCCGGGTTGTGGCTCGGGATGACAAGCCTTGAGATAAAGCTTGGCGCCAGAAAAAGCTTATCTGATGAAGAAATTGCTCGTCGGGTTACGCATGCGATCGCTGTTTTTATGTGCGCGTATTCAGTGGAAAAGCGCTGAGCATAACCATTTAGAGTAAAGGTAACGGAAATGAGAACACAGAAACGATGCCTCGGCTGCGTGGCTATTGTGGTTGATGACTACGATCGCGCCATTGAGTACTACACAGACAAGCTGGGGTTTACCCTCGTAGAGGATACGCCGCAACCGGGTAAACGCTGGGTGGTCGTCTCGCCCAACCCGGAAAGCGACTGCAATATTTTGCTGGCTCGTGCGTCTAACGAGAGGCAGGAAGGTTTTATCGGTAATCAATGCGGTGGCCGAGTATTCCTGTTCCTTCAGACGGATGATTTCTGGCGCGATTACCATGCCATGAAAGCAAAAGGCGTTCATTTTTGTGAAGAACCGCGTGAGGAAGAGTACGGTACGGTGGTGGTGTTTGAAGATATGTACGGCAACCGCTGGGATCTCTATCAACATGCCCAACGCGGGTGATTACGCGGGATACCTTCCATGACGCTTCGAATTCGACAGGCCACCGGGGCCGATTCAACGCTATTAAGCGCGTTGGGATATCGTATCTATCCCGCGCATTTTCAGCATTTGTGGGTATCAGATGCCGAGATGACGGCTTTTCTGGACGCCGAGTATGCCCCCTCCGTCATTGAGCAGAGCCTGACCGAGAGCCATGTTTCCTGGTTTGTGGCAGAAACCGATCGGCCAGTGGGATTCATGAAAGTGACCTGGGACGCCATGCTTCCGGAAACGGACAAGAGGGGCGTTCTCCTCAACAAGTTCTACCTCGATCCTGCCGAGACCGGCAAACACTATGGTCAGGACATGTTCAATAAAATCATCGACATGGCCCGGAGCAGGGGAAAGGACTCTCTCTGGCTGGAAGTGCTTGAGCAGAACGCAGGAGCGTACCGGTTCTACCAGAAGCAGGGCATGCTCTGCATTAAGAACGTCCTTTTTGAAACAGCCTCACAGCAGAGCATACTCAGAATTATGGGGATGTCTCTTTAGGGCCAGGGCTCTCGTCCCGCTGTGCCAGCGACAGCGCGCTGGCGCTGGCGGGATCGAACAGCGAGATGCTCTCAATCTGATTGAGTAAAATCACCTTGCGGAATGACATGGCGCTGCGGGGTTCCGAGTCGAGCGTAATGTCATGCTCCGCATACCACCGGCTGTAATTATTCTCGATGCGCAGGTTCATCGTCTTCGCATCCCGGTACCCGCTCAACATCGGGATCAGCACGATATTGGCCGTTTTTTCATATTCCAGCGTTGCGGTGTGGATCATACCCACGTATATCCGCCTCGAGCGGAGCGTGACCTGCGCCAGTTCGCCTTGCTCCATACACTGATAGAGCAGTTGTTCAATCCCGCTCGCCTGCGCAAGCCGTTTGTAGAGCTTTTTCCGACTCTCGCCGTCCAGCCTGGCGCTGCCTGCCCAGTTAGAGCGGTAGAGGCAAAACAGAATGGCAAACGCCAGCATCACCACCACCGGAGCCTGAATGCCTAAAAAACTCCAGTTCATAAAGTCGATTTGCCAGTCGGTGTATTTCGGTGAGGCAAAGTGGAAAGCGTTGTTGGCGGCAGAAAGGGTGAGCAGCAGCAGCCAGAGCAGCCCCGTAGCAATCACCCCCTGCAGAACGAAAATACAGCCGTAAAGCGCAACGAGAAAATAGACGTCCCAGCCAAAGGAACGCTTGATTTTAAAGCGGGTCGACAGGTCGCGGCTGGTGTACCAGTACCCGCAGACCATCAGCACCATAAATATCGCCGTTCCCATATCAGGCCCTCTTCAGCGCGTTAACGTGACGCAGAAAGTCCTGCCGCACCTCGTTGCTCTTGTAGTTCACCGAGGCGTTCCCGTCCTGGTCGATAATGATGCGGTCGCCATCTTCCACGGCTTCAATAATTTCCTGCTGACTCATCACCTGCAGTAAGGATTCCGGGCTTGAGAAGAGGGAGAGAAAGAAACGTTTCATGTCAGGCATCCTTATGAATAAAAAGGATAAGCCTGGAAGATGACCGCTGAATTTGCCTTAAGGATAACCTGAAAGTGAAAGCCGGGTGGCGGCTACGCCTTACCCGGCCTACAAAACCGTCAAATGATTGAGTTATCAAGTTGTTGATATTTATGGTTAATAAAAAATAAATTTGCACAAACTTGGACAAATAACGTTAATTGTGTAAGTTTTAAGTATGCGATTACGCCACGTTGTTTACAGCCAGGATGTGACCCATGAGCACTTTGCCCTCTGTCGTGAGTCGGTTTGTTGAGTACTACGCCGCACTGGATAGCCAGCCGCCGTCCGCGCTGGTCGGGCTTTACCATTCAAATGCCACGCTTGTCGATCCGTTCGGCGAGCACGACGGTATCTTTGCGCTTCAGCGCTATTTCACCCATCTGCTGGCCAACGTCGAGAACTGCCGTTTTTCTATCGACCCGCCGCTCTGCAGCGGGAACCGGTTTGTTGTCACCTGGGTGATGCACTGGTCGCATCCGCGCATTGCCGGAGGCGAACCGCTCGATCTGCCGGGGTGCTCGGTGGTGGAGACGGAAAACGATCTCATCACCCACCAGCGCGACTACTACGATGCGGGAGAGATGATCTACGAACATCTTCCTCTGCTGGGCTGGGCGGTACGCGGCGTGAAGCGGAGGGTCAAATCATGAAGACGGTACTGATTACCGGTGCAAGTTCGGGCATTGGCGCCGGGCTGGCGAAATCCTTCTCCGCTGACGGCTATCATGTGATTGCCTGCGGGCGCGATCCGGCGCGTCTGGAAGCGCTGCATCAGACCTGCCCCAATCTCACCGTTCGCCTGTTCGATATGACGGACCGGGAGGCCTGCCGACAGGCGCTGACCGGCAGCTACGCCGATTTGATTATTCTCTGCGCCGGTACCTGCGAATACCTCGACGGTGGCGTGGTGGATGCAGCGCTGGTGGAGCGGGTCATGAACACCAATTTCCTCGGGCCGGTCAACTGTCTTGAGGCGCTGCAGCCGCAGCTGGTTCGAGGCAACCGCGTGGTGCTGGTGAGCTCGATGGCCCACTGGCTGCCTTTCCCCCGCGCAGAGGCCTACGGTGCGTCCAAAGCGGCGCTGAGCTGGTTTGCCGAAAGCCTGCGCCTGGACTGGGAGCCAAAAGGGATTGCCGTCACGGTTGTCTCTCCGGGCTTCGTCGATACGCCCCTGACGCGAAAAAACGATTTTGCCATGCCGGGTCGGGTGACCGTCGATGAGGCGGTGAAGGCGATCCGTATCGGGCTGGCGGCCGGGAAAATGCACATCGCGTTTCCTGCCGGATTTGGCTTCATTTTGCGGCTGCTCTCAGGGCTGCCTGCTTTTCTTCAGCGCACGCTGCTGCGCAGGATGGTGCGTTCATGAACATTGCAATTATCGGCAGCGGCATTGCCGGGCTGACGTGCGCCTGGCGACTGGCCGGGCACCATCAGGTGACCCTGTTTGAAGCGGGATCCACACCGGGCGGCCATACCGCAACGGTTGACGTGACGACGCCACAGGGCACTTACGCGATCGATACCGGGTTTATCGTCTACAACGACCGCACCTATCCGCGCTTTATGGGCCTGCTCAGCGAGCTGGGTATCAGCGGGCAAAAAACCCAGATGAGCTTTTCAGTACACAATCCCGAGACGGGTCTGGAATACAACGGCCACACCCTGACGTCGCTGTTTGCCCAGCGCCGAAATCTCGTCAATCCGACATTCTGGCGGCTGCTCGGTGAAATCGTCCGCTTCAATCGTCTGGCAAAACAGGCGCTGGACGGGGAAGTGGACCCGAACGCCACGCTGCAGACGTTTCTGGACCAGCACGGCTTTACGCCCTTTTTTGCGCGCCACTATATTCTGCCGATGGGGGCCGCCATCTGGTCATCCTCGCTGCAGGAGATGAAGCGTTTCCCGCTGCCGCTTTTTTTACGTTTCTTCCAAAACCACGGTCTGCTGGATATCACCCATCGCCCGCAGTGGTACGTGGTGCCGGGCGGCTCGCGAGAGTATATCCGCGCGATGCTGGACAAACTGGGCGATCGGCTGACGCTGCATCTCAATTCACCGGTGCAGCGGGTGAGCCGCCACGAGGACGGGGTCACGCTCCAGCTTGAAAACGGCAGCCATACCTTCGACCAGGTGATATTTGCCTGCCACTCGGGCAGTGCTCTGGCGATGCTTGACGACCCGACCTCCGCAGAGCGCGAGGTGCTGGGCGATATCGGCTGGCAGCGCAACGAGGTGGTGTTGCACAGCGACCCGCGCTGGCTGCCGGTGCGGCCGCGCGCCTGGGCGAGCTGGAATTACCGGCTGAGCGCGCAGGCGCAGGCCAGCGCCTGTGTGACCTACAACATGAACATTCTGCAGGGGCTGCCTGCGGGCAGCCCGCTGTTCTGCGTCACCCTGAACCCGGACGCGCCGGTGGATGAGCGCTTCGTTCTGCAACGCTTCGTTTATGAGCATCCGCTGTTTAACCCGCAAAGCTGGCGGGCGCAGGCGCGGCGCGGCGAGATCAACGGTCACCAGCGGAGCTGGTTCTGCGGAGCCTATTGGTACAACGGTTTTCATGAAGACGGCGTGCGCAGCGCGCTGGACGTGGTCAACGCGATAGCGGCCGGAGAGGGGAACTGAGATGAACAGCTGCCTCTATCACGGCGTATTGCGCCACCGCCGCCTTCAGCCGAAAACCCATGAATTTCGCTACAGCGTCTTTATGGCCTGGCTGGATCTTGATGAGCTGCCGCTGCTGGCGTCCGTCGGCGTGCGCCGCAATCGCTTTGCCGCCGCCGCGTTCCATGACGCGGACTATCCGCTCGGCACGCCGCTCAAAGAGAACGTGCTCAGCAGGCTGGAGAGCCTGACCGGGGAACGGCCTGACGGGCGGGTCATGCTTCTGACGCAGTTGCGGTATTTCGGGTTTCATTTTAACCCGGTCAACTTTTACTACTGCTATGACGGGAAGGGGACTCTGCGCTGGGTACTGGCGGAGGTTCGCAACACGCCGTGGAACGAGCGTCATTATTACGCGGTCGACGGGCAACATGCCCAGCCCACGGAAAAAGCGTTTCACGTTTCCCCCTTCAACCCGATGGACATGATCTACCACTGGCGCTTCAACGATCCGGATAACACGCTGCATATGCACATTGAAAATCATCAGGAAGCGAAGGTGTTCGACGCCACGCTCGCCCTGCGCCGGGAGCCGCTGACCCGTCCGGCACTGCGCGCGCTGCTGCTGCGCATCCCGCTTATGACCCTGAAAACCGTTTTCGCCATTTACTGGCAGGCGCTGAGGCTGTGGCTCAAGCGCGTGCCGCTGTATAACCATCCCGTCAGCAGGAGTGAACGCTCATGACCGATCCCGTCTTTGCGTTAGAACCCGATATCCCGCGCAACGTCCGCCTCGCGCGATGGCTTCTGTTTCGTCTGTTAAGCGGCATCCGCGGTGGTTCGCTCACCCTGCGTGAAGGGGCGCAGACCTTCCATTTTGGCGAGACATCCTCCGCGCTGCACGCCGACGTGCAGATCCTCACGCCCGCCGTCTACTGGCGCGTCTTAACGGGCGGGAGCCTTGCCGCCGCTGAAGCCTGGATGGACGGCGAATGGGAAACCGCGCAGCTCACGCCGCTTCTGCAAATCCTGGCCCTCAACGGCGAGGTGCTTGGCCGTCTTGAGAAAGGGTTCCGGCTGCTTGGCCGACCGCTGGAGCGTTTGCGCCACTGGACGCGGCGTAACACCCGCGCGCAGGCGCGTGAAAATATTGCCGCCCACTACGACCTGGGCAACACCTTCTATGCCCATTTTCTGGACAGGGAACTGCTTTACTCCAGCGCGCTCTTTACCGCAGACGAGCAGGATCTCACGACGGCTCAGCAGGCCAAAATGGCGCGCCTGTGCGACCAGCTGGCGCTTAGCGAGGCCGACCACCTGCTGGAAATCGGCACCGGCTGGGGGGCGATGGCGGAATACGCGGCCCGTCATTATGGCTGTCGGGTGACTACCACCACGCTGTCGCAGGAGCAATACGTCTGGGCAACCGAGCGGATCGCCCGCGCCGGGTTGCAGGATCGTGTTGAGGTGCTGCTCTGCGACTATCGCGACCTCACCGGGCAGTACGACAAGCTGGTCTCAATAGAGATGATTGAAGCCGTCGGGCAGCGCTATCTGCCTACATTCTTCCGGACCTGTCAGGCGCGGCTGCGCCCGGGTGGACGAATGGCGATTCAGGCCATCACCATTCAGGACCAGCGCTATCGCGACTACAGCAAAAGCGTCGATTTTATTCAGCGCTACATTTTCCCCGGCGGCTTCCTGCCGAGCATCACCGCCATGAACGAGCTGATGACGCGCCACACCGATTTCGTGGTGCGCAATCTCTTCGACATGGGGCCGGACTACGCCCGCACGCTGGCGCACTGGCGGCAGCGCTTTGTCCACGCCTGGCAGGAGATTGAAAAGCTCGGCTTTGATGAGCGGTTCCGCCGCATGTGGCTTTATTACTTTGGCTACTGTGAAGCCGGGTTTAACGCCCGCACCATTAGCGTGGTGCAGCTGACCGCAGAGCGCGTATGAGACGATATCTTCAGGTCTTCCTGCTGGCCGTCGCGTTCGATCTCTACTGGGCGCTGGTGGTGCTCTTTCGCGAACAGGGCCTGATTATCTGGCTCGGGCTGGCGATCCTGGCGTGCCTGCTCTTGCCGTCTGTATATCGTTTTTACGCCATTGGGCTGGCCGCGGCGGGCAGTTTGCTGGATACGCTCTGGGCGCTGACGGGGCTGATCGCCTTCACGGGTGATGCCCTGATGCCGCTATGGATGGTGGCATTATGGCTGATGTTCGCCACCGTCTGGACGCAGCTTACGCGCACCACCACGTTGCCCGGCTGGCTGCTCACCCTGCTGGCCGCCGTGGGAGGGCCGGTAGCGTACCTGATTGGCGAGCGGCTGGGTGCCATCACGTTTCTGGAGCCGACCTTTATCGTCGTCAGCTGGATGGCGCCGGGCTGGCTGGTGTTGATGCTGTTTTTCCACCTGCTGATGGGGAGACAAAAATGAGAGCTGCGGTTTTGTTGCTTTGTCTGACGCTGGTTGTTCCTGTTGCCCAGGCCACCGACTGGCTGGGGTGGCGGAAGGTGGGGGACGCCACGCTCACCTGGGGGCCATTCACCGTCTATACCTCCCAGCTGCGTACGCCGGACGGGCGTTACGGTCGGGAGAACCAGGATCAGGCGCTGATTATTACCTATGCGCGCGATATCGATCGCGATGAGCTTGTCGAGGCGACCCGCGACCAGTGGCAGGCGCAGGGGATCCTGCAACGGGAACCCCGAAGCGAAGCCTGGTTACAGATGCTCCGCTCTCTGTGGCCGGATGTCCGGCCGGGCGCACAGCTGGCGTTTGTGCTCGACGACGGGCAGGGGCAGTTCTGGTATCGCGAGTCAGCGGCGCAAAAAGCCTTTATTCCACTCGGACCGCGTCAGTCAGAAGCGTTCAGCACCCGCTTCCTGGCCATCTGGCTCGATCCTCGCACGCAATACCCTGAGCTGCGTCAGCAGTTAATCGGAGGCCAAAAATGAAACGTATCCTGATGATGGCGCTGGCATTGACGATGCTGCTGGCAGGCTGTAGCACGGAGGTGACCGAGTATCGCCAGCAGCAGCCGCGGCTGGATATCTTCCATTACTTCCAGGGCAAAACCGAAGCGTGGGGGATGGTGCAGGATCGCAGCGGCAAGCAGATCCGCCGCTTTCACGTTGAGATTGCCGGGGACGTTATCGGCGATACGCTGACGCTGAACGAGCACTTCGTTTACGACGACGGTGAGAAGCAGCAGCGGGTCTGGCATATCCGCCGCGTGGGGAGCGATCGCTACGAAGGCACGGCGGGGGATATTGAAGGGGTAGCAACGGGGCAGGTCGCCGGCAACGCGTTCAACTGGCATTACAGCATGAACGTGAAGGCCAACGGCAGCACCTGGCTACTGAACTTTGACGACTGGATGTACCTGCAGGATGAGAACCATCTGTTTAATAAAACCGAGATGAAGAAACTGGGCGTCACCGTCGCCACGGTGACGCTGTTCTTTACCCGTAAGACCTCAGCTTAGTCGCTGACGCTGCCGGTTTTGCTGCTGGAGTAGATGAAGTACAGGGCAATCCCCAGGCATACCACCGCGCTCAGACGGCTCGGTGAAAACGAAATGGCGGGATTGCCCAGCCAGCCAAAGTTATCAATCAGCATACTCATGGCGAGCTGGCCGAAGATCACCGCCACCGTGGCGACAGCGGTGCCGATCCGCTGTACGGCGAGCACCATTATCACGATATAGGGCACGCCAAACATCGCCCCGAGGAGCTGCCATTTCGGCACGTCCAGCAGCGTGACCGCCTGCTTAGGCTCAAAGAAGAAAATGAGCAGGGCGGTCACCAGCGCGCCGACGGAAAACGTTAGAAACGCGCTCTTGAAAACGCCCACGCTGCTGCCGAGCTGCCCATTAATTGCGGCCTGTATGCTCAGCGTCGCGCCGCCGCAGATGGCCAGAATTATCATCATCAATGTCATGTGTTTACCCCTTTGCGACCAGTACCAGTGCGGCAATAATAAAAACCAGCGCCACGATGCGTCTTGCGTTTATCTTCCTGTGCGGCGTACCCAGCAGGCCAAAGTGGTCAATGATCAGGCTTTTAAAAACCTGACCTGCCAGAATGCCAATCATCGTCAGCGCGATGCCGATAGTCGGCGTGGCGAGCGTCAGTATGACGACGTAGATCGGACCCAGCACCCCGCCGAGGAGCTGCCAGCCGGGCTGTGCGAAAAACGACGGGCTGTTGCGCGGGCTGAAAAACAGCATCAGCAGAAACGTCAGCGCGGCGCCGACGCCAAAAATGCTGAACGTCGCCCATAAATCCCCGACCTTCCCCCCCAGCGGTCCCAGCAGGCCCGCCTCGACGGAGAGGCCCATCCCGCCAGCAATCACCAGTAAAATCAAAACCAACTGCATTCTTCTTCCTCCGTTTTCAGGCGAAGAAGATTACGTGGGTTGTGCAATGAGAAAAATGCCATAATGGTAGAAACACCTTTGCAGGATATGCATTAATGGTTGACGCCAGCAACATCAACATCCGCGCGCTGCTGATCTTTATCGACGTGTATGAAGCGCAGAACTTCTCCGTCGTGGCGCGGCGGCAGGGGATATCGGCCTCGCAGATATCGCGCGTGATCCACCAGCTCGAGGATGCGCTCGGGCAGCAGCTTTTCTATCGCAATACGCGGGCCGTCATTCCCACGGAAAGCGGTCATCTGTTTATTCGCTACGCCCGGTCGATGGCGGAGAATCTTGAAGAGGCGCGCCGGGAGCTGGACGCGCGTGCGGTGGAGCCGTCCGGTGCGATCCGCATTAACGGACCGGTGTTTTTCGGCCAGAAGCACATAGCCCCAGGACTTCCCGGCCTGTCGGCACGCTATCCTCGCCTGAGCGTAGAGCTGACGCTGACCGATGATTTCATTGACCCCCACCGGGATGCGGCAGACCTTATCTTCCGCATTGGCGTGCTGACGGACTCGTCGTTTCGCGCGCGGGTGTTTGGGCAGCAGGTGTACCATCTGGCCGCGTCGCCAGACTACGTGCGTAAACACGGTGCGCCAGAAGTGCCCGACGATCTGAACCGCCATCATTGCCTGGTGTATCGCGGATCGTCAGGGCCTAACCGCTGGCTGTTGCGCAGGGCGGGCGAGGCGTGGACACACTATCCCGTGACGCCATTGATGACCTCGAATAATGCGGAAGCGTTGCTGGCTGCGGCGCTTGGCGGGATGGGGATTGTGTTGTTTCCGGACTGGCTGGTGAGCGAGCCGCTCCAGCGCGGTGAGCTGATTCCGCTCCTGCCCGCGCTGGAGTGCGCCATCACTACGGAACAACAGGCTATCGCGGCGATCTACCCTGATGCCCGACATCCGCCCCTGAACGTCAGGGCGGTGATTGATTATTACGTCGAGCGCTTTGGTACGCCGCCGTACTGGCAGCGTAAGGGGATTACGCGCCAAGCTCCTGGCGGATAATTTCTGCGCCAGCGCTGAGTGCTTTAAGCTTGCCGTTGGCAACCTGACGGGAGAGGGGCGCCATGCCGCAGTTGGTTGACGGGTACAGCTTGTCGGCGTCGACAAACTGCAGCGCTTTTCGCAGCGTATCGGCCACTTCCTCCGGCGTTTCAACCGTGTTGGTTGCCACATCGATCGCCCCAACCATCACTTTTTTACCGCGGATCAGCTCCAGCAGATCCATCGGCACGCGGGAGTTGTGGCACTCCAGGGAGATGATGTCGATGTTAGAGGTCTGCAGCTTAGGGAAGGCCTCTTCGTACTGGCGCCACTCCGAGCCGAGCGTCTTTTTCCAGTCGGTATTGGCCTTGATGCCGTAGCCGTAGCAGATGTGGACCGCGGTTTCGCACTTCAGCCCTTCAATGGCGCGCTCCAGCGCGGCGATGCCCCAGTCGTTGACCTCATCAAAAAAGACGTTAAACGCCGGTTCATCGAACTGGATAATGTCCACGCCTGCGGCCTCTAACTCTCGCGCTTCCTGGTTGAGGATCTTGGCGAATTCCCAGGCCAGCTTTTCGCGGCTTTTATAGTGCGCGTCATACAGGGTGTCGATCATGGTCATCGGCCCCGGCAGGGCCCATTTGATCGGCTTGTCCGTAAGCTGGCGCAGGTACTTTGCATCGTCGACGAAGACCGGTTTCTGGCGCGCAACCGCGGAAACCACGGTCGGCACGCTGGCGTCATAGCGGTTACGAATGCGCACCGTCTGGCGGTTCTCAAAATCGACGCCGCTCAGGTGTTCAATAAAGGTGGTGACGAAGTGCTGGCGGGTCTGTTCCCCGTCGCTGACGATATCGATTCCCGCGCGGATCTGCTCATCCAGAGACAGGCGCAGCGCATCCTGCTTGCCTGCCAGCAGTTCCTGATCCTGTAACTTCCACGGTGACCAAAGCGTCTCAGGTTGCGCAAGCCAGGTCGGCTTTGGCAGGCTGCCAGCCGTTGAAGTCGGGAGCAATGTTTTCATAATAAAAGACCTTTTTTAATGTATTAAAGCGTGTAGTTATCAGACCACTGCTCAAGAATGTGTTTGTAAGGCTTAATAAAGTACTCTTCGGTAAACCGACCCTGTTCAATCGCCAGACGGCTTCGCTCTTCCCGGTCATACACAATTTTGGTTAAGGAGTGATCCTGCTGGTTCAGATCCGGTCGGTAGCACAGCCCCGCCGCCGAGTTGGCGTTATAAATTTCCGGGCGATAGATTTTCTGGAACGTCTCCATCGTGCTGATGGTGGCGATCAGTTCAAGATCGGTGTAATCACTCAGCAAATCCCCGGTAAAGAAGAACGCGAACGGCGCCACGCTGTGTTCCGGCATGAAGTAGCGCACGCTCAGGCCCATCTTCGCGAAGTACTGCTCCGTAAGCGATTCGCCATCCGGCTGGTACTCAACGCCCAGCACGGGGTGCTGGTTACCGGTGCGGCGATAGGTATCTTTGCTGGAGACGCTCAGGCAAATCACCGGTCCTTTTGTGAAGTTCTCTTTGTATTCAGGTGAACTCACAAAATGGCGGAAGATATTGCCGTGCAGTTCGCCAAATTTTTCCGGAATGCTGAAGTGCTGCTGGTTCTTGTTGTGCTCCAGCAGCAGCACGCTGAAATCATAATCCCGCACGTAAGACGAGAAGTTATTCCCGACGATGCCAGGGATACGCTGGTTGTTTTTCTTGTCGACAATGGTGGTTTGCAGTATCTCAATGGCCGGGAACGGCTTTTCCGCGCCAATATTCAAATCGACAGAGATGATTTCAAGTTCAACCGCATAGCGATCGGCGTTTGGGTTATCCCAGCGCGCTAAAGCATTAAAGCGGTTGTTGATCATCACCAGCGTATTGCGCAGGTTTTCCTGACGCTTTTCTCCGCGCGCCAGGTTGGCGAAGTTGGTGGTCGTACGCGTATTTTCTGACGGGTTGTAATTCTCATCGAAGCAACTGCGCTTAAGGGTATATGTGAAAGCTTTGCTCATTGTGGTTATGCATCCTAAGTTCATGTTGCTAAGAAGTTACCAATGCATAATTTATGCCTGAGCCCGTGGCGCAGGGGAAGTGACTTAATTTCAATGCAACATGAGGGAAGTTCATGAACGGACTGCGATGGTTATCTGCTTCGTGATTGTTCAGGCGGCGCTGTGAAGAAATAGGCTGGTTGCAATTACAACCAGCAATGGATGTTGCGGATTTCAGTTCATTGTATCAATCAGCGCGGACAACATTTCGCTGAAGTTAACATGTGATTCAATGGCAAATTCGGTCGATGCCTTATCACGGATCTCGAAACAGTCATCTTTGAAGTTGTAGGCAAACACGGACATAGCATCTTCACCAATGAGTACCTTGTCAGTAAGGTTTGGATCAACATAGATGTCGTTGTCACGTATTTCAACGTTTCGAATGTAGATATTCGACCATACGGGTTCACCGTTTTCCGCCTGCGCCAGGCTGTACAGCGTCAAACCGTTATACTCAAGTCCATCCATGATTTCGAACATACCAGAGTAGTCCAGCCGGTTAATCATCAGGCGTTGGATATCCTCGTAAATTCTTCTCTTCTGAGCATCCCATTCAGCAGGGGCGGCGTTGCGCATCAAATCTGCTATTACGTCTGGATCTACTGGGTTCGCTACGGGGAAATTATTGTCAACCAGCAATGTTTTAAGGATATTTGGGGTGAAATAACTCTTCAACTGAGCGGGAAGCAAAGCAGGCATTGCTATTGTTCTTCCTTCTTCGTCGCAAAACTCGACAAGATAGGCCAGCGTCGGGGTATTGAAAACCATAACAATCGTACCAATAGTCCCTTTTACCAGCCCTTCATTCGGTAAATCCTCTCCTAAAACCACAACGTCTAATTCGGCTCTTTTCATTTGTATTTTCTCATTTAACGAATAGGGTTGTCAGGCGAGGAACTAACGCGTCTGTTTCATACATCCAGCCAGTACGCACGATTGCTGTTTCACCGTTGACGCCTAAAATGGGCATTTCGACAGCCATTGTTTGACCGTAACTATTTGCCTGCAAAACTTTTGCTGGGGCCAATAATACGCCGTCCTGAATTCTTGCGGCTAAAACATCTGCATTAGTTGGGTTGTATCCCAGCGCTGACTCAAACACTCGGGCTTTGTGTCCTCCAGTAGGATGTGTTGAATCTAAAGCATAAGCCGCGAGTTTTTTCGGGTCGACAACCGCGTGTTCAGCATTCACTAGTGTGCCGCTCTGAGAGGTGAAACCTTTTACATATGGGCTCTCGAATGCTGGTATTTTACTGAGCCCCGATATTTCATCTATTTCGCTTAAAGGATTTAACCTGCCCATTGTTAATCCTGCCGCAACGGAGGCGCTCGCAATGATTAACCCTTTGTTGTTCATGACTTGCTCATAACCTGCTGGAGAATCTCCGCCAAGCTGCAGCGCGGTTTCATGAAACCCTGTAATATTGCCGTTATAAATACCACCAGCGGCGAGCAGACGACCCACAGCTTTACTGTTCAGCGTTTTCTCCGACGGTGCAGAGGTTGGCGCGTAATAATCATAATGCATCCGTTGAGTAGGAGCGGGCTTCCTGCCTTGCCGATCGGCAATAACGTGCCGGTAGGCACTCAGGATTTCGTCCTTATACCATGCATGCCACGATGAGGAAGTAGGGGTAAAAATTAGCTCGCCGTTATTGTCGATATAAAACGGGTTCCGGTCGCTGCTCCAGCGCCTGGAGGTATCCACACCAACAAGCCAACCAATTTTCAGCTCGTGTTTTACTTCGTCATAAATGGGATCTGCGTCGCTGCGATACCTGCGTTCATACGGTCTTTGATGTGGGGATACGCTATATTTTTTCTTGGGGAGACCAAAAGTAAGACTGTGACCGTTCGCTTCATAAGAAAGATCGTAATAAATACATGCCTCTCTCAGCGAGCCCGCAGGCGTCAGAATATATTGAAAATCTTCAGGGTCTAATCGCCGTGTTAATTCATGTGACCTGTAGAGTCGAAACATATGAAATCCTTATCCTTTATTTTTGTGTGGGTTCTCCGCCTCGACAGTTTAAAAATCAACCGATGAACACAGTGAATTTTTAACAATTCAGTGCTGTTCATGAATAGAAGCAGACAAAAAATGTAAATTACCGTCTCCTGAAATGCGCTATGAATATACCAACGCCTGTAGTGGGTACAGATATAAACCTCACATCATATTTATGAACGGCTCATTTTTTAAGAAAATGACCTGGTAATTTTTAACCACTATTCACGCATTACAATTCGTAGAAGCTGCATGAAGAATGAACCAGACTCCGGCAGCAAAACGCCATGCCTGCTTCTCTGGCACACGCTCTGCAATTCCCGCTATAATCCCCAAAATTTCCAACCGGTTAAGAAACAATCATGACAAAACTCACCTTACAAGAGCAGATGCTGAAAGCGGGCCTCGTCAGCAGCAAGAAAGCGGCGAAAGTGCAGCGCACGGCAAAGAAATCACGCGTTCAGGCGCGTGAGGCTCGGGAAGCGGTAGAAGAGAACAAGAAGGCCCAGATCGAGCGTGACAAGCTGCTGAGCGAGCAGCAGAAGCAGGCCGTACTGGCGAAAGAGTTTAAGGCGCAGGTGAAGCAGCTGATTGAGATGAACCGCATCACCGTGGCGAAAGGCAACATCACCTTTAACTTTACCGACGGTACGCTGATTAAAAAGATTGAAGTCGATAAGCAAACGCAGACCCAGCTGATCAACGGCCGTCTGGCGATTGCTCGCCTAGTGCTCAATGCTAACGGTGACTGCGACTACGCGATCATTCCGGCAGTGGTGGCCGATAAAATTGCCCAGCGCGATGCCGACAGCATCGTGTTAAACAGCGCGCTCAGCCAGGAAGAGCAGGACGAAGACGATCCGTACGCGGACTTCAAAATCCCTGACGATTTGATGTGGTAAACCACATTCAGAACGGGGCGGCGTGGCGGGCGTTAACCGGCTCGCCGCTCACGGGATGAATAAAATTCAGCTCGCTGGCATGCAGCATCAGCCGGGGCGCGTCTTCAGCGCCCGGCACGTCAAGACCGCCATACAGATCGCAACCCAGAATCGGGTGCCCCAGCTGCTGGCAGTGAATGCGCAGCTGATGGGTTCGCCCGGTCTCCGGGATCAGTTTCACCCGCGTTAACGGTAATCCCGCCCCCTGATAAAACCGTTCCACGACCTGGTAGCGGGAGCGGGCGGGTTTACCGGTGATGGCGCAGATCGCCATCAGCGGGAACAGCGCCGGGTCTTTGGCAATCGAGGCGTCAATGACCCCTTCATCATTTACCACGTGGCCGCAAAGCAGGGCGCTGTAGACTTTCTCCACGCTGCGCTGGCTAAACTGCTGGCACAGTGCCGCGTTAATGGCCTTATTGCGCGCAACCACCATCAGCCCGGACGTGCCAAAATCCAGACGGTGCACCAGCGTGCAGCCCGGGAACGCCTGAACCAGACGATAGTGGACGGAATCGAGGTTTTGCGGATTTTTGCCTGAGAGGCTGAGCAGGCCGGAAGGCTTGTCGATCAGCAGCAGATGTTCATCCTGCCAGAGGATCTGAATGTCATCGTGACACGGTGGGGCAATAAAAGAATCAATGATCGCAGACATCAGGCCGCCCGGCTGGAGAGTGGGAGCGGATGATAACGAAATGCGGGAGAAAAGAAAAACCCTCCCACCGGGCGGTGAGAGGGTGAAGTCTTACGCTGCAACCAGGCTGTCGATGGCGGCTTTCGCGTCGGTCTGCGCTTTGGTCGCCACTTCCGGACCGTAAGCGATACCTTCCGCGAACACGAAGTTCACGTCAGTGATACCGATGAAGCCCAGGAACAGGCTCAGGTACGGCGCAACCAGGTCGGTTGGGGTGTCTTTATGGATACCGCCACGGCTGGTCAGTACGATCGCACGCTTGCCTTTCACCAGACCTTCCGGGCCGTTCTCGGTGTAACGGAAGGTTACGCCAGCGCGCGCCACCAGGTCGAAGTAGTTCTTCAGCTGGGTTGGGATGTTGAAGTTGTACATTGGGGCGTTGATGACGATAACGTCATGCGCCTGCAGCTCAGCAATCAGCTCGTCGGACAGGGTCAGCGCTTCCTGCTGACGCGGGCTCAGCGGTGCATCGCTTGGGCGCAGCGCGCCAACCAGCTCGCCATCGAGCACTGGAATGGGGTTTGCAGCCAGGTCACGCACGGTGATTTCGTCAGCAGAATGCTGTTCACGCCACTGTTCAACGAAGTAATCAGACAGCTGACCAGACTGAGAGTACCCTGCCAGAATGCTGGATTTCAAAACTAATACTTTGCTCATGGGTGATTCCTGTTGTTGCATTTGATTGAAGGGGGTTGCCCCGTTGCTTGTTGACACTCTATTCACAATCCTGCCACAGAGATAGCGCAATATATCGAAGCCTATGTTCGAATTTTTTGAATAAGGCACGAAAGGCGTCAGTGTGGTACTCTATAGCAATCATTAAAAAGAGAGTTTATCAGGGCGTGTACTGCCCTTTAACGCTATGACAGAACAACAAAAATTCACCTTCCCGATGCTCCTGCAACAGCTCGATTCTCTGACGCTGCGCGATAAACAGCGCTTCGCCCGCCGTCTGCACGGCGTCAAGAAGGTTAAAAATCCTGATGCTCAACAGGCCATTTACCAGGAGATGGCGAAAGAGATTGAACAGGCGGCAGGGAAGGTTGTGCTGCGCGAAGCTGCGCGACCGGCGATTACCTACCCGGAAAACCTGCCCGTCAGCCAGAAAAAACAGGACATCCTTGAGGCCGTACGCGACCACCAGGTGGTGATTGTCGCGGGTGAAACCGGTTCGGGGAAAACCACCCAGCTGCCGAAAATCTGTATGGAGCTGGGCCGCGGGATCAAAGGCCTGATTGGCCACACCCAGCCGCGTCGTCTGGCGGCGCGCACCGTTGCCAACCGTATTGCCGAAGAGCTGCAGACGGAGCCGGGCGGCTGCATCGGCTACAAGGTGCGCTTCAGCGACCACGTGAGCGACAACACCATGGTCAAGCTGATGACCGACGGTATTCTGCTGGCGGAAATTCAGCAGGATCGCCTGCTGATGCAGTACGACACCATCATCATCGATGAAGCGCACGAGCGCAGCCTGAACATCGACTTCCTGCTCGGCTACCTGAAAGAGCTGCTGCCGCGTCGCCCGGATCTGAAAGTGATCATCACCTCCGCAACCATCGACCCGGAACGCTTCTCGAAGCACTTCAACAATGCGCCGATTATTGAGGTGTCTGGACGGACGTATCCGGTTGAAGTGCGCTATCGCCCGATTGTGGAAGAGGCGGATGATACCGAGCGCGACCAGCTGCAGGCCATCTTCGATGCCGTTGACGAGCTGGGTAACGAAAGCGCGGGCGACATTCTGATCTTCATGAGCGGCGAGCGCGAAATCCGCGACACCGCCGATGCGCTCAGCAAGCGCGACCTGCGCCACACCGAGATCCTGCCGCTGTATGCCCGCCTGTCCAACAGCGAACAGAACCGCGTCTTCCAGCCGCACAGCGGACGCCGCATCGTCCTGGCGACCAACGTGGCGGAAACCTCGCTCACCGTGCCGGGCATTAAATACGTGATCGACCCGGGCACGGCGCGCATCAGCCGCTACAGCTACCGCACCAAGGTCCAGCGGCTGCCGATTGAGCCCGTTTCGCAGGCGTCTGCTAACCAGCGTAAGGGCCGCTGCGGCCGCGTGTCGGAAGGGATCTGTATTCGTCTCTATTCCGAAGACGATTTCCTGTCACGCCCGGAATTTACCGACCCGGAAATTCTGCGCACCAACCTGGCGTCCGTTATCCTGCAGATGACCGCCCTGGGGCTGGGCGACATCGCGGCGTTTCCGTTCGTCGAAGCGCCGGATAAGCGCAACATTCAGGACGGCGTGCGTCTGCTGGAAGAGCTCGGGGCGATTACCACCGACGAGCAGGCGACGGTTTATAAGCTGACGCCGCTGGGCCGCCAGCTCAGCCAGCTCCCGGTCGACCCGCGCCTGGCGCGTATGGTGCTGGAAGCGCAAAAGCACGGCTGCGTGCGCGAGGCGATGATCATTACCTCGGCGCTCTCCATTCAGGATCCGCGCGAGCGTCCGATGGACAAACAGCAGGCCTCGGACGAAAAGCACCGTCGCTTCCACGACAAAGAGTCCGATTTCCTCGCCTTCGTGAACCTGTGGAACTACCTCGGCGAGCAGCAGAAGGCGCTCTCTTCGAACCAGTTCCGCCGCCAGTGCCGGGTGGATTTCCTCAACTACCTGCGCGTGCGCGAGTGGCAGGATATCTATACCCAGCTTCGCCAGGTGGTGAAAGAGTTGGGCATTCCGGTGAACAGCGAACCGGCGGAGTACCGAGAAATCCATATCGCGCTGCTGACCGGCCTGCTGTCCCACATTGGGATGAAGGACGCCGAGAAGCAGGAGTATACCGGCGCGCGCAACGCCCGTTTTGCCATCTTCCCCGGTTCCGGCCTGTTCAAGAAGCCGCCGAAGTGGACCATGGTCGCGGAGCTGGTAGAAACCAGCCGCCTGTGGGGACGCATTGCCGCCCGTATCGATCCGGAATGGGTCGAACCGGTGGCGCAGCATTTGCTTAAGCGCTCGTACAGTGAACCGCACTGGGAGCGCGCGCAGGGCGCGGTGATGGCGACCGAAAAAGTGACCGTTTACGGCCTGCCGGTGGTCGCCGCGCGCAAGGTCAACTACAGCCAGATCGATCCGGCGCTGAGCCGCGAGCTGTTTATCCGCCATGCGCTGGTGGAGGGCGACTGGCAGACGCGTCACGCCTTCTTCCGCGAAAACCTGAAGCTGCGCGCGGAAGTGGAGGAACTTGAGCACAAGTCCCGCCGCCGCGACATTCTGGTGGACGATGAAGCGCTGTTCGAGTTTTACGACCAGCGCATCAGCCACGATGTGATTTCCGCCCGCCACTTCGACAGCTGGTGGAAGAAGGCCAGCAAAGAGACGCCGGACCTGCTCAACTTCGAAAAGAGCATGCTGATTAAAGAGGGGGCGGAGTCGGTCAGCAAGCTCGACTACCCGAACTTCTGGCATCAGGGCAACCTCAAGCTGCGGCTGACCTATCAGTTTGAGCCGGGGGCCGACGCGGATGGCGTGACCGTCCACATTCCACTGCCGCTGTTAAACCAGGTCGACGAGAGCGGGTTCGAGTGGCAAATCCCCGGCCTGCGCCGCGAGCTGGTGATTGCGCTGATCAAATCCCTGCCGAAACCGGTGCGCCGCAACTTTGTGCCTGCGCCGAACTATGCGGAAGCGTTTTTGGGCCGCGTCACGCCGCTGGAGCTGCCGCTGCTGGACGCGCTGGAGCGCGAGTTCCGCCGCATGACCGGAACGACCATCGACCGCGACGACTGGAACTGGGATCAGGTGCCCGATCACCTGAAAATCACCTTCCGCGTGGTGGACGATAAAAACAAAAAGCTGCAGGAAGGGCGTTCGCTCGGCGAACTGAAAGAGGCGCTAAAAGGCAAAGTCCAGGAGACGCTCTCTGCGGTGGCCGACGACGGCATCGAGCAGAGCGGGCTGCACATCTGGAGCTTTGGCCAACTTCCGGAGAGCTACGAGCAGAAGCGCGGCAACTATAAGGTAAAAGCCTGGCCTGCGCTGGTGGACGAGCGCGACAGCGTGGCGATCAAGCTGTTTGATAACCCGCAGGAACAGCAGCAGATGATGTGGCGCGGGCTGCGTCGCCTGCTGCTGCTCAACATCCCGTCGCCGATCAAATATCTGCACGAGAAGCTGCCGAACAAGGCCAAGCTGGGGCTCTACTTTAACCCGTACGGCAAGGTGCTGGATCTGATTGACGACTGCATCTCCTGTGGCGTGGACAAACTGATCCACGAGGCGGGCGGCCCGGTCTGGACGGAAGAGGGCTTTGCTCAGCTTCACGAGAAGGTGCGTGCGGAGCTGAACGACACCGTGGTGGAGATTGCCAAACAGGTCGAGCAGATCCTCACCACCGTGTTCAATATCAACAAGCGTCTGAAAGGGCGCGTGGATATGACCATGGCGCTGGGTCTGTCGGACGTGAAGGCGCAGATGACCGGACTGGTTTACCGCGGCTTTGTCACCGGCAACGGCTTTAGCCGTCTTGGCGATACGCTGCGCTATCTGCAGGCCATTGAAAAACGGCTGGAGAAGATGGCTATCGACCCGCACCGCGACCGCGCGCAGATGCTGAAAGTGGAGAGCGTGCAGCAGGCGTGGCAGCAGTGGCTGAACAAGCTGCCGCCAGCGCGCCGCGACGATGAAGACGTGCAGGCGATCCGCTGGATGATTGAGGAGCTGCGCGTCAGCTTCTTTGCCCAGCAGCTCGGTACGCCGTATCCGATTTCGGATAAGCGTATTTTGCAGGCGATGGAGCTGATTTCAGGTTAAACCCTTGCCTGGTGGCGCTGCGCTTACCGGGCCTACGGGAGAACTGGTAGGCCGGGTAAGGCGTAGCCGCCACCCGGCTGGTTATCGTTCTACAATCGCCAGCGTAAACCCATCCCATCCCTTAATCCCCACCGTTTGCAGCGCGGTGGCGGTTAAGCGCGGGTTATCTCCCATCATTTCAATAAAACGCCGCACGCCCAGCACGCGCGCGTCGTCGCTTTGACCGTTAATGACTTCGCCATCACGGACCACGTTATCGCCGATAATTACCGTACCGGGGCGGGAGTAGTGCAGCGCCCATTCCAGATAGCCGGGATTGTTCGGCTTATCGGCATCAATAAAGATCAGGTCGAACGGCGGAACCTCGCCGAAATTCTCCAGCGAGCTCAGCGCCGGGCCTTCAATTAATTCAATGCGTTCGTTTAACCCCGCAAGCTGAATATTCTCGCGCGCAACGCGGGCATGCGTGGGATCGGCCTCAAGCGTAATCAGCTTACCGTCCGGGGGCAGCGCGCGCGCCATCCAGATTGAGCTGTAGGCACCCAGCGTCCCGATCTCAAGAATGCGTCTTGCCTGCGTCATGCGCACGAACAGCGCCAGCAGCTGCCCCTGATTGGCCGCGACATCATGTTCAGGCAGCCCGGCGCGTTTGTTGTTTTCCAGCACCTGATTCAGTACGTCATCGTCAGGAATAAGCGAAGAAATCATGAAATTATCAACTGCAGACCACTGTTGTTGCATAGATTGTCTCCTGAGGGGGAATCGCCGGGTGGCGGCTGCGCCTTACCCGGCTTACAGGGCTGAGGAATAAACGCCGGGTGGCGCTTCGCTTACCCGGCCTACGGGGCGAAATGTAGGCCCGGTAAGCGAAGCGCCACCGGGCAGGTTTTCAGGCACTGACCCAGCCGCCGCCCAGCGCTTTATACAAATCAATCTGCGCCAGCAGCAGGTTGTTTTTCACCTGCACGACGCTGGTCTGGACCGAGAACAGCGTGCGCTGCGCGTCCAGCACGTCCAGATAGGAGGAGTAGCCGTTGCGATAGCGATTCTGCGCAATGCGCAGCGTCTCCTGGGCCACATCCTGCTGGGCAAGCAGCTCCGTCAGCTGTTCCTGATAGCGACTTATCGCATCAAGGCTGTTGTTCACTTCGGCAAACGCGTTACGCACGGTTTTTTCATAGGCGTACAGCGCCTGGTTACGCTGGGACTGAGAAATATCCACCTGCGCATTCAGCGCCTGGCGGTTCAGCAGCGGGGCGAGAATACTGCCTCCGACGCTCCAGAGCTGAAGCGGGTTGTCCAGCAGGCCGGAAAGGGTGCGATCCTGAACCGATCCGGTCGCGGTCAGGTTGATCGACGGCAGCAGGCTGGCGCGCGACGCCGCGAGCGAGGCATCCGCCGCCACCAGCTGGCGTTCGGCCTGAACGATATCCGGGCGGCGGTTCAGCAGCGTAGAAGGCAGCTGCGACGGCAGCGTTAGCGGCGTCAGTGCTGCAAAGGTTTCGCTACGCGCCACGTCGCCCGGGTTGCTTCCCAGCAGCAGGCTGAGGGCATTCTCCTGCTGTGCAATCTGGTGCTGCAGCACGGGCACCTGCGCCCGCGTTGAGCGAAGTTCGGAATCCGACTGCATCAGCTCCAGGCGCGAGCTGTAGCCCGTCTCAAACTGACGCTTCGCAAGGTTAAACGCCTCTTCGCGCGATTTCAGCGTGGACTCGGTCACCCGCAGCTGCTCGTCAAGCGAGAGCAGGGTGACATACCCGGATGCCACAGACGAGGCGACGGTCAAATCCGCAGCCGCGGCGGCGGCTTTTTGCGCCGCCAGCGAGGCTTCGGCAGCGCGCGAGGTGCTGCGGTTGACGCCCCAGATATCCACGTCATAGCTCGCCGTCAGGCTCCCTCTGTACAGCGTGCCGTAAACCGGCAGCCCGGTCGCAGCGGATTGTGAACGGGCGCGCGTCCCGGTTAAGCCCGCGTCGAGGGAGGGAAACAGGCTGCCGTCGGCCGCATAGACCCGCGCCTGATACTCGTTTATCCGTTCGCGGGCGATCAGCACGTCGCTGTTGTGCTGTAGCGCCTGATCCACATAGCGGTTCAGGTGGTTGTCATGGAAATTACGCCACCAGAGCTGCTCCGCCGGGCTGGCAGGGCCGGAGACGGTGCGCCACTGGGTGGGGATGTGCAGCGTCGGCTGCGCCGGTTTGACGTCAACGGACTGGCATCCGGCCAGCATGACCGCCGCCACCAGCGCGGCTATCGGGCGAAGGATCATTGCTTCGCCTCCCGCGTATCAATGGTCACCTGTACCGACATACCCGGACGCAGCAGCGCGGAATCTTCTGGCTTACCGAGCACCTCAATACGCACCGGAATACGCTGGGCAATTTTGACAAAGTTCCCGGTGGCATTATCCGGCGTGATGGCGCTGAACTCCACGCCGGTCGCCGGGGAGATGCTCTCCACGCGGCCCTGATACGCTTTGTTGTTCAGGGCATCGACGGTGAACTTCACCGGCTGGCCGACGCGCAGCTCCGCGAGCTGGGTCTCTTTAATGTTGGCGATGACCCAGTGCTGCGGCGGCACCAAGGTGGTGAGATGGGTTCCGGCGGTCACGTAGGCCCCGAGACGCACGGCGATCTGGCCGAGCTGGCCGTCACGCGGCGCCACGATGCGGGTGTTTTGCAGGTCAATCTGCGCCAGCTCCAGCGCCGCTTTGGCGTTTTCAACATCCGCTTCCAGCGCACCGCGATTGACAATCACCGTCTGCAGATCCTGACGCGACATCTCAAGGGCGGCTTTCGCCTGGTCGATGTCGGCGCTACCCTGAGCGGCACTGGCCAGCGCGGCGTCGCGCTCGCGAATGGAAAGCGAGCCGTCCGCCGTCAGCTCTTTCACCCGTTTTAAATCCGCCTGGCTTTTCAGGCTCTGGGCGCGGGCATTTTTCAGCGCGGCGTCATTTTTGGCGATCGTTGCTTCGGCGCTTTTACGCTGCTGCAGGTTGTTATTCAGGGCGGCAATTTTCATCGCCAGCTGCGCCTCTGCCTGATGCACCCGCTGACGATAGATACGGTCATCGATCTGCAGCAGCAGGTCACCTTTTTTGACCTGCACAAAGTCCTGAACCTTCACCTCGGTGATATAGCCGTTCACCTGCGGGCTGATAAACGTCGTCTGGCCGCGCACGTAGGCGTTATCGGTAAACTGCGCGTGACGGGTGAACGGCGGCAGTTGCCACGCATAAAGGATCACCAGCACGCCGACAATACCGATGGCGGCGGCGGTGAAAACGGAAACAATGCGCACATTTTTGCGGGTGTTGGCCTGCTCTTTGGCGGCATCCTGCTGACTCATAAACTCTCCAGAACTCTTTCAATTATTTGTTGCCGGTGGCGTTCTTCAGCGCCAGACGGGCAGTGATGCGCAGGCGCAGCAAGCGCCATAAAATCCAGACCAGCGTGGCGGCAGCGATGCTCGCCGTCAGCAGATAAGTATCGTTATAAGCCAGAATATTCGCCTCCAGCGCGGTGACCGTTTGCAGCTGCGTTATCGCCTGGGTGCCCAGCAGCGCGCTGTCGCCAATCAGGCTTTTATACATTTGGGTATAAAGCTGAATTCGCTCGTTGACCAGCGGGTTGAGCGTGGTGAGCTGGTCCGCCAGCAGGCTGGAGTGGTATTTCTCGCGCCAGGTCTGGAAGGTGCCGAGGATCGCGGAGCCCAGCAGGCCGCCCAGGTTCTGGCTCATGCCAAACATCACCGAGAAGCTGACCAGGTTACGCGGGTCGGCGATCACCCCGCCAATGGCGGCCAGCATAGCGGGCGCCAGGAAGAAGGCGCTGCCGAAGCCCAGCAGGAACTGGCTTACCATCAGCTGATCCGGACGGGTCAGGTTGTTGGACTGGCTGTCCAGCAGCGAGGCAACAATCATCAGCGCCAGAGACGTGATGATTGGCCACGCCAGTTTCGTCGGCTTGATGGTGAGACAGCTGGTGACAATCCCGCAGACGATCCCGGCGAAAATGGACCACGCAAGGTGCGTCATCTGCTCGTTCTGTAAGCCTACGTACTGCAGCCAGCCGATGACGCCGGTGTTCTGCTCGGCCAGCACGATACGGATCAGCAGCATAATCAGCCCCAGGCGGACGATGCTGCCGCTCGACAGCCAGCGGGTGTTCAGCAGCGGGTTGCTGCGGTTATGTTCAAAGACGATGGCTGCGACAATCAGCACCAGCGATAGCGCCAGCGACCAGCCGATCCACGGCGCTTCGAACCACCAGTCAAGGCGGCCCAGAGAGAGGACGGCACAGAGCAGGGCCATCCCGGGAGCCAGTAAAAAGAAGGTGATAAAGTCTTTTTTCTCAAAGACCTTGCGCCGGTCGCCCGGCGGTAATTTTAAGGCGATGACGCAGGCCAGGGAGATCAGCGCCAGTCCCAGCTCGAAGAAATAAAGCCCGCGCCACTCGTCCAGCTGCAGCAGCTCGGTTGAAAACAGGCGCGCCAGCGGGATGGCGAGTGATGAACCGGTGATGCCGATGGTCAGCGCCTTCAGGCGGTGCTTCGCAGGCCAGGCCTGGATCTGATAGTAAATCCCCAGCGAGCTGAGCGCGGCGGCCACCATGCCGTGCGCGGCGCGAACCATCAGCGCCGAGCTGAGATCGTTAACGAACAGGTGGAAAAAGGTGACCAGCACGTACAGCACCAGAAAACCTTCCGTAAAGGCGCGCAGGCCATACTGCTGGCGGAATTTAACCAGCAGCAGGTTGATGGAGATGTTGGTCATCACATAAACCGCGGGCAGCCAGGCGATTTCGGTTGACCAGGCGCCGAAGGTCCCCTGCAAATTTTGCAGGTTGGCGGTCACCACCGCATTTCCCAGCGCACCCGTCAGGCAGACCAGCAGGCCCACGACGCCATAGGCAATGCGTTTTGGCGTACTGTGTTCGGGCGTGGAGGGCGAACCCAGCAGGGCGGGTTTCTCATGTGGCTGCCACTCGCGAGGAGCATAAGGGTCGCGTTCGGGCAGGCGCATAACGTCGTTTACCTTAGAAATGATTGAATAATTAGCGGGCTAGCGATTCTACGACTCCCGCAAATGATAATTCAAGTGAATATGATTTACGCATGTTAATCAAATGGTGAAGGGAAATTTAAGGAAAAAGAGCGGCCCGCAGGACGGGCCGGGAAGGGTCAGAGACGTTCGGGCTGCGCCTGGATGAGAGTGGCGCGCTTAACGCGGCTGGCGCAGAAAATCGCGATTAAAGAAATGGTCACCGTGACGGCAAGATACCAGGCCACCGGCACCCAGTCGCCGTCGTATTTTGCCAGCAGGCCGGTGGCAATCAGCGGCGCGGTACCGCCAGCCAGCGCGGCACCCAGCTGATACCCGAGCGTAATGCCGGTGTAGCGCACGTTTGCGCTAAAGATTTCAGAGCACAGCGTGCCGAGTACCGCCGTGACAGGGGCCCACAACACGCCAAAGGCGATGACCGTCGCGAGCACGATACCCCATGTGGTGCCGGTATTGAGCAGCAGAAACCACGGTACGATAAACAGGCCCAGCACGAAGACGCTGATTGCGTACATGCGCTGACGGCCTACCTTATCGGAGAGTAGCCCCATTAGCGGGATCATAATGGTCGCCACCAGGGCTCCCAGCGTCACGGCTTCCAGCGCCTGCGATTTCTGATACGTCAGCGTGCTGGTGGCATAGCTCACCACGAAGGTCGAGAAAATATAGAACGGCGCGGTTTCAACCACCTTCAGACCGGCGGCAATCAACACTTCACGCCAGTGATGTTTCAGCGTATCGCGCAGCGGGGCCTTCGCTACCTGACCGGACGCTTTCACTTTCTGAAAATCGGGCGTTTCGTCAATATCTTTGCGGATCCACAGGCCGAGCAACACCAGCACCGAGCTCAGCAGGAACGGGATGCGCCAGCCCCAGGAGAGAAAATCCGCCTCGCTGAACAGGGTCATCAGCGACACGATAAAGGTTGCCATCAGCATGCCGATGGTGACGCCCGCCTGTGGAATACTGCCGAAGAAGCCTTTACGTTTTTCTGGCGCGTATTCATAGGCCAGCAGCAGCGCGCCGCCCCATTCACCGCCGATGCCCATCCCCTGAATGATGCGCATCAGGATCAGCAGCGCAGGCGCCCAGAGGCCAATCATCTCATACGTGGGCAGCAGGCCAATCATAACGGTTGCACCTCCCATCAAAGAGAGGGTCAGCACGAGGGTTTTTTTACGTCCGATGCGGTCGCCGATGTGGGCGAAAAGTACCCCGCCAATGGGGCGAATAAAAAAGGTTAATGAGAAAGAGAGATAAGAGAGGATGAGTCCGATCACCGGATCGACCATCGGGAAAAAGATCTTATTGAAGACCAGCGCGGCCGCCGTACCATAGAGAAAATAGTCAAACCATTCAATGGCGCTCCCGGTAAGGCTGGCGATTAACACCTTTTTATTTTTACGTAACACCGTCGTCGTACTTTCATGTTCTGTCATGACCTGAAACCCCGCCACGTTGATGATGAGAGAGGTGTCACCTGGCGCGCTTCAGGTGCAACCTGTGATGATAAAAAAGGTTGTGAAATTGTTAAGCAACTTAGGGTCGGATGTTGTCTTTGGCAAGCGCAGGGGGGATAAAACTGGTCAGATCACGGCGAAATAAGCAGCGTTGGGTGCTTTTTCATGCCGCCTGCACAATACAATGTTTTGTAGGGCTGGAAATCAAAAGCATAATAGGCAGGTGCAACCCGATGATTTTTGGATGTTTCTGGTTATTTCAGAAAAATGATAAATTCGGCGCTTCAACAACGTGAGGAGTTCACCATGGTTCAGCCCCATTTTCCCGTTCTGGCGGATGCCACGCTGGCGGCCTTCAATACTGTCGGTGAATGGCTGGCGCAGGACGACCTGAGCGCGACGAGTCCGCTCCCGGAAGTCGATGCGGTGATTCTGGCCGGAAACGCGGTGATCCCAACCATTGACGCGGCCTGCCGTATTGCCGCCCAGAGAGATGTACCGCTTCTGATCAGCGGCGGCATCGGCCATTCGACCCCCTTTTTATATACCGCCATTGGCAATCATCCGCGTTACCACACCGTACCGGTCACGGGGCGGGCTGAAGCGAGCATTCTTGCCGACATTGCGCGGGCGTTCTGGCAGATCCCCGAGGCGCGTCTGTGGGTTGAGGATCGCTCCACCAACTGCGGTGAAAACGCGCGCTTTAGCTGGAACATGCTGAAACAGCGTCATCGAACGACCGGGCGGGTGCTGGTGGTGCAGGATCCGACGATGCAGCGCCGCACGATGGCGACGTTTGCCCGCGTGTGTCGTGATGAGCCCGATTCACCGCAGTGGATCAGCCATCCCGGGTTTACGCCGACGCTGCAAAACGGTAACGAGGGCGTGGAATTCAGCGAGGGCAACACCGGCCTGTGGCCCGTTGACCGTTACCTTTCACTGGTTATGGGGGAGCTGCCGCGCCTGTATGACGACGCCAACGGCTATGGCCCGGCCGGGCGGGATTATATTGCTCACGTTGAATTCCCCGAGGCCGTCATGGCCGCGTGGAAACAGCTGCAGCAGGATCCTGTCCTGAAGGGCGCACGTAAAATAATTTAGGCACGGAACAATCCCCTCGCCCCATTGGGGAGAGGGTGAGGGGGGGAAATCACAGCGCCGCAAACTTATCCAGCGTCCGCACCAGCTGCGTCACAAACCCATACTCGTTGTCATACCAGGCAACGGCTTTCACCAGCTGAAGGTCTCCCGCTTCTGACACCTCCGTCTGCGTGGCGTCAAACACCGAACCATAATGCGAGCCAATCACATCTGACGACACGATCTCTTCATCGGTATACCCGAAGGATTTATTGCCCTGAGTGGCCTTTTTCAGCGCGGCGTTGATCTCCTCAACGGTCACTTTCTTGCCCAGAATGGCCACCAGTTCGGTCACGGAGCCCGTTTTAACCGGCACGCGCTGGGCGTGGCCTTTCAGTTTGCCGCTGAGCGCAGGGATCACCAGACCGATGGCTTTGGCGGCGCCGGTGGTGTGCGGAATGATATTCTCTGCCGCCGCCCGGGAGGCGCGAAGATCTTTCCCGCGCGGGCCATCCACCAGCGCCTGGGTACCGGTATAGGCATGAATGGTGGTCATGGTGCCCACCTTAATTTCAAACGCGTCGTTCAGGGCTTTTGCCAGCGGGGCGAGGCAGTTGGTGGTGCAGGAGGCGACGGAAATAATGGTATCACTGGCGTCAATGGTCTCGTCGTTCACGCTGTAGACGATGGTTTTCATGTCCCCCGCGGGCGCAGAGATCAGCACCTTCTTCGCGCCCGCGTCCAGGTGCGCCCGTGATTTCTCTTCAGACGTATAAAAGCCGGTGCACTCCACAACGATATCCACGCCCGCGGCTTTCCACGGAATGTGCTTTGCCTCTTTTTCGGCATAGACCGCGATGGTTTTACCGTCAACGATCAGCGCATCCTCGGTGAAATCCACGCTCCACGGGAAGCCACCGTAGTTGGAATCGTGCCTGAGCAGGTAGGCCAGCACTTTGGGAGAGGTGAGGTCGTTGATGGCGACGACGGTATTACTGTCCTGGGTTTCAAGAAGGCGGCGCAGAACAAGACGTCCGATGCGTCCAAATCCGTTAATGCCAATTTTACTCATGGTGTTCTCCTGTAAACGTGTCGATGTGACAGTTTGAACTCATCCAGGCTTAGACCATCACGGGCAGGGCGGCAATTGAAGATGCTTCATGCGGGAGGATGTATTTGAAAAACCATACAGAAAAGTTAATGAATTTTTAAGGAAAGGAGATTATGTTGGCGCGGTAACTGTTTTTAATCGAGAAATCACATGCGCACTAAATATACAAGCCTGCAAATTGGCATCCACTGGCTGGTGTTTCTGTTAATCATCGTCGCCTACTGCGCCATGGAGTTCAGAGGTTTCTTCCCGCGCACCGCGCGCCCGACGATCAACATGATCCACGTCTCATGCGGGATCAGTATCCTGGTGCTGATGGTGGCGCGTCTGCTGGTTCGCCTGAAATTCCGTGCACCACCGATTCAACCGAAGCCAAAAGCGATGGTGACGGGGATGTCTCATCTGGGGCATCTGGTGGTGTATCTGCTGTTTATTGCGCTGCCGCTGATTGGCATTGTGATGATGTATAACCGGGGCAGCGACTGGTTTGCTTTTGGCCTGGCGATGCCGCATGCGGCGGAGTCCAATTTTGACCTGGTAGATATGCTGAAAGAGTGGCACGAGACGCTGGCAAATCTGGGCTATTTTGTGATTGGCCTGCACGCCGCGGCGGCGCTGATGCACCACTATTTCTGGAAAGATAATACCCTGCTGCGCATGATGCCGAAAAAGCGTTCGTAGTCTTTAACGCTTGCCGGGTAAGGCATAGCCGCCACCCGGCTTGTTTTTTAACCCAACAGAGCACGCTCTTCAGCCGTTAACGCCAGCGTCTGCGTTGACCCCGTTTCCGACGACGTCACCGCCGCTTCCAGCACGGCCATCACCGCCAATGCCTCAACAGGGTGGACAGGATTGGCGATTTCCCCGCGTAGCGCATCACGCACGTTGATGTAGTACTGGCGCTGATCGCCTTTCGGGGTAGGGATCGTCTGCGATGCGCCGTCAGCGCCAAAGAACACCATGCTGTCGCTGTCATCGCCCCATGCCTCACTGCCGGGGATCACCCCGGAGAGCAGCTGTGCTTCCTGCTGATCGATTCTGGCCTTCACCACGCTGCCCTTGTCCCCGTGGACGGCAAAGCGCGCCGTACCGCCCGCCACCAGCATACTGGCGTGCAAAATTACCTTATGCTCCGGGTAGTTTAAGACCACGTGCGCCCAGTCGTTGATTTCTGCACCGTCGCGCAGCGTCGCGATATTCCCCTGAACCGACTGCGGTAGGCCAAAGAGCTGCAGCGTCTGGTCGATAAGATGAGGACCCAGGTCAAACCATAAGCCACTTCCGGGGACGTTCTGCTCGCGCCAGCGCACGCGCACTTCCGGGCGGAAGCGGTCGATATGCGACTCCAGGTGTTTGACCTTGCCGAGCGTGCCCTGCTCAATAACCTGCTTAATGCCGAGGAAATCGCTGTCCCAGCGGCGGTTGTGGAAGACGGAGAGCAGACGCTGCTTTTCCTCCGCCAGCGCAATCAGGTCGCGGGCTTCCTGCATGTCGAGGGTGAAAGGCTTATCCACCACGACATGCTTGCCGGCGTTCAGAGCCAGCGTCGCCAGCGGGGCGTGCGTGGCGTTGGGGGAGGCAATCACCACCAGGTCAACATCAGGATGCTGAATAGCCTCTTCAGGGGTGGCGACCACCTCTACGTCCGGCAGATCGCGTTTAACCTTCTCTTCATCACGAGAAGAGACCACGGCCAGCTTAAGCCCGTCCACAGACTGGATTAACGGGGCATGGAAGGTTTTGCCCACAAATCCATACCCGATCAGCGCAATGTTAATTGTTCGAACTGTACTCATGAACTTCTCCACGTTAATTCGCGCACACCGTGACCTGCAATGCGCCAGGGTCCCCAAGCTCAGGCCAGGGACGATCTAAAAAGAGTTGTTGAATGTTGGATAACCCGGAAACCAGATACGGCTCGCAGCGGTTGACCTTCAGGTGGTCGGCAACAATCCAGTGCGCATGGCTTGCGTCAAGCATCGCGCGCTTAACCTCGGCATCCGCTTCTTTACCGGCGCTCAAACCGAGTTCGGCATGAATGGCGCACGCCCCGAGGATGGCGATATCTGCCCGATAGCGGGACAGCAACGACAACGTGGCGCTTCCGGCAAACAGGCGCTGCTGGTGGTCCCATTTCCCCCCGAGCAGGATCAGTTCAACGTCTTCCCGGTCGCTAAAATGCTGGGCGATATCCAGCGACGTGGTTATGACGGTGAGCGGCCCGCGAAGAAAGGAGGCGACAGCCATTACCGTGCTGCCCGCATCCAGAAACAGGGTAGAACCCGCAGGGACCTGCAGGGCGACCTGTTTTCCGAGGCGCTGTTTGGTTTCCGGCAGCAGCGTATTGCGGCCCTGACGGTTCATGGCGGAGAGATTCAGCGCGATGGCTCCGCCGTGGTTCTTCTGCGCCAGACCCTGGTTCTCCAGGTCGGTCAGATCCCGACGGATGGTATCGGCTGAAACCTGCAGCTTTTCTGCCAGTTCGGTGATGCTGGCCTGGCCTTGCTCGCTCAGGATATCCAGAACGTGGCGCTGTCGTGCAGTTTTGTGCATCGGTTACATTCCTGCAAAATATCGCAATAGTTTGCATAATACAGCATTTTAACGCAGAGAGAAGGGCAACGTGGTTTTGATGTCGCGGAGTGAGGTGATGATTCAGATGCGTGATTATTAAAATTTTATTAAACAGGTATAAGCAAGCCGTTTTGAATGTTAACCATAATGTTATTGTTATGTTTTATTTAACGGTTTGGATTATGTAACCAGTGCAACACCATTGTCTGGAGTTAAGTTTCGACAAAATAGATATTTATAGATATTAATTGCTTTAATTAGTTTTTTAATAGCGATAAATCCCAATTCATCCTGTTTGGCTACTTAAATTGACACTTCTTTGAAAATCTTTGTGTCTGACCCGCGCGGAAATTAACGCAAAAATGTGCAGGGAGCAAATTAAGAATTTTCCTTAAATAACAGACGGTTTATATGTTTCATCTGAAAGGTCATTTTAAGAGTTTTGTCCAGAAACCCCATCTTTTTTCTTAATTGTAACACCACATTAACATTGTGGGTGTAGTGGCCTATAACACATTTTGTTATGCTGCTAACCACTTTAGGAAATAAGTAAATTCTTAATTAAATAAGACGCAGGCAGATCTCATCTCCAGGGGGAAATGGGTATGGGGAGTTTTACCTAAAATTCGGCAAGGATGCTAAAAAAGATATTTGTCTAATTATCTATACCTCTTTTTGGGTAATTGCTTCAGTGTCACTCAGAGTCAGGGAGATAAAATGACGATATTACGAAAGCCAATGTTACGCCGATTTACAGCAGCGCTGGCATTCATTTCATTAGCCATAAATACGGCGTACGCCAATAGTAGTCAGGTGGGTATTGCCCCGGTTGCCAGGACAACCTTAAAAGAAAGTATTCTTTTTGCTATCGATCGCGATCCGTCTATTAGTCAGCAGGCCGCGCAGCTCGGTATTGGTCAGGCACAAATAGATGAAGCGCGCAGCGGCTGGATGCCGCAAATAACGCTGAACGGGAGCACGGGCCATAGCCAGACCACCGATTCCAGCGGGTCGCTGAAGAATTCAGCCGCCTGGGGACTGAGCCTGACGCAGCTGATCTATGATTTTGGCAAGACCAATAACAGCATCAGCCAGTCTTCCGCCCAGCGCGATAGCTATCGCTACCAGCTGATGAGCACGCTCTCTGACGTGGCGGAAAAAACGGCGCTGAGCTATGTCGAGGTCAAACGCTATGCCGATCTGCTGCAGGCAGCAAAGGAGAACGTTCAGGCGCTGAAAAATGTTGAGCAGCTGGCAAAGCTGCGCGCCGACGCGGGCGTGAGCTCGACCTCCGATGAGCTCCAGACCCGCACGCGTATTGCCGGTATGCAGGCAACGGTCGCGCAGTATCAGGCCGCCTTAAACAGCGCCCGCGCAAGGCTTGCGGTATTAACCGGCATGCAGGCAGAAAACTATTCGCCTGTACCCGCAAACCTCGCGGTTGAACCTGATTCGCTCAACCGCATTGATTATTCGCTGATACCGGCGGTCATGGCCGCGCAAAACATGGAGCGCTCTGCCCAGTATGGCGTGGAGACGGCGAAGTCCCAGCACTGGCCGACCCTCAGCCTGAAGGGCGGACGTACCCGTTACGAGTCGGACAACCGTTCGTACTGGGACGACCAGATCCAACTCAACATTGACGCACCGCTTTATCAGGGCGGCGCGGTCTCTGCACGCGTGCGGCAGGCTGAAGGCGCGCGGGCGATGGCCTCCTCTCAGGTCGATCAGGCGCGTTTCGACGTCCTGCAAAAAGCCTCCGTCGCGCAGGCGGACTGGACCGGCGCGCGGGGAAGAATGGAGGCCGGGAAACAGCAGCTGGAAAATGCGCTGCGCGCCCGTGATGTTTATAAAAATGAGTACACCCTGAGCAAGCGGAGCATTAACGATCTGCTCAGCGTTGAGCAGGATGTCTGGCAGGCCACCTCGGCGAAAATAATCGCTGAGTATGATGGCTGGAGTTCAGCAATTAATTATGCTTCCGCGGTTGATAATTTAATGCCGCTTATTGGAATAGAGAAAAACGCTGCCGCAAAACTACCCGATTTGAGTTAAAAAAAGACGCGCATTGTCGCGCAAAATAAGTCTGAAAATAATGGGTGTTTTTTCCCAGGGATAGCTACATCCGTCTGGTGGACATATCCACAGGAATCCGCACACCTGCAAGGAGAGAAATATGAGTAACATAAAGGTTGTTGATGTCATCATTCGCAAAACGGCGGAGAAAACGAAATTAACCGGCGAAGGAAATTTGTCGGTCTCTATTTCCTCCCCGAGCGTGATTGAAATCCAGGGTTCTGCTCAGGATGTGGTGCGATATGTCCGCCAGGGTAAAGATCTCCTCATTTATATGAAAGATGGCAGCGTGATTCGCTGCAATAACTATTTTGTTGAAGATCCTGAGACGCACAACCAGTCAGAACTGGTGTTCAACGATCGTCAGGAACTGACGCATATTTCTTTTGCCGATACCGGGGAAGCGTCAGGCGTTGCGGTGACCGAGCTAACCGCGCAGGCCACACCGATTAGCAGCATTCAACCTTTCCTGGGGCAGGGAAGCGTCTTAAGCGACGCCCCGTGGGGCTGGATTGCGGGAGCTGCATTAGGTGGCGGTGCCATCGGGGCGCTGCTGGCAAACGGCGGCGACGGCGAGACTAAAACAAAAGTTATTGATAATACGAAAGAAGTGGAAAGCGCCACGCCAACCTTCCTGCTGTCGGATAAAGCGGGCGACAAGCAGGGCGTGCTGACAGCAAACGCGATCACGGACGACAACACGCCAACCTTTAGCGGTACCGGTCAGCCGGGCGCGACCATCCAGATCAAAGACAGCAGCGGCAGCACCATCGCCAGCGCCATGGTCGGTAAAGAGGGCACCTGGACGGTAAAATTACCGACCCAGACTGACGGGGAACATACCTGGTCGGTGGTGCAGATCGACGGCAGTAAAACCACCGATGCGGGCAACATTACCGTAACGGTCTCGACCGCCGAGGCTGCCATTACGCTGGCTACCACGGCGGGCGACAACGTGCTTAACGCCAGCGAGCAATCCGCGGGCTTTACGCTCTCCGGTGCCAGCAAGAATCTGGCGCAGGGTACCGTACTCACCGTGACGCTGAACGGTAAAACCTATACGACGGAAGTGGGGGCGGACGGGACGTGGAGTGTTAACGTGCCCGCGGCCGACGCGCAGGCGTTGGGCGATGGCACCTGGACGGTCAACGTCAGCGGCAAAGACGCGGCGGGTAACACCGTGAGCGGCAGCCAGACAATCGGCGTGGATAGCGTCGCGCCAACCCTCTCTGTCGATAGCCTCGCGCAGGACAACATCATTAATGCCGCCGAGCACAGCCAGCCGCTGACGCTGACCGGCAAAACGACTGCGGAAGCCGGTCAGATCGTCACGGTCACGCTGAACGGTAAAAACTACAACGCCACGGTGGGCAGCGACGGTACCTGGTCCGTCACGCTTGCCGCGGACGACGTGCAGGCGCTCAACGAGGGTAATCACACCCTGACGGTGAACGTCAGCGACAAAGCGGGCAACGGTTCGTCTGTCACCGCAGATTTCACGGTGGATACCACCGCGCCGGTGGTCACCATCGATACCGTGGCGGGCGACGACATACTGAACACCAGCGAACAGGGCCAGGCGCAGATTATTTCCGGGCAGACGAGCGGCGCGTCGGCAGGCGATGTGGTCACCGTGACCGTTGGCGGCCAGTCCTTCACCGGCGTGGTGCTGGCGGACGGCAGCTGGAGCGTGGGCGTTCCGGCATCCGTGCTGGGCGCGCTGGGTGAAGGCAACCACACGATTTCAGTATCCGTGACCGACGCGGCGGGCAACACCGGCAGCGCCACGCACGGCATTACGCTGAGCGGCAACCCGCCAGAATTTACGATTGACGTCATTAGCCAGGACAACGTGCTGAATGCCCAGGAGGCGATGCAGCCGCTGAGCCTGACCGGTACCAGCAACCTGCCTGACGGCAGCGCCATTACCGTGACGCTGAACAACGTCAACTATCAGGCCACCGTTGAAAACGGCATCTGGGCGGTCCAGGTGCCGGTTTCCGACGTGCTGAATCTGGCGAACACCCTCTACACCGTCAGCGTCAGCGGCACTGACAGCGTGGGTAACAGCGGCTCTGCCGGGGCGACGCTGCTGGTGGATACCGTGCTGCCGCAGGTGATCATCAACACCTTTGCGGGCGACAACCTGGTCAATAACGCCGAAGCGGGTGTCGATCAAACCCTCAGCGGTCGCGTTACCGGCGCGGCGGCGGGCGATACCGTTTCTGTCACCGTGGGCGGCAAGAGCTACACCGCCACGGTGGGCAGCGATCTGACCTGGAGCGTGAAAATCCCGTCAGCGGATCTTAAGGCGTTCGGCGACGGCGATTTAACCTTCACCGCGTCGGTGACCAATTCGCACGGCAATACCGGTACCGGCGAGCGCGATATCAACATCAACGCACAGCTGCCGGGCCTGCGTGTGAACACCATTTCCGGCGACGACGTGGTCAACGCCATCGAACAGCAGCAGGATCTGACCGTCACCGGCGCCAGCACCCACCTGGCCGCGGGCACGCCGATCGTCGTCACCATCAACAACGTCGAATATAACGCCGTGGTTACCGCCAGCGGCGGCTGGAGCATTGGCGTTCCTGCTGCGGACCTGCAGGCCTGGACCGCGGGAGAGGTGACGGTTAGCGTCAGCGCAAAAGATGCCTGGGGCAATACCGTTGCGGCTGAACACCCGATTGAACTCGATCTCAACGCCGTGGCGGTCACCATTGATACCGTCTCCGGCGATGATCTGCTGAATGCGGCAGAAAAAGGTGCCGATTTAACTCTCTCCGGAAAGACGCAGGGCGTGGAGGCGGGGCAGACCGTGGTGGTGAAATTCGCCGACCAGACCTTTACCGCCCAGGTGCAGCAGGATGGGTCCTGGAGCCTGACCGTGCCCGCCAGCGCCATGGAAACCCTGATCGACGGGCGCGCGCAGGTGAGCGTCAGCGTCACGAACGTCAACGGTAACAGTGCCGACGCGTCGCGCGTGGTCACGGTGGATACGCTGCCGCCGGCGATTACCCTCGATAACCTCACCAGCGATAACATCATCAATGCGGCAGAGGCGCAGCAGGATTTAGCCTTAAGCGGCACCAGTACTGCGGAACCGGGCCAGACGGTCACCGTGACGCTGAACGGCAAAACGTATCAGACCACGGTCCAGACGGACGGAACCTGGCAGCTGATCGTACCGGCGGCTGACGTCGGTGCCCTCAACGATGGCATCGTGACCGTGACGGCCACCGTAAGCGACGTGGCGGGCAACAGCAGCAGCGCCGACCGCGTTGGGCTGGTGGACGCGACCGTGCCGCAGGTGACCATCAACCACTTCGTCACCGACACCAATACCGTTAACCAGCTCGCCCATGCACAGGCTCAGATCCTGAGCGGCTCCGTCACCGGGGCGGCAGCGGGCGATCGGGTGACCGTCACCATTAACAGCGTCGATTACACCACGGTGGTGGATGCGGCGGGGAACTGGAGCCTTGGCCTGCCGGCGTCTGTCGTACAGGGGCTGACGGACGGTACCTGGACCATCGACGTCTCCGTGACCGACCGATCCGGCAATACCGGAAGCACTTCACTGGATGTGGTGGTGAATACCGTGACGCCTGTCATCGGTATCAACACGCTGGCGGCGGACGACGTGATTAACGCGACCGAGAAGGGCGAAGATCTGCAGATTTCCGGCACCAGCAACCAGCCGGAAGGCACGACCATTACGGTGACCCTGAACGGCATTCACTACACGGCTACCGCTGACGCCAGCGGAAACTGGAGCGTAACCGTTCCGGCGGCAAACGTCTCGGCGCTGGGCGAAGCGAATTACACCGTGACGGCGAACGTCACCGATAGCGTCGGCAACAGCGCTTCAACCTCGCACGACGTGCTGGTGGACAGCTCGCTGCCGGTGGTAACGATCGACACGCTGGCGGGCGACAATATCGTTAACGCGGCGGAAGTGGCGGCAGGGCAAACCCTGACCGGTAAGGTGACAAATGCGGCGCCAGGTGACACTGTCACGATTACCCTGGGCGGCCAGACCTTTACTGCCACCGTACAGGACGATCTCACCTGGAGCCTGCCGTTAACCCAGAGCCAGTTGACCGCGCTGGGCAACGGCGATCTCACCGTATCGGCCAGCGTCACCAACGCGCACGGCAATACCGGCTCTTCTTCGCTCGACTTCACCATCGACGCCCAGCTTCCGGGGCTGCGTATTGATACGGTCGCAGGCGACGACGTGATCAACGTGATTGAGCACGCTCAGAACCTGATTGTGTCCGGCACCAGCACCGATCTGGCGGCGGGCAGCGCCGTCACCGTGACCATCAACGGAAAAGCGTATTCCGCAACGGTGCTGGCGGACGGCTCCTGGCAGGCGGCGGTACCGGCGGCGGACGTGTCCCAGTGGGCAGATGGCTCGCTGGATATCAAGGCAAGCGCGCAGGATGCCTCCGGCAACCCGGTGGCCATCGGGACCGTCGTGGACGTCGATCTCGCGCCGGTTGCCATCACCATCAGCAGCGTGACCGACGACAACGTCCTTAACGCAGCGGAAAAAGGCCAGGATCTGGTGCTGTCCGGCACGTCATCTAACGTTGAAGCGGGCCAGACCGTCACCATTATCTTCGCAGGAAAAACGTACACCACGACGGTGGATGCCAACGGCGACTGGACCTGGGCCGTTCCGGCTGCCGATCTGAGCGGCCTGAAAGACGGCGACGCCAGCGTGCAGGTCAGCGTCACCAACGTGAACGGCAACGCCGCGTCTTCGGCGCAGGCATTCAGCGTCGACACCACCGCGCCGACGGTGACCATCAACACCATCAGCGGCGATAACATGCTGAATGCGGCAGAGGCAGCGCAGGATCTGACCCTGAGCGGCACTTCTACTGCCGAAGCGGGCCAGACGGTCACCGTGACCTTCAACGGCAATCAGTACACTGCGCAGGTGCAGGCGGACGGCAGCTGGACGCTCGACGTGCCTGCGGCGGATCTGGCAGGCATCACCGACGGCGGTGCCGCGGTCACGGCGACCGTGTCCGATAAAGCAGGTAACCCGGCCAGCGCGGGCTCATCGGTGCTGGTGGACACCACCGTACCGCAGATTAGCTTCAACATCGTCGCGGGCGACGACATCGTGAATATTGCCGAGCACGGCCAGGCGCTGATCGTTTCCGGTAAGGTGACGGGCGCGCAGGCGGGCGACGTGATTACCGTGACCCTGAACGGTAAAGATTACACCGCCATGCTGGACGCGTCCGGCAGCTGGAGCGTGGGCGTTCCGGCGGCGGACGTGGGCGCGCTGGTCAACGGCGACCAGACGATCTCCGCGACCCTCACCGACAAAGCCGGTAACAGCACCACTGCGACGCACGAATTTGACGTCTCCCTGACCGCGCCGGTGGTCGCCATCAATACCCTGGCGGCTGACGACGTGATCAATGCGACCGAGAAAGGCCAGGATCTGCAGGTGTCCGGCACCAGCAACCAGCCGGAAGGAACCGCCATTACGGTGTCCCTGAACGGGATTAACTATACGGCCACCACCGACGCGAGCGGGAACTGGAGCGTGACCGTTCCGGCGGCAAACGTCTCGGCGCTGGGCGAAGCGAGCTACGCCGTGACGGCGAGCGTAACTGACGCCGCGGGCAACAGCGCGAGCACCGGCCACAGCGTGCTGGTTGACAGCGCGCTGCCGCAGGTCACCATCAATCCGGTCGCGACGGACGACGTGATTAACGCGGCGGAAGTGGCTGCCGGACAGACCCTGAGCGGGAAAGTGAGCGGTGCGGCGAGCGGTGACACTGTCACTATTACCCTCGGCGGCAATACGTATACCGCGACGGTTCAGGACGATCTGAGCTGGTCGGTCAACGTGCCGTCCTCGGTCTTAACCGCCATCGGTAACGGCGATCTGACGGTGTCAGCCAGCGTCACTAACGGCCACGGCAACACCGGCACCGGCGAGCGCGACATCACCATTGATGCCAACCTGCCGGGCCTGCGCGTCGATACCGTGGCGGGCGACGATGTGATCAATAGCATTGAACACGCTCAAAATCTGATTATCACCGGTTCCAGCGACGGTCTGGCAACGGGCGCGGCGCTGACCGTCACCGTCAACGGCAAAACCTACGCGGCCACCGTACTGGCGGACGGCACCTGGACGGCGGCCATTCCGGCGGCCGACGTCAGCGCGCTCGGCGCGGGCACGGTTACCGTGAAGGTTGAAGGTCATAGCGCGGCGGGCAACCCGGTTTCCATCAGCCATGACGTGAAGGTGGATCTGGCGACAGTCGCCATCAGCATTAACCCGATTGCCTCTGACGACGTGATTAACGCGGCGGAGAAAGGCGCGGACCTGGTGCTGTCCGGCTCCACCACCAACGTGGAAGAAAACCAGACCGTTACCATCACCTTCGGCGGCAAGTCGTACACCGCGACGGTGGATGCCGACGGCAACTGGACGGCCACCGTGCCGTCTGCCGACCTCAGCAGCTTGAAGGACGGCGACGCCAGCGTGCAGGTGAGCGTGACCAACGTGAACGGCAACAGCGCGTCGGCGGGCCGCGAGTACAGCGTGGACACGACCGCGCCGACGGTGTCTATTGAAATCATCAGCGACAACAACATCATCAATGCGGCCGAGGCGCAGCAGGATCTGGTCGTTAATGGTGTAACCAACGCCGAAGCGGGCCAGACCGTCACCGTGACGCTGAACGGCGTGGACTACACCACCACCGTGCAGGCAAACGGCAGCTGGAGCGTGACCGTGCCTTCCGCGGATGTCGGCGCGATTACCGACGGTAACTACACCATTAGCGCGGCGGTCTCCGATAAGGCGGGCAACCCGGCCTCTGCGGATCGCGACGTGCTGGTCGATACCACCGTCCCGCAGCTGACCATTCACACCGTGTCCGACGACGACGTGATCAACAGCGCCGAGCACGCGCAGGCATTGATTGTCACGGGCTCCGTGACCGGCGCGGCGGCGGGCGACGTGGTCACCGTCACCCTCAACGGCAAATCGTACACCGCCACCCTGGATGCCTCCGGCAACTGGAGCGTGGGCGTGCCTGCGGCAGACGTTACCGCGCTGGCCGCCGGGGATTACACTATTACCGCGGCGCTGACCGATAAAGCGGGCAACAGCAACAGCGCCACGCACGGTGTGGCGGTGAACCTGACCGCGCCGGGGCTGACCATTGACACCGTTTCCGGTGACGATGTGATCAACAACACCGAGAAAACCCAGGATCTGACTCTCTCCGGTACGGCTTCCGGCCTGGCGGCAGGCGCGGTGGTGACCGTGATGCTGAACGGCAAAGCGTACAGCGCGCAGGTGGACGATAACGGAAAATGGACCACCACCGTTCCGGCGAGCGAAGTCGGTCAGCTGGGCGAGGCGCTTTACACCGTCACCGCCTCGGCGACGGACAGCGTCGGCAACAGCACCAGCGCGTCGCACACGGTAAACGTGGAGTCCGTTCTGCCGGGCGTGATTATCAACACCATTGCGGGCGACGACGTGATTAACGCCGCCGAGCTGGCTGCCGGCCAGACCATCAGCGGTAAGGTGGTGAATGCCGAAGCGGGCAACACCGTGACCGTGACCATTGGCGGCAACCGCTACACCGCAAAGGTGCAGAACGATCTCACCTGGTCCGTCGATGTGCCGGAATCTATCCTGACCGCCCTGGGCAACGGCGATTTAACGGTGACCGCCAGCGTGACCAACGGCGTCGGAAACAGCGGATCCGCTGAGCGCGATATCACGATCGACGCTAACCTGCCGGGCCTGCGCGTGGATACCGTGGCGGGCGACGACGTGATCAACAGCATCGAGCACGGGCAGAATCTGATTGTGACCGGATCCAGCGATGGCCTGGCCGCAGGTACCACCTTGACCGTCACCGTAAACGGCAAAACCTACCCGGCCACCGTGCTGGCCGACGGCACCTGGCGTGCGGCCATCCCGGCTGCGGATGTGGGTGCCCTGGCAGCAGGTCCGGTCACCGTGACCGTTGCAGGCCAGAGCAGCGCCGGTAACCCGGTTTCCATCAGCCACGATGTGACGGTGGATCTGGCGACCGTTGCCATCAGCATCGATGCGATTGCCGCCGACGACGTGATTAACGCCGCCGAGAAGGGCGCGGATCTGGTGCTCTCCGGGGCGACCTCGAACGTTGAGGAAAACCAGACCGTTACCATCACCTTCGGCGGCAAGAGCTACACCGCGACCGTCGGCGCCGACGGCAAATGGACGACCACGGTGCCAGCCGCCGACCTGGCGGGTCTGAAAGACGGCGACGCCAGCGTGCAGGTGAGCGTCACCAACGCGAACGGCAACAGCGCCTCGGCGGGACGTGAGTACAGCGTGGACGCGACCGCGCCGACCGTCACGATTAACACCCTGGCGACGGATGATATTCTGAACGCCGCCGAAGCGAAGAGCGATCTGACGGTTTCCGGTACCAGCACCGCCGAAGCGGGCCAGACGGTCACCGTGTCGCTGAACGGCAAAGACTACACCACCACCGTCAGCGCAGACGGCAGCTGGACGCTGAACGTTCCGGCGGCCGATCTGGCAGGATTAACCGACGGCAACGTCACCGTGACCGCATCGGTCAGCGACCAGGCGGGTAACCCGGCGTCCGTGGACCACCACCTGACGGTGGATGTGACCGTTCCTGCGGTCACTATCAACACCATCGCGGGTGACGATGTGATTAACGTGGCTGAACACAGCCAGGCACACGTTATCAGCGGCACCGCCACCGGCGCGGCCGCGGGCGATAAGGTGACCGTCACCATCGGCGGCCAGACCTACACCACCGTGCTGGACGCGGCGGGGAACTGGAGCGTGGGCGTACCGGCAAGCGTGATTTCCGGCCTCAGCGACGGCACCGTGACCGTCACGGCGTCGGTCACCGACGCGGCGGGCAACACCGGCACCGGCAGCCATAACGTGACCGTCGATACCGGTCTGCCATCGGTCAGCTTCAACGCCATCAGCGACGATAACGTGCTGAACGCGGTGGAAAAAGGTCAGGATCTGAGCGTGAGCGGCACCAGCGCCAACCTGGCGGAAGGCACCGTGGTGACCGTGACCCTGAACGGCAAAAACTACACGGCGACGACGGCGGCAGACGGCACCTGGAGCCTGACGGTTCCGGCGGCGGATCTGGCCGGTCTGGGTCAGGCCAACTACACCCTGAACGCGACCGCCACCAACGGCGTGGGCAACAGCGTCAGCAACACCGCGAACCTGCTGGTGGACACCGCGCTGCCAACGGTCACCATCAACACCGTGGCGGGCGATAACGTCATTAATGCGGCGGAAGTGGCCGCAGGCCAGACCCTGAGCGGCATCGTGGCGAATGCCGAAGCGGGCAACACCGTGACCGTGACCATTGGCGGCAACAGCTACACCGCAACGGTGCAGAACGATCTGACCTGGTCCGTCAACGTGCCGTCTGACGTGCTGACGGCGCTGGGTAACGGCAGCCTGAGCGTGACGGCGACCGTTACCAACGGCCACGGTAACACCGGGACCGGCGAGCGCGAGATCGCTATCGACGCTAACCTGCCGGGCCTGCGCGTCGATACCGTGGCGGGCGACAACGTGGTCAACAGCATTGAGCATGCGCAGAACCTCATTGTCACCGGCTCCAGCGACGGGCTGGCACCGGGTACGGCCCTGACCGTCACCATCAACGGTAAAGACTATGCGGCCACGGTGCTGGCGGACGGCAGCTGGAGCGCGGCTGTTCCATCAGCGGACGTGAGCGCGTGGCCGGAAGGTACCGTCAAAATCAGCGTTACCGGCGACAGCTCAGCGGGTAACCCGATTACCATCAGCCACGATGTGACGGTAGATCTGGCGACCGTTGCCATCAGCATCAATCCGATTGCGACCGACGACGTGATTAACGCGGCGGAGAAGGGCGCGGATCTGGTGCTGTCCGGTGCGACCATCAACGTGGAAGCCGGGCAGACCGTGACCATCAGCCTGAACGGCAAAATCTATAGTGCGACAGTAGACGACAGCGGCAACTGGACCTGGACCGTACCGTCTGCGGATCTGGCTGGCCTGAAGGACGGCGATGCCAGCGTGCAGGTGAGCGTCACCAACGTGAACGGCAACAGCGCCTCGGCGGGCCGTGAGTACAGCGTGGATGCCACCGCGCCGACCGTCACGATCAACACCCTGGCGACGGACGACATTCTGAATGCCGCCGAAGCGAAGAGCGATCTGACCGTGTCCGGCAGCAGCTCTGCCGAAGCGGGCCAGACGGTCACCGTGTCGCTGAACGGCAAAGACTACACCACCACCGTCAGCGCGGACGGCAGCTGGACGCTGAACGTCCCGGCGGCCGATGTTGCGGCCTTGACGGACGGCAGTGTGACCGTGACCGCATCGGTAAGCGACAAGGCGGGCAACCCGGCGTCGGTTGATCATACTCTGACGGTGGATGTGACCGTTCCGGCGGTGACCATTAACACCGTAGCGGGCGACGATGTCATTAACCTCGCAGAACACAGCCAGGCGCACATCATCAGCGGCACCGCCATCGGCGCGGCAGCGGGTGATAAGGTGACCGTCACCATCGGCGGCGAGACCTACACCACCGTGCTGGACGCGGCGGGCAACTGGAGCGTGGGCGTCCCGGCGAGCGTGATTTCCGGCCTCAGCGACGGCACCGTGACCGTCACGGCATCGGTTACCGACGCGGCGGGCAATACCGGCACCGGCACGCATAACGTGACCGTCGATACCGGTCTGCCGTCCGTGGCCTTCAACGCCATCAGCGACGATAACGTGCTGAACGCGGTGGAAAAAGGTCAGGATCTGCGCGTCAGCGGCACCAGCGCCAACCTGGCAGAAGGCACCGTGGTGGCCGTGACCCTGAACGGCAAAAACTACACGGCGACGACGGCGGCAGACGGTACCTGGAGCCTGACCGTTCCGGCAGCGGATCTGGCGGGTCTGGGCGAAGCGAATTACACCCTGAGCGCGGCCGCCACCAACGGCGTGGGCAACAGCGTGAGCAACACCGCGAACCTGCTGGTGGATACCGCGCTGCCAACCGTCACCATCAACACCGTGGCGGGCGATAACGTCATCAACGCGGCGGAAGTGGCCGCGGGCCAGACCCTCAGCGGCAAGGTCGCGAACGCGGAGGCGGGCAATACCGTCACTGTGACCATTGGCGGCAACACCTACACTGCAACAGTGCAGAGCGATCTGACCTGGTCCGTGAACGTACCGGAATCCGTCCTGACGGCGCTGGGCAACGGCGACCTGACGGTGTCTGCGACTGTGACCAACGGCCACGGCAACACGGGAACGGGCGAGCGCGAAATCGTTATAGACGCCAGCCTGCCGGGCCTGCGCGTCGATACGGTAGCGGGCGACGATGTGATCAACAGCATCGAACATACTCAAAACCTGATCGTCTCCGGCACCAGCGACGGGCTGGCGGCAGGCACAACGCTCACCGTGACCGTCAATGGCAAAACCTATGCGGCCTCCGTGCTGGCAGACGGCTCCTGGAGCGCGGCGATCCCGGCGGCAGACGTCGCGGCCTTCGCAGCAGGTACGGTCACCGTGACCGTTGCAGGCCAGAGCGCGGCGGGCAACCCGGTGACCATCAGCCATGACGTGACCGTCGATCTGGCGGCGGTGGCTATCAGCATCGATGCGATTGCCACCGACGACGTGATTAACGCGGCGGAAAAAGGCGTGGATCTGGTGCTCTCCGGCAGCACGTCGAACGTGGAGGAAAACCAGACCGTTATCGTTACCTTCGGCGGCAAGACGTACACCGCGAAGGTGGATGCCGACGGTAACTGGACGGCCACCGTGCCTTCCGCCGATCTCGCGGGCCTGAAGGACGGTGACGCCAGCGTGCAGGTGAGCGTCACCAACGCGCACGGCAATAGCGCCTCGGCGGGCCGCGAATACAGCGTGGACGCCACTGCGCCAACCGTGACCATTGATACGGTCGCAGGCGATAACGTGATTAACGCCAGCGAAGCGGCTGCGGGCGTGGCCATCTCCGGCACCACCACGGCGGAAGCCGGGCAGACGGTCACCGTGACGCTGGGCGGGAAGAGCTATACCGCGCAGGTGCAGCAGGGCGGCGTCTGGAGCGTGAACGTGCCGGGCAGCGATCTGGCCGCACTGGCGGATAGCGGCTACACCGTGCAGGTGAGCGTGAGCGACGCCGCGGGGAACCCGGGCAGCGCGGGTAAGACGATTACGCTTGACGCCACGCCGCCGACCGTCAGCTTTAACGTGGTAGCGGGCGATGACGTCATTAACAGCGTGGAGCACGGCCAGGCGCAGATCGTCAGCGGGTCGGCAACCGGCGCGAACGTCGGCGATAAAGTGGTTATCACCCTCGGTTCGCACCGGTACACCACTACCGTTGACGCCAGCGGCAACTGGAGCGTGGGCGTTCCGGCCAGCGTGATTTCCGCGCTGACCGACGGCACCGTGACCCTCAGCGCGACCATTACCGACAGCGCGGGTAACAGCAGCACCCAGACCCATGACGTGGTGGTCAACACCGCCTCCGTGGCGCTGACGGTGAACACCGTTAGCGGTGACGACGTCATCAACGCGGCTGAAGCCGGTTCGTCACTGGTGATTAACGGTTCCAGCGCGCAGTTCGCCAGAGGGACCCAGGTCACCGTGACCCTGAACGGCAAGACCTATACGGCTACGATCCAGAGCGACGGCACCTGGACGACCACCGTACCGGCCGCCGACGTGGGCGCTCTGGCCGATGGCGCACGCTATCAGGTGTCGGTGTCGGCACAGGACAGCGCGGGCAACAGCGCGTCGGCAACGCACGGCATTAGCGTGGATACCACTGCGCCGGTGGTGAGCATTGGGACGCTGTCGGTTGACGACATGCTGAACGCCGCGGAAGCGCAGCAGCCGCTGACCGTGCACGGATCTTCCAGCGCGGAGGCGGGTCAGACCGTTACCGTGACGCTGGGAGGAAAAACCTACACTGCGCTTGTCGGCAGCGACGGCACCTGGACGCTCGACGTGCCGGCAGCCGACCTGGCCGCCCTGAGCCAGGGCGCGCTGACGGTCACCGCCTCGGTCAACGACAAAGCCGGTAACAGCGGCCAGACCACGCACACCTTAACGGTGGATACCGTCGCGCCAACCGTGACCATCAGCACCGTGGCCGATGACGATATCGTCAACAACGCGGAGCAGCTGGCGGGCCAGACCATCCGCGGCACCACCACGGCGGAACAGGGCCAGACGGTGACCGTCTCCTTCAACGGGCACAGCTATCAGGCGACCGTCGGGGCGGACGGATCGTGGTCGGTCTTCGTACCGGGCCGTGATTTCCTCGGCCTGAGCGACGGGGAGTACACTATCACCGCGTCGGTAAGCGACAGGGCGGGCAACCCGGGCAGCGCAACGCACGACGTGACGCTGAACGGCGATGTCCCAACCATCACCATTAACACCTTTGCGCAGGACGACATCGTCAACGCCGCCGAGCACGGCACGCCGCTGGTCGTCAGCGGTACTACCGACGCCCCGGCGGGCCAGACGGTGACCCTCACGCTGAACGGTAAAACCTATGCGGCTACCGTCCAGAATGACGGCACCTGGAGCTACACGGTCAGCAGCGCTGACGTGGCCGCGCTGGCAGACGGCGGCTCGTACGCGATTAACGCCCAGGTGAGCAACACCATCGGCAACAGCGCCAGCGATAACCATACCGTCACGGTGGATCTCACCGCGCCGTCGATGGGGATCAGCATTGATTCGCTGCAAAACGATACCGGCCTGAGCGCAACGGATTTCATCACCAACGACAGCCAGGTCGTCGTCAACGGCTCGCTGACCGCGCAGCTCGGCAATAACGAGAAGGCGCAGATCAGCCTCGACGGCGGCGTCACCTGGATCGACCTGACCGTGACCGGCACCACCTGGCGCTACGCCGATGGCCGCACCCTGACGGACGGGACGTATCAGTACCAGGTCCGCGTGATTGATAACGCGGGCAACGTGGGGGCCACGGACAGCCAGGACGTGGTGATTGACCTGACGAAGCCTGCGGCAACCACCATTACCGTGGATTCCATTACGCAGGATACCGGCCTGTCCGGCAGCGACTTTATCACCAGCGACAACCAGATCAGCCTGAAAGGGACGCTCGGTGCGGCGCTGGGCAGCGGCGACCACGCGCAGATCAGCCTTGACGGCGGCGTCACCTGGATCGACGTCAGCGTCAGCGGCCTGAGCTGGACGTACGTCGATGGGCGCACGCTGGCCGACGGGGATTACAACTACCAGCTGCGCGTGATTGACGATGCGGGCAACATCAGCGCCACCGCCTCTCAGGTGGTGACCATTGATACGGTTGCACCGGACGCCAGCAAAACGATCGCCATCGACAGCATCAGCGACGATACCGGCCTGAGCAGCAGCGACTTTATCACTCGCGACACGTCCCTGACGCTGCACGGCTCGCTCGGCGCGACGCTGGCCGACGGCGAATACGCCCAGATCAGCCTCGACGGCGGCGTCACCTGGCAGAACGTGATCGTCACCGGCAACAGCTGGTACTACGTCGATAGCCGCACGCTGGGTAACCAGACCTATGACTATTACGTCCGCGTGGTGGATGCCGCCGGTAACGTGGGAGCCAGCGCCCATCAGCAGGTGACCGTCGATACGATTGCTCCGGATGCGGCGATCACGGTGTCGGTGGATAACATCACCGTGGATACCGGCTTCGACAATAACGACTTCCTGACCAGTTCGACCTCGTACACCCTGCACGGAACGCTCGGCGCTGAACTCGGCGCGGGCGAGTACGTGCAGGTGAGCATGGACGGCGGCACGACCTGGGTGTACGCCACCGTCAGCGGCACCCAGTGGAGCTACAGCGACACGCGTACCCTGACCGACGGCAGCCATAACTACCAGGTGCGGGTGGTCGACCAGGCGGGGAACGTCGGGGCCACCACCTCGCAGGCGGTGACGGTGGATACCCAGGCGCCGCAGTACGGCGTCACCATCGACAGCATCAGCGAAGATACCGGCCAGTCCGGGAGTGATTTCATCACCATGGACACCACGCTGACGATCAACGGTTCGCTGGGCAGCGCGCTGGCAAGCGACGAGCGCGTACAGATCAGCCTCGACGGTGGGAATACCTGGCTCGATGCCACGGTCACCAACCAGCGCTGGAGCTACACCGATACCCGCGATCTGCCTGACGGAGACTACACCTACCAGGTGCGGATTATCGACCAGGCGGGCAACGTGGGTTCCACCGCGTCTCAGGTCGTCACGGTAGACACCACGCCGCCGACCACGGTTGGCACGGTCGTGAGCTATACCGACGGCGAAGGCGAGCGTCAGGGCACCTTTGGCAGCGCGGTGGCAACGGACGATAACTCGCCGCTGATCAACGGGACGCTGAACCGCGCCCCGGACGACGGCGAGATCGTGCAGCTTTACCGTGACGGGGTTCTGCTCGGCCAGGTGACCATGAACGGCAGCGCAAGCTGGTCCTTCCAGGACAACGGCCTGAGCGACGGGAATCACACCTACATCGTGCGCGTCACCGACAGGGCCGGAAACTACACGGAATCGGACGGCTTTGTGCTGAACGTCGATACCAGCATTCCGACCACCACGGCGGCGATTACCGCGCAGACCACGTCGGATACCACGCCGATCGTCAGCGGTACCGTCTCCGCTGACCTGGTGAACGGTGAATACCTGGTGGTGACGGTGAACGGCAAAACCTACACCTCCCAGACGGGCGGTGCGGTGGTGGTCGACCCGGATCACAACACCTGGTATCTGCAGATCCCGGACGGCGATGCGCTGAGCGTGGCGAGCTACAGCGTGACCGCGCAGGTGAAGAGCAGCGCGGGTAACGGCAATACCACCGGTACGGCGACCGGCAGCCTGGTGATTGATACCACCTCGGTGAACACCGACTGGGCAACCTCGGCGGGGAACAGCAACAACTCCACCATGACCCTCGGCATGAACAGCAGCGGTCTGTGGAATATCATCGCTAACGGCCAGTCTTACTCCAGCAGCGATAGCTCGACCTATGCCGGCAATACGCTGACTAACACCCGTAACTACTACGTGGTGAGCCAGACCGCCGCCGACTTTGACCGTAACGGCACGCAGGACATTTTCGCGACGGAAAATACCTACGCCGGGTCAACGCAGGTGATGTGGACCTACGATGGCAGCACCTATAACGCCAGCCAGCTGGCAATGGGCACCACCATCTGGTTCGGCGGCGTGATTGCCTACGATAAAACCGGGGATGGGTATCTGGATCTGGCGTACGGTGACTCCGGCGCGGACTCCATTACCTATCTGATCAACAAAAACGGGGTACTCTCGCCTGACGGCACCTACGGCGGCGCGGGGTTCTGGGGACAGTTCACCACCATGCGTGAAATCTCCGGCGTCGATATTAACAATGACGGCACCGTGGATGTGGTTCAGCACACCAACCGCAGCGGCGCGTACTCGTTAACCGTGATCAACAACAACGGCAACGGCACGCTCTCCATCGGTCAGAACCTGACGAACGTGTTTGTGCCCAACGCCTCGAATACCACCACGGCGGCTTCCATGACGTGGGCGGACTTCAACGGCGATGGCTACATGGATCTGTACCTGGGCAGCAGCTACAACAACAACGGCGGGGTGATCTACTACAACGACGGTACCGGGAAGCTCTCGGCCACCAAGAGCGCGGTGGAAGCCTCTAACGCCACGGCGGGCTATCTGTCGGTGGCGGTGGACTGGAACGGTGACGGGCAGATGGACATCGTCAAGCTCAGCACCTACGGCGGCTCGCAGACGGCAACCCTGTTCACCAACAGCGGTTACGGCTCGACCTGGACCGCAAGCCAGCTGGCTTCCGGACTGGCGAACGTCACCGGCGTGGCGGCAGTGGACTACAACTGGGACGGCGCGCAGGATCTGCTGGTCTCTCAGCAGAACGGCAAGGTGGTGCTGGTGCAAAACAGCAAAACCATTGCTGACGGCACCGCGATGCATCTGCACATTGTCGACAGCGAGGGCATCAACGCCTACTACGGCAATACGGTCAACCTCTACAACACCGCGGGCGTGCTGGTGGCCTCGCAGATCATTAACGCCCAGTCCGGTATCGGGTCGAACGACACCTCCGCGCTGGTGAGCTTCTACGGGCTGGATCCGAATGAAACCTATTCGGCCGAGATCCTGAAGATCACCAACGGCGTGTCGGATAACGTCACCTGGAGCGGTCTGGAGGCGGGCAACGGCAAAGAGGGCTACGTCCTGACGGCCGAAGCGGCCACCGGCGGCCACAGCGGAACCATTACCGGAACCGGGTATAACGACACCTTCATCGCCGAAAATGGCACGTATACCTACAACGGTTCCGGCGGCTGGACTACCCATTCCGACCATGACACCTGGAGCAACACCGGCGGGATGGACGTGGTGGATTACCGCAATGCGACCTCTGGCGTGACCGTTGACCTGCGCCTCTCAACCGCGCAGGACACCGGCTTCGGCACCACGCGTCTGCTGAACATTGAAGGGATTAACGGCTCGGATTACGACGACGTCATCACCGGCAACAGCGGTGATAACCGGTTCGAAGGCCGTGGCGGAAACGACACCTTCAACATCGGCAGCGGCGGTCACGATACGCTGCTCTACAAGCTGATCAACGCTTCGGATGCCACGGGCGGTAACGGTCACGACGTGGTGAACGGCTTTACGGTCGGCACCTGGGAAGGGACGGCGGACACGGATCGTATTGACCTGCGCGATCTGCTCTCCGGCAGCGGCTATACCGGCACGGGCTCGGCGAGCTACGTGAACGGCGTGGCCACGCTGGACAGCGGCGCGGGCAATATCAGCGATTACATCCGCGTGGTGCAGAACGGCAGCAATACCGAGATCCAGGTTGACCTGGACGGTACCGGCGGTCAGTTCTCGCCAACCACCCTGGTGACGCTGAACGGCGTGCAGACGGATCTGGCAACGCTGCTGGCGAACCATCAACTGTTAATTGCGTAAAACAACGCCGCGGGGAGCGATCCCCGCGGCCTTTTGGCGTTTCTTTACACGAATTGCGTTACCCCGGAGATTATGAAGACACATCCACAGTACGAACCCTGGCTGCAGGGCATGCTCATCATCGCGAAGCACTACCGGCTGGACTTTTCGGTGGAGCACGTTCGGGTCACGATTAATCATGAAAGCCAGTCGCCGCGCCAGCTGGTGCTGGAGGAGATGGCGCGCCAGCTTGGGCTGGGGATGCGTGTGGTGGCGGCGGAAGCGGCATCCCTCGATCCTTGGCGCCTGCCGCTGCTGGCAGAATTCACCGGCGGGCAGATTGCGGTGATCAACCGCATGGACAACGAAGGCAACGTCAGCCTGCAGTTCAGCGGCGACGGCGGCCTGGAGACGACGCTGACGCGCGAGGCGCTCGGGTCGCGATTAAAGGGCCTGATGGTGCTGCGCCCGCTCGAGTCCACGCCGGATGCCCGCGTGGATGACTACATCAAACCGTATGAAAAAAACTGGTTCTGGCAGCTGGCGCTGAAGGACTGGCGACGCTACGGCGACATTATGCTGGTGGCGCTGGTCGCCAACGTGCTGGCGCTTTCCGGCATGGTCTTCTCCATGCAGGTCTACGACAGGGTGGTACCGTCGCAGTCAGAAGCCACGTTGTGGGTGCTGTTCGGCGGCGTGATGATTGCCATCGTGTTCGAATTCATCATGCGCATGCTGCGCGTGCACATTTCTGACGTGGTGGGGAAGCGCGCCGATCTGCGCATCTCTGAACGCGTCTTTGCCCACGCGCTGCGGATTAAAAACGGCGCACGCTCAAAATCAACCGGATCGTTTATCGCGCAGATCCGCGAGCTGGAGTCGGTGCGCGAGCTGATCACCTCGACGACCATTGCGGCCCTCTCCGATCTGCCGTTCTTCCTGCTGTTCGTCTTCATTCTGTGGATGATTGGCGGTCCGCTGGTGCTGGTGGTCCTGCTCGCCGTGCCGCTGTTGCTTATTCCGGGCCTGCTGGTGCAGCGCCCGCTGGGGAAACTCTCCAGCGAAGGGATGCGTGAATCCGCCATTCGTAACGCCACGCTGGTGGAAGCGGTGCAGGGCATTGAAGACATCAAGCTGATGCGCGCCGAGCAGCGTTTCCAGAACCAGTGGAATAACACCAACGACGTCGCCGCCAGCGTCGGCATGAAGCAGCGCTGGCTGACGGGCCTGCTGCTCACCTGGACGCAGGAGGTGCAGTCCATTGTTTACGCGGTGGTGCTGCTGGTGGGCTGCTATCTGGTCATCAGCGGTGACATGACCACCGGTGCGCTGGTGGGCACCTCGATTCTGGCGTCGCGGACCATTGCGCCGCTGTCGCAGATCTCAGGCGTGCTCTCGCGCTGGCAGTCGGCAAAAGTTGCCCGCAAGGGGCTGGACGACCTGATGCAGCGGCCGATTGACGATCCGCAGCACGGCAAGAAGGTGCACAAAGCCCACCTGCGCGGCGACTATGCGCTTGAGGACGTCGGGTTTTATTACGACGAGGAAGAGAAACTCACCGTGCTCAACATCAGCAAGCTGCAGATCCGCGCCGGAGAACGCGTGGCGGTGCTCGGGCGCAATGGCTCCGGCAAAAGCACGTTGCTTCAGCTTCTGGCGGGCATGCAGGAGCCGCAGCAGGGCAGCATTCTGCTGGACGATATTGCCCTTAATCATCTTGATCCGGCCGACGTGCGTCGCGACATGCAGCTGCTGAGCCAGCAGGCCCGTCTGTTCTTTGGCACCGTGCGGGACAACATCCTGATGGGTAACCCGCTGGCGACCGACGATGACATTCACCAGGCGCTGGTCAACAGCGGCGCGCTGGAGTTTGTGCGCAAACAGAAAATGGGGTTGAACACCATCATCAACGAGGGCGGAACGGGCCTCTCCGGCGGTCAGCGTCAGGCACTTTTGCTGGCGCGCGCCCTGATCACCTCGCCGACTATTCTGCTGCTGGACGAGCCTACCGCCTGGCTGGACGAAATGAGCGAGAAGCAGTTTATTCAGCATCTTCACACATGGCTGGGTAAACGCCGGACGCTGGTGGTGGCCACGCATCGCCTGCCGATTCTGGACCTGGTCGACCGCATCATCGTGCTGGAAAACGGCAAGGTGGTGATGGACGGCCCGCGCGACGCCATCCTGCACCAGCACGGTATGGCGCCGCAAAAGACAGCACAGCGCACCGTGACCATGAAACCGGCGGCGGTTGCAGAGGAGGGCGCGGCATGAATGATTTCTCCCGTTTTAATAGCCGACTGAATGAGCCGCGCCTTCCGCGATCCACGCTGGTGGCATGGTCGCTGTTCGCCCTGCTGGCGGCGTTTATCGCCTGGGCGAGCCTGTTCCATCTTGATGAGGTGACGACCGGCAGCGGTAAGGTGATACCGTCTTCTCATGAGCAGGTCATCCAGTCCCTGGAAGGCGGCATTATCCACAGCCTGATGGTGCGCGAAGGCGACATCGTCGAGCGCGGCCAGCAGCTCGCGCAGCTTGATCGGACAAAAACCGAGTCGAGCGTGCTGGAGAGCGAGTCGCGTCTGAATGCGGCGCTGGCCACGGCGGCACGCCTGAAGGCCGAAGTTAACGACACGGAGCTGACGTTTCCCGAGGAGCTGGATGACGACGTTGAGCTGGTTAAGCAGGAAACGGCGCTCTACCAGTCCCGTCGCGAGAGCCTTGAAAAAGGGCTGGCTGGTTTACGTCAGGGTGCCGAACTGGTGCAACGCGAGCTGTCGTTGACCCGTCCGCTGGTGACCCAGGGGGCGGCCAGCAAGGTGGAGGTGCTGCGTCTTGAGCGTCAAAAAAATGAGCTTGAGAATAAAATCACCGAGATGAAAAACCAGTATTACGTCCGCGCTCGCGAAGAGCTGGCGAAAGCCAATGCGGAGATTGAAGCCCAGCGTTCGGTGATGAAGGGTCGGGAAGACTCCCTGACCCGACTGACCTTCAATGCGCCGGTTCGCGGGATCGTAAAGGATATTGACGTCACGACCGTGGGCGGCGTCATCCCGCCGAACGGCAAGCTGATGAGTCTGGTTCCGCTTGACGATCAGATGGTGATTGAGGCGAAAATTTCGCCGCGCGATGTGGCGTTTATCCATCCTGGCCAGAAGGCGCTGGTGAAAGTGACGGCCTATGACTACTCCATTTACGGCGGGCTGGAAGGGGAAGTGACCATGATTTCACCGGACACCCTGCAGGATGAGGTGAAAAGAGATGTTTATTACTATCGCGTCTATATTCGTACCGACAGTAACCATCTGACCAATAAGCAGGGTCAGGAATTCCCGGTCTTTCCGGGCATGATTGCCACCGTTGATATTAAAACCGGCAGCAAAACCATTCTGGATTATCTGTTGAAACCGCTGAATAAGGCAAAAGAGGCGCTGCGGGAACGATAGGTGAAGGGCGTTCGGAACACCGAACGCCTGGTGAATTATACGGTTGACGTCACGTTGTGAAGGTGGCGTCGCTCTTTAGGAACCACGTTGATGTAATGCGTGACATACGCAAAATATAATCCGGCATAATTTTCGACGAGTTCGATAAACGCCGGATAGACCGATAGCCGACCATCACCCCGATCTTTCAGATAGCCTGCCTCCTGAGCTGATTTGATAATCCGGTTGACGTGGATGCGCGATACAAAAAATTCTTTTGCGAGCGTGCTGGCTGAATAGTCAATAACGGCGCCATGGGCGGATTTGTTTTTCATAGCCTGCAGGTAAAGATAAAGCATAATCATACGGCCACCATCTTTATCAATAAATAATCCTACTTCAGGCAAAACCTTTCTGAACGTTAATCCACGAAAAAGATATTCTGCCGCGCGGCGAAAGAAGTTGCTTCTCAAAATATCATTATCCAGCAGGTTTACATTAATATTAAATGTCGGATATAGAATGCTGACGGGCAAAAAAGCGCCGGACATATAACGCTTTAGTTCATTCAGGCCTTTTTCGGTTGGCGCGATTCTCGTCTTTCGTCTGTCTTCTGTACAGCGCCAGGTCCTGATGCGCCCGGTGGTTCTGAGTATCGTAATGATCGCAATAACGCTGTTGGGGCTGGCTATCTTATAGCGAGAACATAACTCTTTAATTTCAGAAACTGACTCGGCCTGATTGCCAAAAATAAAACAACACATGGAGAGGATAATGTTGAACCGTGATTCCTGTAGCATTGTCTTGTAGAACAAAGGTTGCTTTTTGTAGATGGTGTCATTAATTGTGTAGTGCTCTAATATTGCCTCACCGAATCGTGGATTGCTCTTTATGACATCCCTTCGATGTAGCAAGGCCCTGGATGAGATATGATTATCCATAGCATTTTTCTCGTATTTGAATGAGCCGATAGATGAAGTGTCCAGTCTTCTTTTTCGGAATTTTCATTATACCCTGAGAATAAAATATTTGCCGTGGTTATTTGAAAAGAAAAGTATAGTTAAACGTTTGTGATTAACGCAAAGATGTTCCGGTGAATTAGGCTGATAACAGTTTCTTAACCCTGGGTGCTACTGTAAAATTATACTACGCAACAGATGCAATAAATTTTACGCATACTCAAACAGAAATGGCGCTTTGGTGCCCAGGAGCAGGTTATGACCCAAAAAATGTCTCTCAAAAATGGGGTTTGCGATGAACATAAATTTGTCATCTCAGCCTGCGGCTTCACATTTCAGGGGTATTGTTCGATCCTCAATAAGTACGGGATCCACGCTTCCCAAATTCACTTTAACGGAGATGAGGCATCCCAACAGGATGTTGAAAATATCCTTAAAAATCAGGATGCCCATATCGTGGTGTTCCTCGGGAAAGGTGTCGTCAATCTCCTGGAAAGCCTGAAGCGACTGGCCTCGGTACTCAATGCACTCCCCGTTATTCGGCATGTCACCCTGTATGGTGATATTCCTGACGGCTGGCTGTACCGCACGCTGGGCAGTCTTTTAAATAACAGTTATCAATTATCATTGATTCGCGTAGCCAGCGTTTCGGATGTAGTAGGCTGTTTTAATACCCATTACAAAAGCTTTAAGGATCGTTCACGTGTATTACGCGAACGCTACATGGATATTGGCTCTGAAGAAAATCTAAAGTGGTTAACAAGAAGAGAGATTGACGTTTTATTAAATTTCTATCGTGGTATGTCCGTAAAGGAAATGTGCGATAGAATGGGGTTGTCGAATAAAACGGTTTATACCCACCGAAAAGAAGGTGTGCTTAAATTACGTTTAATTAAGCGCTGGTTACACGATCCGCACAATTTTAAAGCAGATAAACCTGATAAACACCCGCGTCAAAAAGTGGGGCTCACGGAAAAAGAAGCCGAAATTTTTAATGCTTTACGTAATCGGGAAATATTCCCGGCATATCAGATTATTACCGATCGAGATAAAAAAGGGGTTGGGTTTGAAATCCTGATTCGCTGGAATAAAAACGGTAAAATTGTCAAGCCTGCCAGTTTTTTAACGGATGTTTCCAATCATGAAATCTGGCTGAAAATTACGGCGTTGGTCATCCATGCCGCCGTTTCAGGTATTAATAAGTATAACGGGAAATACTATTTTTCAGTGAATATTCCGCCTCGTCTGGCGTCCGGGAATGCTTTGCCTGATATGGCACGGAAAGCCATCGGCATGCTGCTCAAACCGCAGTGGGCCGAAAAGCTGGTTTTTGAATTTGCAGAAGATATTGACGTGACGAAGGACAAAAGGATCCCTGAAACCATGCGGCATTTACGCAATACGGGGTGTCGATTGTTCCTGGATGACTGCTTCTCTAACCATCAAACCATGTTCCCGGTGCGCCAGGTGCATTTCGATGGGCTTAAGCTGGATCGGGACATCGTTGAGCATTTTGTGGCAAACGACAATGACTATAATTTGATTAAAGCGATACAGGTTTACAGCGACATGACCGGAACGGACTGTATTGCAGAGGGGGTTGATAGTGAAGAAAAGTTTGAGAAATTAGTCGAGCTGGGCATCAAGAACTTTCAGGGATATTATTTATCGCGCGCCGTGAAAGAGGAGGAGTTAGACCGCATGGTCAGATTGTTTAGTTAAGAAAAAATAAAGCCCCGAAGGGCCCTGGGTTATTTCCGGCCCAGCAACAAGCCGAGAACTATACCGATTGCACCCGCGGCAACGAGGCCGGTGAGGGGATTATTTCTGACGGCTTCAGTGACATCGGAAACGGCATCGCTGGCCTGAGCGGCATATTTTTTAGCAGCACCTTTAACCTGATGTTTTGGTGAATCAACGAATTCACCAAACTGCTGCTGCGCTGAACCTGCAAGTTCATCAAATTTATTTTTTGCTTTGTCTTCAGCAAACTGGGTGTTTTTATCAGTACCGAAATCAGACATTTTTGCCTCCTTTTGTTGATAGTTAAAGGATAGCCGCTCTTTGTGGATACGGCAGGCGAAAGGCTAAATTCGGCACCTGAAAGGGCGGTTTTCGGATATATCTCTATACCCGGAACCCGTTATTTCTCATTGTCATCCTGACCGTAAAACAGTTTCCCAATGCGGATTAGCGGGCGGCCCTGTGACTTACGGTGCAGGTTACTGTCCCTGAGCGAATAAACGCAGCCGCAGTATTCCTGCTGGTAAAACTGTTCCCGCTTGCTGATCTCAATCATGCGCGAGGAGCCGCCCTGTTTACGCCAATTATAGTCCCAGTACACCATACCCGGATAGCGCGCCGCCGCACGCTGGCCGCAGTCATTTATCTGCTGCATGTTCTTCCAGCGGGAGATCCCCAGCGAGCTGCTGATGACGCTGAATCCATTTTCTGCCGCATAGAGCGCCGTACGCTCGAAACGCATATCGAAGCACATGGTGCAGCGGACGCCGCGCTCGGGTTCCCATTCCATACCTTTTGCGCGCTCAAACCAGTTATCGGTGTCGTAATCGGCATCAACAAACGGCACGCCGTGCTTTTCCGCAAAGCGAATATTTTCCTCCTTACGAATGAGGTATTCCTTTTGCGGATGGATATTGGGGTTATAGAAGAAAATGGTGTACTCAATGCCCGACGCCTGAATAGCCTCCATCACTTCACCGGAGCAGGGGGCGCAGCAGGAGTGCAGCAGCAGTTTGTCAGCGCCGTTTGGCAGGGTGAGTTGAGGGCGGATAAAAGGGGCTGTCGTCATGGCGTTCTGCACTATGTTTATGAAATTTATGGAAGGGTAGCATAAATTCATAATCTGTTGAGACGGGATCGACGCAGGAAAGCGCGATCCCGCGGGGCGGGATCTTCTCGGGTATGACGTGCCGCTACTCGGCAAATTTGAGCAACGCTTCTCCGTCAAGACGGTAGCGCACCCATTCGGACTGCGGCAGCGCGCCAATGCTCAGATAAAAATCGATGGCGGGCTGGTTCCAGTCCAGCACGCTCCATTCAAGGCGACCGCACTGCCGTTGTACGGCGAGCTGGGCGATATGTTTCAGCAGTGCTTTTCCCGCCCCCAGGCCGCGATAAGCTGGGGAAACATACAGATCTTCCATATAAATCCCGTTGCGGCCAAGCCAGGTTGAATAGCTGGTGAAGAACACGGCATAGCCGGCGATCTTGCCTTCACACTCCGCGATCAGCGCTTCGGTTTTAGTACCTGCGCTAAAGAGCGTTTCCCGGATCTCCTCCGGTGTGGTAACCACTTCTTCCGGGGCTTTTTCATACACCGCCAGCTCATAAATCATGGCGTAAATGGCCGCCGCATCTTCGGGGCGTGCCTGACGAAGGGTGATGCTCATTGTTTTTCCTGCTTTTTAGCGTGTGTCCTGATTGATGGCGTTAAGCATACGGCGTATTGTCTGAAGAATTAAGTGCAATGAAATCAACAAATGATGAATATTATGCATCCGGCCCTGAGACGTCTTGATTTAAACCTGCTGCCCGTTTTCGACGCGATTTACCGCCACCGCTCCGTTCGCCTGGCCGCTGACGAGCTGGCGATGAGCACATCCGCGCTCAGCCATGCGCTGTCGCGTCTGCGTGCCACCCTGAACGACCCGCTGTTTTTCCGCGAAGGGCATCGCATGTCCCCCAGCGTGTATGCCTCTCAGCTCGCGCCTTCGATTGCTTCCGCACTGTCGTTCCTGAATCATGAGCTGACCCCGCAGCCGGAGTTTGATGCAGCCAGCAGTTCGGAGTGCTTACAAATTGCGATAACGGACTTTACCGCGCTGTGCATTTTCCCGGTGCTGATGCACAAACTGCAGCTTGCGGCCCCGGGCTTGCGTTTCGAATTGCGCTATCTGCCGCACAGCCCGGCGCTGACGGAACTGCTGGCGGGCGAGGTGGATCTGGCGCTGGGCTTCAGCACTCAGGATGATATCCGGCACCCGGAACTGGAAGAGATCGACTGGTTTGAAGATGAGTATGTGGTTATTAGCAACGCGCGCCGGACGCGGCTGACGCTGGAGGATTATCTCGCTGCCCGACACCTGGTGGTGACGCCATGGAATGAGAAGCAGGGCGTTCTTGACGTACGGCTTGAGCAGCTGGGCTATACCCGACAAATCGCGATCAAAACGCCGTCGATGCTCAGCGCACCGTTTATCGTAGCGGAAAGCGACCTGCTGATGGCCATCCCTCGATACGCCGCTGAGAAGCTGGTTGCGGCAGCAGGCCTGAGGATTTTTCCTTTACCGTTCTCGATACGCACGTTTGGAGTGAAAATTTACTCGCATAAACGCAGCGGCCAGCGGGGCGCGACCCGCTGGCTGAAGGAGGAACTGCAGATGCTGGCGCAGGCTGTCAGGGGACGGTAGGCTATTTGTTAGCGGACAGCCCAGCCCGCGCTTTAATATAGAGCAGAGCGAGTCTGTCCATAGAAGCTTAGGTCCTGAAGATTTTATTCATCCAGTAACGGTTTTCGATTATCTTTCGCTGGCTCTGGCTTGAGTTTTTCAACGGGAATACTGCACATGCTTTCCGCTATTATCCCAAAAAGAGAGTCTTTCGGATAACTTTCCCATTGTCCCACATCCTGTGTCACATGTACGACATCGCCTTCCGCGAACGGTTTCGAAAAATAGGTTCGCGCCATAACGGCACGCTGGTTTTTGTCGCAGTTAATCACGTCGATTGCCCGTGAGCTCGCTATGTAGACGGGAGGATTTTTTATAATGAGTGTCTGCTCGGCGTAGTTATTGATGAAATAAAAGCGGCGTAAGTGATCGTTACCCTGATAAGTTGAAATCACCCGAAAATCGATATACGAAGCAATTCTTTTATCTTCAAGGATTTTTATGACGCCTGCCGGTGGCTTGGGGATGGACTGGGGCTGGGGTTTACTTGTCCCGGTACAACCTGTCAGCATAAGTAATACCAGCCATGTTAGCTTTTTCATTTCGCATCCCCTGCGGATAAATCAGGTCGTAATGTCGTCAGCATGTCAGGCGTTACATTTCCCTGAACGGTACAGAGCAATAATGTCCCGTCTTTGCTTTTGCTGAGCATTAACAGCTTTTCGGTACTTTCTTTTGCCGGAGCAATACCTGACACCGCCTGCGCATTGTCTTCCCACTCACTGTTTGGGTTGATTTTAATCATCGTCTGAGAAACATAATCATCTCCCGCCTTTTTCCAGGACAAATGATCAAGTCTGGAAATCACTTCTTCTTGTGACTCTTTGAAAATGAGTCCCCAGTAATAGTACTTACCGTAATTGATTTCATCGAGATTGCTGGTTTGCAGGTAATATCCCGATACCGTCAGATTTAATTCATGCAGCGGTTGAGCAAACCAGATGGTGCGATTGCCGTCTTCAGGGGCTTTGAACCAGGCCTGCGAATGCTTGTTGAGCGTTAAGGGGGCTACGCGGCTGAGTTTGGCTCGCTGATGATAAATCTCGTTGAAAAAGGTTGAGTCGCAGCGGGTCAACGTTTGTGTCAACGTGCTGGCGTGAACCGCGGGTGTGGCTACAGCCATACCTGCTATGAGCCCAATGGAGGAGATGAGTTTACGCATGTAATATCCCTATATTAAAAAAAGACCCTATTTTTATCGGCTTATCAGAATGAGACTTTACGCTTTTTATTTTGCTTTGTTATCTGGCGTATTCAATGCCTCCCCCGAGTTTTGTACAAAACCTCAACCCTCTCATCTTTAGGTTTACACAGCGGTAACAAAATAGGTACCATACCCCCCTATAGTATCAGGAGGGCGTATGCCGCATTCACCCGAAGATAAAAAACGTATTCTTACCCGCGTCCGCCGCATTCGGGGCCAGGTTGATGCCCTGGAACGCGCGCTGGAGTCGGGCGACCCCTGTCTGGCCATCCTGCAGCAAATTGCCGCCGTGCGCGGGGCTGCCAATGGCCTGATGGGCGAAATGGTTGAAATTCACCTCAAAGATGAGCTGGTAGCGGGGGAAACCACGCCGGATCAGCGTGCCGTTCGCATGGCGGAAGTCGGCCATTTACTGCGCTCTTATCTAAAATAAAACCACATACCTGACAAGAAGGGAAGACATATGAAATCTCGCGCTGCAGTTGCATTTGGCCCCGGCCAGCCGCTCAAAATCGTTGAAATTGACGTGGCACAGCCGAAGAAAGGCGAAGTGCTGATCAAAATCACCCATACCGGCGTATGTCATACCGATGCGTTTACGCTCTCGGGCGACGACCCGGAAGGCGTCTTCCCGGCGGTGCTCGGCCATGAAGGCGGCGGGATTGTGGTGGAAGTGGGCGAGGGCGTGACCAGCCTGAAGCCGGGCGATCACGTGATCCCGCTGTACACCGCGGAATGTGGCGAGTGTAAGTTCTGTAAATCCGGCAAAACTAACCTCTGCCAGGCCGTTCGCGCCACCCAGGGGAAAGGGCTGATGCCCGACGGGACGACCCGTTTCTCGTACAACGGCGAGCCGGTTTATCACTACATGGGCACCAGCACCTTCAGCGAATACACCGTTTGCGCGGAGATCTCGCTGGCGAAGGTGAACCCGCAGGCGCCGCTGGATAAAGTCTGCCTGCTGGGCTGCGGCGTGACCACCGGTATTGGCGCGGTGCATAACACCGCAAAAGTCAAAGAGGGAGATACCGTGGCGGTGTTCGGTCTCGGCGGCATTGGTCTGGCGGTGATTCAGGGCGCGGTGCAGGCGAAGGCCGGTCGTATCATTGCGGTCGATACCAACCCGGAGAAATTCAGGCTGGCGGGTGAAATGGGCGCGACCGATTTTGTGAACCCGAAAGATCACGAGAAGCCGATTCAGGACGTCATCGTTGAGATGACCGACGGCGGCGTGGACTTCAGCTTCGAGTGTATCGGCAACGTCAACGTGATGCGTTCCGCGCTGGAGTGCTGCCACAAAGGCTGGGGCGAGAGCATCATCATTGGCGTGGCCGGTGCGGGCCAGGAGATTAAAACCCGTCCATTCCAGCTGGTCACCGGGCGCGTATGGCGCGGTTCCGCGTTTGGCGGCGTGAAGGGCCGTACCCAGCTTCCGGGGATGGTTGAAGATGCGATGATCGGCAAGATTCAGCTCGATCCGTTCATTACCCACCGCTTACCGCTGGAGCAGATCAACGAGGCGTTTGATCTGATGCACGAAGGAAAATCCATCCGTACCGTTATCCATTTCGGCGACAAGTAACTCTTCTGCCAGCGGTTTTTCGCCGCTGGCATTTCTTTAATAATCTTCTCTAAAGTGTGACCAGTGCGGCGTTTTTAGCCGTAATCTAAATCTCTGCCGTGCCGATGACTATTTAACAGGCGTGTTTTTACGCATCTTACCTACAAGAGAGTCGACGGTCATGGACAACACTACTTCGATGCTGGCGCAGCGCAAGCTGGGCTTCTTGCATCACATCAGGCTGGTTCCGCTGTTTTCCTCCATTCTCGGTGGCATTATTCTTCTGTTTGCCTTGAGCTCGGGTCTGGCAGGGTATTTCCTGCTGCAGGCCGATAACGATCAGCAGGATGTCACAGCTGAAATTCAGGTGCGTATGGGGCTGTCGAACAGCTCAAACCATCTGCGAACCGCGCGTATCAATCTGATCCACGCCGGTGCGGCAAGCCGTATCGCAGAGATGGATGCGATGAAGCAGAACATCAGCGAGGCGGAAACGCGCATTAAGCAGTCTCAGGAGAGCTTTACCGCCTACATGAATCGCGCCGTGCGTACCGCCGAGGGCGCAGCGCTGGATGCGGAGCTTAAGACCCGGTATGACGCCTATATCGCGGGCATGCAGCCGATGGTCAAATTCGCCAAAAACGGCATGTTCGAGGCGATCATCAACCACGAAAACGAAACGGCGCGTCCGCTGGACGACGCGTACAACGCCGTACTGCTGAAGGCGATTAAGATCCGTACCGACCGTGCCAATGCGCTAACGGCGCAGGCGCACAGCCGCACGCAGCTGGGCCTGATGTTTATGGTGGGCGCGTTTGCGCTGGCGCTGGTGCTGACGGCGATGACCTTTGTCGTGCTGCGCCGCACGGTAATCAATCCGCTGCAGCGGGCAGCGAAACGTATCGAGAATATCGCTAAGGGCGACCTGACGATGCCGGACGACGTGGCCGGGCGCAGCGAAATTGGCCGCCTGACGCGCGATCTGCAAACCATGCAGCACTCGCTTGAAAAAACGGTCGGCACCGTGCGTCAGGGGGCGGAGGAGATTTACCGCGGCACCAGCGAGATCTCTGCCGGTAACACCGATCTCTCTTCCCGCACCGAGCAGCAGGCTGCCGCCATCGAGCAAACCGCCGCCAGCATGGAACAGCTGACCGCGACGGTGAAGCAGAACGCCGATAACGCTCATCATGCCAGCAAGCTGGCGGAAGATGCCTCCGGGAAAGCCACCCGCGGCGGCCAGATGGTCTCCGGCGTGGTGAAAACCATGGGCAATATCTCCAGCAGCTCGAAGAAGATCTCTGAAATCACCGCCGTGATTAACAGCATTGCCTTCCAGACCAATATTCTGGCGCTTAACGCGGCGGTAGAAGCGGCGCGGGCGGGTGAACAGGGGCGCGGATTTGCCGTGGTGGCCAGTGAAGTGCGCACCCTGGCAAGCCGCAGTGCGAATGCCGCAAAAGAGATCGAAAGCCTGATCAACGAATCGGTTTCGCTGATCGATCAGGGGTCCGGTGAAGTTGTTGCCGCCGGTAACACCATGAATGAGATTGTCGACGCGGTGAAACGCGTGACCGACATCATGCTGGAGATTGCCGCGGCGTCCGATGAGCAGAGTCGCGGTATCGTCCAGGTGAGCCAGGCGATTTCGGAGATGGATAAAGTGACCCAGCAGAACGCCTCGCTGGTGGAAGAAGCCTCCGCGGCGGCGGCGTCTCTGGAAGAACAGGGCGCGCGTCTGACCGAGGCGGTTGGGGCGTTTCGTCTGAGCGGTGCGAAGCCGAACCGCGCGGTGGCGTCAGCGCCAGTGGCGACGAGCGCGCCGTTGCGCCCGGCGGCGACAGTTTCGGGGGATAACTGGGAGACGTTCTGAGTCGCGTGTTTTGTCGGGTGGCGGCTTCGCCTTACCCGACCTACTTGTATTTGTAGGCCCGCGTAAGCGTAGCGCCACCGGGCAAAAAAAAGGGACCTTTCGGTCCCTTTTTTCATTTGTTACTGCTTATCGGGTAACGCGTACGCGATAACGTAATCACCGCGATCCGGCGACTGGCGGGCGCCACCGGCGTTAATGATGATGTACTGCTTACCGGTTTTCGGCGACACGTAGGTCATCGGGCCGGACTGGCTGCCGACAGGCAGGCGGTCTTTCCAGATCTCTTTCCCGGTGGCGGTATCAAACGCGCGCAGGTAGAAATCCTGGGTGCCGGCAAAGAACAGCAGGCCAGACTGGGTCGAGAGCGATGCCCCAAGCGTCGGCATGCCGATCGGGATTGGCATGTGCATGCGAATGCCCAGCGGGCCGGTATCTTCCACCGTGCCAACAGGAACCTGCCACACCAGCTTGCCGGTTTTCAGGTCAACCGCCGACATGGTGCCAAACGGCGGCTTCTGGCACGGAATGCCCAGCGGCGACAGGAAGCGCTCGCGCATCGCACCGAAGGGCGTGCCGTCCATCGGGACAATCCCCATCTCGATGCCGCTGGCATCTTTCGCCACGTTCGCGCGCGGCACCATATAGTTCGCCAGACCCAGGCGCATATCGTTGACGAACATCAGGCTGTTGTTCGGGTCAACGGAGACGCTGCCCCAGTTCATCCCGCCGAGTGAGCCGGGGAACTGCAGGGAACGGTCGAGACCCGGAGGGGTGAAGACGCCCTGATGACGCATCTCTTTAAACTGAATGCGGCACAGCAGCAGGTCGACTGGCGTCGCGCCCCACATATCGGACTCGGTCAGCGTCTGGTTGCCAATCATCGGCATGCCAACAGAGTACGGCTGGGTTGGGGAGTAGCGTTCACCTTCAACGTTACCCGCCGGGACAGGGCGTTCCTCGACCTTCGCCACCGGCTTGCCGGTTTCGCGGTTAAGCATGAAGATCATGCCCTGCTTGCTGGTCTGCACCAGCACAGGCGTGGTGCCGCCCTTGCCGTCAGGCAGGTCGTACAGCAGCGGCTGGGAAGGCAGGTCAAAGTCCCACAGGTCGTGGTGGGTGGTCTGGAAATGCCAGCGGACCTGGCCGGTGGCCGCGTCGACGGCGACGATGGAGGAACTGTACTTATCGTCCAGCGCGGTACGCTCGCCCGCCCAGAAGTCTGGCGTGGCGTTGCCGGTTGGCAGGTAGATCAGGTTCAGTTTGGCGTCGTAGGACATCGCTGACCAGACGTTCGGCGTACCGCGGGTGTAGGTCTGGCCTTCCGGCGGCAGGCCGGTCAGGTTCGGATTACCCGGATCCCACGCCCAGGCCAGCTTACCGGTGTGAACGTCGTAGGCGCGGACCACGCCCGGCGGCTCGCCGGTTGAGTAGTTATCCGCGACGCGACCGCCGACGACAACGACGTTCCCGGCCACCAGCGGCGTGGAGGTCTGCTGATAATATCCGGGCTTAATCTCACCCATGCCGACGCTCAGATCCACGGTGCCGTGGTCGCCAAAGTCGTCGCAGACCTTGCCGTTATCCGCGTTAATGGCAATCAGACGGGCATCGGTGGTGGGCAGGAACAGGCGGCGAGGGCATGCCGCTGGCGATGTTCCGGTCTGTGACGCTGTCACGTTTGCATGATCTTCAAAGTAGCCCAGACCGCGGCAGCGCTGCCAGTTCGGCGCGGTGGCTTTCGAATCATAACGCCATTTTTCTTTACCGGAATCCACGTCCAGCGCCAGCACTTTACTGTACGGCGTACAGACATACAGCGTGTCGCCAATCTGCAGCGGCGTGTTCTGATCTTCCGCACCCGAGCCGTTGCTCTGCGGAATATCGCCGGTGTGCGCAACCCACGCGACTTTCAGCGAGCTGACGTTTTGCTTGTTAATCTGATCCAGCGCGGCGAAGCGGTCGCCGTGGGTGGTGTTGCCCCAGTGCTCCCAGTTCTTTTGCTGCTCGCCGGGTGCGACGGGTTTCACCGGCACGGGCTCGTTCGCTGCCACAAGGGTTTGCGGCTTAAACATCCAGCCGAGGCTGACCAGCATGGCCACCGCGAGCAGCGCCGCGACGCCAAAAGCGGGGGCTTTGTTTGGTGCAGTGTGGTTTGCCGCACGCAGGAAGGGCCAGACGATGGCGCACAGGAACGCCAGCACGGCAAAGGTAAACAGGCGGGAGAAGAGCGGCCAGAAATCCCAGCCCGCATCGCTTACCGCCCAGAACAGCGAGGCAATAAACGCGATGCCGTAAAGCAGGATCCCGCTGGTGCGGTTGAGGAAAATCAGGATCGCGGCAATCACCATTGCCACGCCCATTATCAGGAAGTAACTACTCCCGCCTACGGTGGCGAGCTTAAAGCCCAACCCGCCGACCGCCAGACCGATGAGCATCATCAGTCCGGCAAGAAGCCACTGCAGAATACGCGGTATTCCACGTGGCGCGCTGCCAAATGCCATTTCTCTCTCCTTTAGATCCCGCCGCCGTGTCGGGTATGTACCAGTTGGGTAATAAATGCGGTGGGATTGATGATTAGTACGGGTGAATTCGTTTTTATCAAACCGTTTGTGAACCATTTGGTGAATTCGCGGCTATGATAAAACTGTTAAATTGTTTTACGCAATTGTTAATGAATGATTTCGCATTATTTGATTAACGCGCAGGTCTGTTCCCTCGCCCCTTAAGGGGAGAGGGCTAGGGTGAGGGATATTAAACCGGCATCGATTTACGGATGGCGCTCAGCAGCGTTTGCGCGCCGGTGGAAAGCGGGGTATCTACACGGGTCAAAATGCCGATAGGTTCACCAGCGCCTGGGGCCGTTACCGGGAGAGCGGTCAGCGTGCCCTGGCGCAAATCATCTTTTACCGCGCCGGAGGGAACGAACCAGACGTAGTCATAGTCGAGGGTGAGCTGGCGTGAAAGCGAGGCTGACAGCGTTTCAATACACCCTGAGGGCAGCGTACACCCCTGCATTTGCAGCAAGGTTTCGGCGGTCTGACGTGGGACGGTCCCTTTCGGGCACACCACCACCGGCCACTCCATGACGCGGCTTAACGTCACCGTGTCCTGCAGCAGGGGGTGATCGGGACGAACCACCAGCTTCAGGGACTCCAGGAACAGCAGTTCGTAATTGAGACCGCCCATCAGTTCAGGGTCGGACATGCGGCCAATCCCGATATCCAGCTCGCCCGATTTCAGTCCCGCGAGCAGCATGGTGTTATTCATGGTGGCAACCTGGATCGTGGTATGCCGTTGCTGCTTGTGGAACTGGCCAATCACCGGCGGAAGAATGCCCAGCGCGGCGGTGGGCAGGGCCCCGACGCGGACGACCTCGCTGGTGTGTTCTTCTTTTCGATGCAGCGACTGGCCTGCGGTATTGAGCGCATCCAGCACTTTGACGGCGTGTGTAAGGAACTGTTCGCCCACGATGGTAAGCTGCGCCCCCAGCCGACCCCGGTCAAAAAGACGGGCGCCGGTCAGCTGTTCAAGCTCGTTGAGGGTTTTCGAGAGCGCAGGCTGGCTCAGGTTAAGAGTTTCAGCCGCACGCCCCAGCGTTCCCTGTTGAGCGACGGCCACAAATGTATGCAAATGGCGCAAGCGTATGCGCTGACTGAACAGACCATTTTTTTCCATAGGCGATGTTAAAAACAGAGCGATGCGGGTGACAAGCTAAGTTGTTTAATTTTGATAACTTGATAGCAAAATATTTTTAACATTTGATCTGTTTGAGTTACAACATGTTTTTCGGCAGGGGAAGAAATGTGAACATCCTTGTTCATTTATTGCTCACTGCAGAGAGGGAGGGTTAAGGGGTTAGATCACGCCGTCACCGCCGTCAGAACACCATACCTGGCCGGAGGTAAATGAACATTCATCCGAGGCCAGCGTGACGTACAGCGGGGCAATCTCGACGGGCTGACCCGGACGTCCCAGCGGGGTATCGCCGCCAAACTCCTTCACTTTTTCCATCGGCTGGCCACCGCTGGATTGCAGCACCGTCCAGTAAGGGCCAGGGGCGACCGCGTTGACGCGAATGCCTTTCGGACCCAGCTGCTTGGCTAAGGATTTGGTAAATACCGCCAGGCAGGCTTTGGTCTGGGCGTAGTCCAGCAGCACCGGGCTCGGCTTCACGGCCTGAACGGAGGAGGTATTAATGATAACGGACGAGGCTTTCAGGTGGCGCAGCGCCGCCTTCGTGATCCAGAAGGGGGCATAGACGTTGGTTTTAAACGTCGCGTCAAAATCTTCGGTAGTCAGCTCTTCAAGGGATTCACGGAACTGCTGACGACCGGCGTTATTGACCAGAATATCCAGCCCGCCCAGCTTCGAGACGGCTTCTTCGACCAGATTCTGGCAGAAGGTTTCGTCCCGAACGTCCCCCGGCAGCGCAACGGCGTTCCGGCCTTCGGCTTTGATCAGGTCGATGACCTCCGCGGCGTCTTTTTCCTCTTCAGGCAGGTAGTTAATGGCCACGTCTGCGCCTTCACGGGCATAGGCGATGGCCACTGCGCGACCGATACCCGAGTCACCGCCGGTGATCAGCGCTTTTTTACCGGCCAGGCGGCCATGCCCTTTGTAGCTAGTTTCCCCGTGGTCGGGTACAGGTTGCATTTCGGATGCCAGTCCCGGTGGCGTTTGCGGCTGTTCCGGGAACGGGGGCTGCGGGTAAGCGTTCGTACGTTGTTGGGTATCACTCATAGCTGACTCCTTAAGCCAAGGGGTGAGATTTGATGGATAACTGCAGCGTTAACGCTTCGCTGAATTATTTCTGCAAACGATCGACGCGGACGACGGCAGGAGATGATTTTTTATCAAGCGAACCGTTGATGCTGATCATCTGGTCGGGTTTTACCGTTCTGCCGTCGAAGACTGCCTGGGGAATAATAACGTCGATTTTTCCGGTTTTATCCTGAAATACAAACTTATCGCCGCTACCGTCAATAAGATTACCGCGTAATGAAATGGTCGCACCGTCGTGCAGTTGTTTTGCCTGATCGATGGTCATAATACGCGCGTCATCGGTTCCGCGATATCCGCTATCCAGCGCGTGGGGAGGCGGCGGGGCTTCACCTTTTTGTAACCCGCCGTTATTATCTGCCCATGCGGCCGGAACCAGAAATATCAAAAAAGCGGAAATAAGCGATAATTTCATCGGATATCCTTCATTTTGGGTGTCTTGACTTATTAAGTATTGTTGCTATTCCTTTATGTGGCAAATGTGATAAGTCCTAAAAACAATCGCGTTAGAAATCAAAATTATCGGATAATAAGCGAAACGGTGACGATGGCCATGAAGCATGAAAATGAAAAGTTACCCGGGATAGAGGAAAGATATCGCTTGCTGACGTTTGAATACGCGTTTCGTCAGGTGGGGTTTATTGTTCTGTTAGGTATTATCGTTGCCGCCATTGCCGGTCTGTTTTCAAGCGGAATAGTCAGCGATACGGTAAAAACAAATTCCGCTAAGTCGCTGACCATAAACTATGAGCGCTTCGGGCGGCGGGAGACGGAGACACGGATGCAGCTTGCGTTTCCGGTGAAAACGGAGGGGACCTATACCCTCAGCGTCACCAGCGAGAGTAGCGATGCGTATGATCCAGGCAGCGTCTGGCCCCAGCCGGACGCCATGTTCAGCCACGGAAACAGCCTCTATTTTGTTTATCACAACCTGAAAAAGACAGATAACTTTTCGGTATTACTCTTTACCACACCGTCCCGGGCCGGTAAATGGAACTCGGTCATCCGCGTAAACAACGAGCCGGAGATCACCCTCTGGCAATTTATTTACCCGTAGGAGGCTGATATGGATATGGTCTTTCGTGCGCTGGCTATTTATCTGTTCCTCGTGGTGGTATTTAAAGTGGCCGGGCGACGCGCGCTGCTGCAGATGACCAGCTTTGATCTCATTCTTCTCCTGATAATTAGTGAAGCCACGCAGCAGGCCCTTCTGGGGCAGGATTTTTCCGTCACCGGCGCGATGATTACGATTACCACCCTGGTGGTAGTGGATATTATTTTTGGCCTTATGAAAAAATATTTTTCCCCGGTAGAGAATATTCTGGACGGCACGCCCGTGATTCTGGTGGAAAACGGCATTCCCCTGGCGGATAAACTCAAAAAGGTCGATGTCTCTTGCGATGATATTCTGGTTTCCGCGCGTCAGAATAATGGCATTACCGAAATAAGCCAAATTAAATATGCCATACTTGAGCGCAATGGACATATTTCAATCATTCCTTTTGAGAAATAAGAGGCGGCAAGATGAGCAATCTTTTGCACGATAACGATTACACCGTCGGTGAACTGACAAAAAAACTGGCGAGCAAGTTAACCGATGCCGGGCTGCGCTTAACCACGGCGGAATCCTGCACCGGGGGAAAGCTCTCGGTGGCGCTCTGCGCTGAAGAGAACACGGCCGATTTTTATGATGTCGGGCTGGTGGTGTTCAGCGATGCCGCGAAAGCGCGGATCCTCGGCGTGCGTCCTGAAACGCTGGAGCGCTATACCGCCGTCAGCGAACAGACGGTGACCGAGATGGCCGCCAGCATCCGCGACATTGCCCAGGCGGATATCAGCATCGCCATCAGCGGATACGCTGGCCCGGAAGGGGGCGACGACGGCACGGCGGCGGGGACGGTCTGTTTTGCGTGGAACATACGTGGCGAGACGAAAACCCGTACCGTGCTTTTCTCCGGAGACTGTCAGGACGTGGTGGAAAAAGCGATGCATTTTTCGCTGGCAGAGCTGGTAACAACATTGTCGGACGGGCATAACGGTTGAGTTCACGTGGAGGTTCTATGGCTGTCATAGTGATTACCGGTGGGACGGCGGGCGTGGGAAAAGCCACGGCGCTGCGCTTCGCAAAAGCAGGTTACGATGTGGGCCTCATCGCCCGCGATGAAGCCAGCCTGCACTCCACCCAGGAAGAGTTGCGCCGCTTCGGCGTAAATGCGCACGCCGTGCAGGCGGACGTCGCCGACAGTCAGGCGGTTGTGGATGCGGCTAACGAGATTGAGTATCGCCTCGGTGCGATTGATGTCTGGGTCAACAACGCCATGGGGGCCGTGCTGGCACCGTTTCGTACCCTTACGCCGGATGAGTTTCGGCGCGTGACCGAGGTGACATACCTCGGCTACGTGAACGGCACCCGCGCGGCGCTTGAGCTTATGGTTCCGCGCGACAGGGGCGTGATTATTCAGGTAGGGTCCGCGCTGGCCTACCGTTCCATTCCCCTGCAGTCCGCCTACTGCGGGGCCAAAGCGGCGATTCGCGGGTTTACCGATGCGGTGCGCACTGAGCTGATGCATGAGAACAGCCGGGTTCAGCTTTCGATGGTGCAGATGCCGGGGCTCAATACGCCGCAGTTCGAATGGGCAAGGAACAAGTTCGCGTGGGCGATGCGCCCGGTACCGCCGGTGTTCGAGCCTGAAGTCGCCGCCAGCGCCATCTTCAGGGTGGCGCAAAAGCCGGTGCGCGAGCTGTGGGTTGGCAGCAGCACCATTCAGTCGATTGTCGGGCAGTTCCTCTTCCCGGGTTTTCTGGACAGGCTGATGGTGAAGAAAGCCTGGGAAGGTCAGATGACCGACGATCTGAACGCGCCGGACCGCCGAGATTATCTCGACCAGCCGGTTAACGACCTGCACAAAATCCATGGTCACTTTACTGACGAAGCGAAAACCCGCGCGTCGTCCGTGACCTCCGGTATGCCGGGCAAAGTGGCGTTAGGGGCCCTTGCGGTGGCGGGTATTGTGTTGACGCGTTTGCTCACCCGCCGGAAACCGTAATCAGCGCAGCGCGCTGCGGTGCGTCCAGAACCAGCGATAGCCGTAGCCGCCAAGGCTGAGCTCGACGGTTTTACCGCAAACCAGCGCGTCATCGTAGCGTTTGTCCGCGAGACAGGCGGTCCAGGTCGTGTTGCGGATCCCCTTCACGCTGAACTGCACCGGCTGGTCACTGAAGTTAACAAAGGTCAGGATGCTGCGTTCTTCGGTCTCGTAATAGATCCCCAGCACCGCGTCACTATCGATCGTGAGGAGCCGAAAGGGCGCAACGGCAATTTCGGGGAACTCCGAGCGGGTATTGGCGATATCAATGATGCGGTGCAGGAGCGAGTTGCGGTGGAGCAGCGAATCAGCGACGTTGATTTTTTGATAGCGGTAAGGACCGCGGTCAATAATCGGCGCGATAAATTTTTCCGGGTCGGCTGCCGAAAAACCGCCGCCTTGCGATCCTGCCCACTGCATGGGGGTGCGCACGGCGTAGCGCTCTTCCAGATCGAGGTCATCCCCCATGCCGATCTCATCGCCATAGCGCATCACCGGAACGCCGGGCAGGGAAAAGAGTACCGCGTGGCAGAACGCCAGCCGCTTCAGATCGCCGTTCAACATCGGCGCCAGGCGGCGGCGGATCCCGCGCTGGTAGACGTTCATCTCGTCGTCAGGGGCGAAGGTATCGAGGACAAACTGTTTGTCTTTCTGGCTGATGCCCTCCAGATCCAGCTCGTCGTGATTGCGCAGCCAGTTGGCAAAACAGCATGAATCGGGCGGGACGATCATTTTCTTCACCGCGTTGCGCAGCGGACGGGCGCTTTTGCGGGCCAGGCTGACGTAAAAATACTTGTTGAGCCAGAAATTGAGCACCAGATTCAGGCGGTCATTATTGCCAAAGTAGTCCTGATAGGCCTCCACCTCGACGTCCACTTCACCCAGCAGGATCGCGTCCGGATTATGCTCCTCAATCAGACGGCGCATATGTTCGAGGATCCACAGCCCCTTTTTTTCATCACCGTTTCCCGCCTGCGTGGTCAGGTGGGAGGCGGCATCCAGGCGGAACCCCGACACGCCCAGCTTGAGCCAGAAGAGGATGATGTTCTCGATCTCTTTCAGCACCGCGGGCGAGGTCAGGTTCAGGTCCGGTTCGTGGCGATAGAACATGTGCCGGTAGTATTGTCCCGCTTCGTCGTCCCAGGTCCAGATGCTCTCCTCCACGCCGGGAAACATGGGGGGCGTATCGTCGTCGTCAGTATCTGACCAGAGGTAGTAATCCCGGTAGGGTGACGCCGGGTTACGGCGGGCCTGCTGGAACCAGGGATGCGCGTCAGAGGTGTGCTGGATCAGCAGTTCAATAATGACCTGCATGCCCAGCTCGCGGGCCTGTTCGATAAAGGCGATGATATCGGCCAGCTTTCCGAAGCGGGGATCCACCTGGAGATGGTCGCTGACGTCATAGCCTTCATCGAGAAAGGGCGTGAGGTAAAACGGGGTGATCCAGATAACCGTCGCCCCCATGCGGCGAATGTACCGCAGCTTGGCCGCTATCCCGGCGATGTCCCCGCAGCCATCGCCGTTCAAATCATAAAAGAGTGCGGTATCAATCTGGTAAATAATGGCCCGTGTATGCCAGTCCGTCATAGCGTGCCTCAGTGATAGCCTTCAGTATCCGAAACCTTGCCCCGGAACACGTAGTAGCTCCAGGCGGTGTACACCAGGATCACCGGAATAATCAGTAACGTCCCGACCAGCATAAACAGCTGGCTGGCAGGCGGGGCCGCGGCCTCCCACAGAGTGATACGCGGCGGAATAATGTTCGGCCAGAGGCTGATACCCAGTCCGCTGAACCCGAGGAAGATCAGCCCCAGCGTCAGCAGGAAAGGGCGCGCGTGGCTGTCCGGATTGCGGGTCAGGCGCCAGATCAGCACGCTGAAGATCCCGACCAGCAGCGGAACCGGCAGGAACCAGAAGAAGTTGGGCAGGGTAAACCAGCGGTCGGCGACGTACTGCCAGCCGAGCGGCGTCCAGACGCTGACCACCGCGATAACCACCATCAGCGCCAGCAGCACGTGGCGGGTCAGTTCGCGCATGCGTTGTTGCAGCGCGCCTTCGCTTTTCATAATGAGCCAGGTGGTGCCCAGCAGCGTGTAGGCGACGACCAGACCGATGCCGCAGAAGAGGTTGAAAGGCGTGAGCCAGTCCAGCGAAGAGCCGACAAAACGTCGGCCCTCCACGTCAAAGCCGTTGATCACGGCGCCCACCACCACGCCCTGGCTGAAGGTGGCGAGCAGTGAGCCGCCGGCAAAGGAGTAGTCCCAGAATTTGCGGTGTGAAGGGGTGGCTTTGAAGCGGAACTCAAAGGCAACGCCGCGAAAGATGAGGCCGATCAGCATCGCGGTGAGGGGGATGGTCAGCGCATCAATGATCACCGCATAGGCCAGCGGAAACGCGCCGAACAGCCCCGCGCCGCCGAGCACCAGCCAGGTCTCGTTGCCGTCCCAGACGGGCGCCACGCTGTTGACCATCACATCGCGCTCTTTGGCATCGCCCACGAAGTTAAACAGCAGGCCAATCCCCAGATCGAAGCCGTCCATAATGATATACATCAGCGTGGCAAACACGATGATGGCAAACCAAATCACTGAGATATCGACGCCCATCAGATTCTCTCCTCTTCCGGAACAGACTCCGCGGCTGACAGCGGACGGGCAGGCGTGCCCGAGGTGTTTGACGTCAGCGTATCAACGGGCTGAGGACCTTTCTTAATCAGCCGGATGAGATAAACATAGCCCACGCCAAATACGGATGAGTAGACGACGAAGAACGCCAGCAGGCTAATGCTCATCTGCAGGGTGCTGTGCAGCGATACCGCGTCGATGGTGCGCAGGTAGCCATAGACAACCCACGGCTGACGGCCTACTTCGGTGGTCACCCAGCCGGCAAGCAGCGCGACCAGCCCCGCAGGCCCCATGCAGAGGGCAAACCACTGGAACGGACGCGAGTGGTAAAGTCGATGGCGATAGCGTAGCCAGAGGCTGAGCAGACCGAGGGTAATCATCAGCAGACCCATCCCCACCATAATGCGGAACGACCAGAAAACGATGGTCGAGTTGGGTCGATCCTCTTTCGGGAAGTCTTTCAGGGCCGGGACCTGTTTATCCAGGCTGTGCGTCAGAATCAGGCTGCCGAGCGCCGGGATCTCCAGGCCGTATTTGGTGCGTTCTTCCTCCATATCCGGCAGGCCAAACAGCAGCAGCGGGGTGGCCTCGCCGGGCGGATTTTCCCAGTGACCCTCAATAGCGGCGATTTTGGCTGGCTGATGCTCAAGCGTGTTCAGGCCGTGCATATCGCCCACCACCGCCTGGATAGGGGCAACCAGCAGCGCCATCCACATCGCCATCGAAAACATGGTGCGAACGGCGGGCGTATCGTTACCGCGCAGCAGATGCCAGGCGGCCGACGCGCCGACAAACAGCGCGCTGCTCAGGAACGCGGCGATAGCCATATGAATAAGACGGTACGGGAAGGAGGGGTTAAAGACGATTGCCAGCCAGTCCTGCGGGATAACCTGCCCGTTTTCGATAGTGAAACCCTGCGGCGTATGCATCCAGCTGTTGGAGGCGAGGATCCAGAAGGTCGACATCAGCGTGCCGAGCGCCACCATGCAGGTCGAAAAGAAGTGCAGCCCCGGGCCGACCTTGTTCCAGCCGAACATCATGACGCCAAGGAATCCGGCCTCCAGGAAGAAAGCGGTTAACACCTCATAAGTCAGAAGCGGGCCGGTAATGCTGCCCGCGAACTGGGAGAACCCGCTCCAGTTGGTGCCAAACTGGTACGCCATCACCAGCCCGGAAACGACGCCCATGCCGAAGTTAACGGCAAATATCTTTAGCCAGAAGTGGTACAACGATCGCCAGACGTCGTTTTTGGTGCGCAGCCACATGCCCTCCAGCACCACCAGGTAGCTGGCGAGACCGATGGTGATCGCAGGAAACAGGATGTGGAACGAGACGGTAAAAGCGAACTGAATTCTGGCCAGATGAAACGCATCGAGTTCGAACATGGTCCGTACCTCTGAGACGATGGGGCACGCGAATTGCCGGGCAGGTCAGGCCTGCCCGGCAAACCGATTACGGTTTAGTCTTACCGGCACCCAGCTCGGCACCGGTCAGCGGGTCAGAATGTGGATCGGACTTCGTGCGGGCAGACATCGCCTTAACCAGGGTTGCCTGCTCGGTTGTGAGCGTCACGCTGGCACTGCCATCGCCGCCATCCACCGCAGGCTGGGGGGACTCAACGTAATCGAAATGTTTATCGCTGTTCCAGCTTCCGCGAACCTCTCCACCTTCAGACATATTGTAGTACTTGTTGGTGAATTCCTCGATTGGCGGCAGTTTTCCCGGCGGGAAATTATTACGGATGGACTGCAGCGCCTTCTCAAAGGAGAGCTGATGCGCCGCCTCACGCGTCATCAGAAACGCCAGGGCATCTTTAACGCCGGGATCGTCAGTCACGTTGATCAGCCGTTCATAGATGATTTTGGCTCTGGCCTCGGCCGCCACGTTCGAACGCAGATCCGCCGTCGGCTCGCCAATGGTGTCGACGTAGGCCGCCGTCCAGGGTACGCCCGCTGAGTTGGTTAGCGGGGTTCCGCCGCCGTAGAGCAGGGAGGTGATGTGGCTGTCATTGCCGTTTTCGGTCATGGAGCGATACAGCTCGGCCTCATTTTCCACCCCTTCCGCCAGCGCGCCCTTGGCACCTTTATTCAGCATACCGACCAGGGTACCGATGATTTCGAGGTGGCTTAACTCCTCGGTCGCGATATCCATCAGCATGTCTTTACGGCCCGGATCGTCATCGCTCAACCCTTGCGTAAAGTAACGGCAGGCGGCGGCCAGTTCACCCTGCGGTCCGCCAAATTGTTCCAGTAAAAGGTTGGCCAGGCCGGGATTCGGTTCGGCGACGCGAACCGTGTATTGCAGCTGTTTGACGTGTCGAAACATGCTCACTCTCCTGTGGGTTATTTTTTCGCTTCGACACCCGACGCGTCTGAACGCAGCAGGAACTGTTCCGTCGTTTGCGGGATATGACGAATCAGCCAGTCGGCCATTTCGCGCTCTTCGGCGAGGATCGTCTCAATAGCGGGTATCGAGGCGGTGTCACCCGCTTTTTTGGCCGCCGCCAGCAGGGAGGTATAGCAGGCGATTTCAAACTGTTCGAAAACATAGCCGCTGATCGAGCCCTTCACGATTTCGTCAGAAGGGAACATGCCGCCGATGGATTGTCCCAGCGCCGCCATTTTGCTCATCGAGTCTTTTAAGACCGAACGAGAAATATCATTACGGTCGAGGATTTCCTCCAGCAATGTGATTTGCCGTTTTGTCTCATTAATATGTTGCTCAATTCTGGCGCGAACATCAGGATAATTATCGATACGGCTGGCCATGGATTCCAGCATAGATTCGGCTTGCTTTTCCATTGCATGGGCATCGCGTAGCCAGTCATGGTAGTGTTCTACGTGATTCATCATTGTATCCTCATTAGGGGTTCGCTTATTTGGTCTCACTTTCAGCAGCCTGATCGGCACGTGCGGCACTGTAGCCAGATAAATGGCCGACAATATTGGCATAAATACTGATGATAATGACCCATAGCACGCTGTTCTTCCACCAGATGACGGAAGGGATAGCGAGAATGAACCATATTATCGCTGCCGCTAAATGGCACCGTTTAATTGTCCTGGGACTGATGCTCATTTTATTTAACCTGTATTATCGCGTCATTTCTGCGCTTTTTGGTTAATATTGCCAACGGCCAGGTCGGTGAGTTTAAGGTCGGTCTCTTTCTCTTCTTCCAGCGTTTCGGCAAGAAGCTTAACGGCTTTTTTATAGCCGAGCTGTTCTGCCAGAGTGGCAAGGGTACCGTAGCTGGCTATTTCGTAATGCTCCACTTTTTGCGCAGCGGCAATTAAGGCGGCATCACGGACTTCATTTTTTTCCGTGCTTTCGATGACTTCATTAGCTTCTTCAATTAAGCCTTCCATTGCGACGCATTTCATGCGCTTGAGCTTGATGCCGTCTTCCTGTTCCACGATCTGGTCGATACGTTCGATCTGACCTTGCGTCTCTTCAAGGTGTGCGGTAAAGGCGGCGCTCAGCTTCTCGCTGGAGGCGGCGCGGGCAAGCTTGCTTAACGCTCGGGTAAGCTGCTTTTCTGCGCTGTAGGTATCCGACAGAAGATGAATAAATACATCCTCTACACTTTTCATATTCATAATTATTACGCTCCGGTAAAATAAAGAAAGGGTACTGCGAGCTTTTCAGCCCGCAGCATGCTCTCTGGTTTTATTAAAAGAGTACTAAATAAGATCAGGAGTTATCAGATTTACGGCCTCCGCCGTGACTGTTCTGTCCCCCTTTCTTACCCGCTTCAGATGCGCGTTGCGGATCGTTTTTAAAATTACCACCGCTGTGCTGGCCACCTTTACGTCCAGCTTCTGATGCTTTTTCACGGTCTTCAGCGAAATTACCGGAACCACCACGATGCTCTGCCATATTAAACCTCATAGTCATATATTGGTTATGTCAGTACGATACGAAAATATTCCGTATCACTCGTCGTTCGAGTAATAACTCTAGTCGCTGTGTGCGATCCGTCAAATGCGTTTTGCTATTTGCGGTTGCGTTATTTTTAAATATTTGTAAATTTGCGCTTCGCTTGCGTTGGAAATATGGATAGACAGGAAGGACTTGTAAACAACTGTTCAGATTATTCCTAACTTTGAGCTAAAAATTTGAAAGCTGAGGATAAAAATAATGACGCCCTCAAAATGGTTAATTTGCAGTCAGGGGAAAATAAAAAATACTCCTTTATGGCTAGAAAGCGAAACCATAAATAATTATAAGGAAAATCCTGGATAAAAAGCGACAGGCGCGAAAGGGCGGTTTCGTTAAGGCTTGTTCAGAGGCCAGTCGCACACGGTTTGACCACTGTCGTCTTAAGATCACAAATCAGAAATCTTTCCCCCCGGAAGGAACGGGTTTCTCTACACTCCAGGTAATATTCACTGGAGGCATGACATCATGGCGAACACCATCACGGCTGATGACATTCGGGAACACTTTTCGCAGGCTATGTCGGCGATGTACCAGCAGGAAGTTCCGCAGTACGGCACCTTGCTTGAACTGGTAGCGGACGTAAACCTGGCGGTGCTGGAAAATGATCCACTATTACATGAACAACTGGCAAACGCCGATGAGCTTGCGCGTCTGAACGTCGAGCGTCACGGGGCCATCCGCGTCGGCAGTGCGCAAGAACTTTCAACCCTGCGCCGTATGTTTGCCATTATGGGGATGTACCCGGTCAGCTATTACGATCTCTCCCAGGCGGGGGTGCCGGTCCACTCAACGGCATTTCGGCCGATTGATGATGCGGCGCTGTGCCGTAATCCGTTCCGCATCTTTACTTCGCTGCTGCGCCTTGAGCTGATTGAAAACGTCGCGCTGCGCGAACGTGCGGCGGAAATTCTGTCTCACCGAAACATCTTCACCCCGCGCTGTCTGGCGCTTCTCGATCTGTATGAATCGGAAGGGCAGTTTACCGTCGAGCAAGCGCAGGAGTTTGTGCAGGAAGCGCTGGAAACCTTCCGCTGGCACCGCCATGCGACGGTCGATCAGGAGACCTATCTCGCGCTGCATAACGAGCACCGGCTGATCGCCGATGTGGTCTGCTTCCCGGGCTGCCATATTAACCACCTGACGCCGCGCACGCTGGATATTGACCGGGTGCAGGAGCTGATGCCGAAGTACGGTATTGAGCCGAAAATTTTGATTGAAGGGCCGCCGCGTCGCGAGGTGCCCGTCCTGCTGCGTCAAACCAGTTTCAAGGCGCTGGAAGAGCCGGTGCTGTTTGCCGGTGAACACAAAGGCACCCACACCGCGCGCTTCGGTGAGATTGAGCAGCGCGGCGTGGCGCTGACCCCGAAAGGCCGGGAACTGTACGATAGCCTCCTTGCCCAGGCCGGTACCGGCAAAGATAACCTGACGCACCAGCTGCATCTGCAGGAGATCTTTAGCGCCTTCCCTGACAGCGAACTGTTAATGCGCCGTCAGGAGCTGGCGTATTTCCGCTACCGTCTGACGCCAGCGGGTGAAGCGCATCGGCATGCGTTCCGGCCGGGCGACGATCCGCAGCCGCTGATCGAGCGCGGATGGGTCGTCGCACAGCCGATCACCTACGAAGATTTCCTCCCGGTCAGCGCCGCGGGGATTTTCCAGTCCAATCTCGGGAATGAAACCCAGGCCCGCAGCCACGGTAACGCCAGCCGCGATGCGTTTGAAGCGGCCCTCGGCTGCCCGGTGTATGACGAATTTACCCTCTATGAGGAGGCTGAAACGCGCAGCAAACAGCGTTGCGGTTTGCTCTGAAATCGTTACTCTGCTGGGGTGTGATGGAAAAAATAAGGTCGTTATGCAAAATCCTTCCGCCCCTGTGGTTGAAACGCGCCAGGGCGCACTCTCTGGTTTAACCGATGAAAATGTCCACGTCTGGTGCGGTATTCCTTATGCCGCACCGCCCGTTGGCGAATGGCGCTGGCGCTCCCCGCGGCATCCTGAGCCGTGGGATGGCGTTCGCGAGGCTACCGCCTTTTCGGCCTCAAGCTGGCAAAGCAGCGAATATTGCCAGGAGCTGGGCGGGGGCGATCCCGGTCAGTTCTCGGAAGACTGCCTCTATCTGAACGTCTGGTCTCCCACAGAGCGCGCCGGGCCGCTTCCGGTTATGGTCTGGCTGCACGGCGGCGGCTTTACCATCGGTGCGGGTGGATTACCGCCCTATAACGGCAAAGCGCTGGCCACGCGCGGCGTAGTTGTGGTGACGATCAACTACCGTCTCGGTCATCTTGGCTTTTTTGCCCATCCCGCGCTGGAAGGCGAGGAAGATCGCGTGGTGCATAATTTTGCCCTGCTGGATCAGATCGCCGCCCTCGAATGGGTAAGGGACAATATCGCCGCATTTGGTGGCGACCCCGCTAACGTGACCCTGTTTGGCGAATCCGCGGGCGCGCGCAGCGTGCTCTCTCTGCTGGCCTCCCCGCTTGCAGAAGGATTGTTCCATAAGGCGATTGTGCAAAGCGGGTACACCTTGCCGGACACGCCGCGAGAGCAGGCGTTGCAAAAAGGGGAGGCGCTGGCCGCCCATTTTGGCCTGGAAAAGGCGACAGCCGAACAACTGCGCGCCATTCCGCCGGAGGCGTTCTGGCCGCTCACCGCGCCGCTGAACATTGCTCCGGCCCCCATCGTCGGGGATTGCGTTCTGCCTGAAGCGATGCTGGACGTCTTTTTCGCCGCTCGCCAGCACCCCGTGCCGGTAATGATCGGCTCGAACAGCGATGAGGCCAGCGTGATGGCGGTGTTTGGCATCGATCTCGCCGGGCAAATCCAGAAGCTTCGCCGGGAGCGCCGCTTCGGGCTGGGGCTGATTAAGCTGCTCTATCCGGGCGTCAAAGGCGATGAGGAGCTGGGCCGGCAGGTGTGCCGCGACATGGCGTTCACCACGATGGGCTACGTCGTGATGCAGGCGCAGCAGCGCGTCGGCGGATTGTGCTGGCGTTACTGGTTTGACTATGTCGCGGAAGCGGAACATGCCACCTATATCAACGGCGCGTGGCACGGCAATGAAGTGCCTTACGTCTTTGATACCCTCGGCCAGGTGGAGCCTTCACGCCAGTATGTCAACGAACGGGATGTGCAGTTTGCTGCTCAGGTGGCCGATTACTGGGTGAGCTTTGCGCGAGACGCAGGACCTCGCGAGATCCTGCCCGGGCCGACGCACTGGCCCGCATGCCGTAAAGGGCGGGACGTTTTATTACGCATTGGCGTGAATAAACATGCAGGTTTCAGGCTTGAAAACCGCTTTATGCGCGCCCGGATGAGCCTCTTCAAACGGGTGATGAAGCACCACGTCAGCCTCGATTAAGCAAACAGGCGCGAAACGCCGCCAGCCCATTTTCCTCCCCTGGCGTTTCGCGCAGCACCAGCCGGTAGCTCGCGCCGGTTTTTATGCTGGTTTCATAAGGCCGCATCAGTCTTCCCGCGCGGACATCTTCGGCCACCAGCGTTTCGTCGGCAATGGCGACGCCCAGTCCCTGAATGGCGGCCGTGATGGCGAGATCCATCGTGTCGAAGTGTTGATTTTTGTGCATGGCAAAGCCCGGGCCTTCCTGTTTCGTCAGCCACAGCGACCAGTCTGTTTTATCCCTTGTCGGATGCAGGAACGTCAGCGATCCCAGCGCTGCACCCGCCCGCACCGGGCTTATCACCGGGGTGAGCGCCTCTTCGAACAGCAGGTCGCCTGCGCTCATGTGCGTGCCGAACACGATGGCCGCGTCGTAAGATTCGGTTTTGAAATTGACGTTATGATCGGTGGTGGTGGTCAGGGCGATCTGCAGATCCGGCTGCTCACGCTCCACCTCCAGCAGGCGCGGCACCAGCCAGCGCATGGCACAGGTGGGCGCCTTGAGCCGGATCACGGTTTGCTGGCTGCGGGCCTGGTCGGCCACGGTCAGCAAGTGTTCGAACGCAGACTGCAGTTCCGGGAGCAGGGCGCAGCCCTGTGAAGAGAGGCGCAGGCCGCGCGCGTGGCGTTCAAAAAGCGGAAAGCCAAACCAGGCCTCGAGGGAGGCTATCTTGCGGCTCACGGCCCCCTGCGTCAGACAAAGCTCTGCGGCAGCATGGGTGAGATTCAGGTGACGCGCGGTGACTAAAAATGCGTCGATGGCATTGAGCGGGAGCGAACGGCGCGACATGAAAACACCTCAGCTATGCATTTTTCTCATGGCTATTATGACAACAATTCGATTGTCCCGACAACAGAGATGTTGTTTGAATAGTTATGCAATGTCCATGAGAAGGGAAAGAGGATGACTTTACAAACGCCTGTGCAAACGCGCTCCAAACTGCCCGATGTGGGCACCACGATCTTTACCGTTATCGGCCAGCTCTCGGCGCAGCATAACGCGATAAACCTTTCTCAGGGCGCACCGAATTTTTCCTGCGACCCGAAGCTTGTTGCGGGCGTCACCCGCGCGATGGAGGCAGGGCATAACCAGTACGCGTCGATGACCGGCCTGCCGACGCTCAAAGAGCGCATTGCCGATAAAATTGCCACGCTTTACGGCACGCAGTATGACCCGGGCCGCGAGGTGCTGGTGACCGCCAGCGCCAGCGAAGGGCTCTACTCGGCAATCAGCGGGCTGGTGCATCCGGGCGATGAGGTGATCTATTTTGAGCCGTCCTTTGACAGCTACGCGCCGATTGTCCGCCTGCAGGGGGCAACGCCGGTTGCCATCAAGCTCACCGTGCCGGATTTTGCCGTCAACTGGGATGAGATTCGCGCCGCGATCACCCCGCGCACGCGCATGATCATCATCAATACGCCGCACAACCCGAGCGGTCAGGTCTTCTCCGCCGACGATCTGCAGCAGCTGGCGGCGCTGACCCGCAATACTGACATCATCATTTTGTCTGACGAAGTGTATGAACACGTGGTGTTTGACGGTGAGCCGCACCACGGGATGGCCACGCACCCGCAGCTGGCGGAGCGTAGCGTGATTATTTCTTCTTTCGGAAAAACCTATCACGTCACCGGCTGGCGCGTGGGTTACTGTGTTGCACCGGCGGTACTGATGGACGAGATTTGTAAAGTCCATCAATTTTTAATGTTTTCTGCCGATACGCCAATGCAGCACGCGTTTGCTGAACATATGGTCGACCCGCAAACCTGGCTGTCGCTGTCGGCGTTTTACCAGCGCAAGCGCGATCTGCTGCAGAGTCTGCTGGCCGATTCGCCGTTTACGCTGCTGCCCAGCGCCGGATCGTTCTTCATGCTGGCGGACTACAGCCAGTTCAGCGACGAGCGCGACAGCGAGCTGGTGAAACGGCTGATCGTTGAGTACGGTGTAGCCACCATTCCGCTGTCGGCGTTTTATGCGGACGGTACGGATAATAAATTGATTCGTCTCTCTTTTGCGAAAGATGAGGCGACGTTACGGGCAGGTGCCCAGGCCCTGTGTCGGGTTAAACCACGCTAAGGAGTTTGAGATGAAATTACGCGCGCTAGTTGTCGGCATGGGATTGCTGTGTACCTTTTCCTCCTTCGCAGCGTCCGAGCTGCGTTACGGTCTGGAAGCCGAATATCCGCCGTTTGAAAGCCGCAATGCGGCAGGCGAACTGGAAGGGTTTGACGTTGAGCTGGGGAATGCCATCTGCAAAGCGGCAGCGCTGAAGTGCAGCTGGGTGGAAACCTCGTTTGATGCGCTGATCCCGGGGCTGGTGGCGAAGAAGTTTGACGCCATCAACTCGGCGATGAATATCACCGAGCAGCGCCGCAAGAGCATTGATTTTACCCAGCCGATCTACCGTATTCCGTCGCAGCTGGTCGGCAAGGCCGGCACGGCGGTTGAGGCAACCCCAGAAGGGCTGAAGGGGAAAACCATCGGCGTGCTGCAGGGCTCCATTCAGGAAACCTATGCCAAAGAGCACTGGGAAAAGCAGGGTGTCACCGTGGTGTCGTATAAAGATCAGAATATGGCCTGGGGCGATCTGCTGAATGGCCGTATCGACGCCTCGCTGGTCATGTCCGCGGCCGGGCAGGCAGGTTTCCTCAGCAAGCCGCAGGGAAAAGGGTTTGGCTTCATCGGCAAACCGGTGTCTGACGACACCATCCTCGGCAGCGGGATCGGTTTTGGGTTGCGCAAAGGTGATGAGGCCACCAAAAAGCAGCTTGATGCCGCAATTGATAAGGTACGTGCCGACGGCACGATCGCCAAACTCGCTGATAAGTACTTCCCGGGTATCGATGTCAGCGTAAAATAACCGCCTCATTGGCCCCGTCAGCTGATGTCCTGACGGGGCATTTTTATACACATTTTCCAGGCTTTCTTTACACCACTTTCGGGCCGTTCTGGTCGACAGAAAATATTTCTCACTTTGTTCATATAATCACCGGCCAACAATTGGATTCTTAACCATTTTTGTTTAGGCTGTGCGTTCTTTCTTGCCGTCATTTCGCCGAGCGCGGAACACATTCACACGACCATAAGGACGTTTTTCCAGGCATGAATCGCAGACGTTTTCTAAAAGGCTCGCTGGCAGTGGCAGCCCTGAGCGGCACATCCGGCCTCGCTTCCCTGTTTTCAAAAGCGGCATACGCTGCCGACTCTGACATTGCTGACGGCCAGAGCCGTCGTTTTGACTTCTCCGTACTGCAATCCATGGCGCATGACCTGGCGAAAACCCCGTGGGGTGGCGCGCCGCGTCCGCTGCCGGAGACGCTGGCAACCATGACGCCGCAGGCGTACAACGCCATTCGCTACGACGAAAAGCAGTCTCTGTGGAACAACATTGAAGGGCGTCAACTGGACGTGCAGTTCTTCCACATGGGAATGGGGTTCCGCCGCCGCGTGCGGATGTTCTCGCTGGACCAGTCGACCTCTATGGCGCGCGAGATCCACTTCCGTCCTGAGCTGTTCAGCTACGGTGAAACGGGCGTGGATACCAAACAGCTGGAAGGGCAAAGCGATCTCGGCTTTGCGGGCTTCCGCGCGTTTAAGGCGCCGGAGCTGGCGCGTCGCGATATCGTCTCTTTCCTGGGGGCCAGCTATTTCCGCGCGGTGGACGACACCTACCAGTACGGCCTTTCCGCCCGCGGTCTGGCGGTAGACACCTTTACCGACACGCCGGAAGAGTTCCCCGACTTTACCGCCTTCTGGTTTGAAACCGTCAAGCCCGGCGACACCACCTTTACCGTCTATACGCTGCTGGATAGCCCGAGCATCACCGGCGCCTATAAGTTCGTGATCCACTGCGAGAAGAGCCAGGTGATCATGGAGGTGGAAAACCACCTCTATGCGCGTAAGGACATCAAGCAGCTCGGCATTGCGCCGATTACCAGCATGTTCAGCTGCGGCAATAACGAACGCCGCATGTGCGACACCATTCACCCGCAAATTCACGACTCCGACCGCCTGGCGATGTGGCGCGGCAACGGTGAGTGGATTTGTCGTCCGCTGAACAACCCGCAGAAGCTGCAGTTCAACGCCTATATGGATAAAAACCCGAAAGGGTTCGGGCTGCTGCAGCTCGATCGCGATTTCTCGCACTATCAGGACGTGATGGGGTGGTACAACAAGCGCCCAAGCCTGTGGGTGGAACCGCGTAACGACTGGGGTAAAGGCGCGGTTGGCCTGATGGAGATCCCGACCACCGGCGAAACGCTGGATAACGTGGTCTGCTTCTGGCAGCCGGAAAAAGCGGTGAAAGCGGGCGACGAGCTGGACTTCAAATATCGCCTCTACTGGAGCGCGATGCCGCCGGTGCGCTCCCCGCTGGCGAACGTTTATGCGACCCGCACCGGCATGGGCGGCTTCCCGGAAGGCTGGGCTCCAGGGGAAAACTACCCGAAAGTGTGGGCCCGTCGCTTTGCAATTGACTTCGTCGGTGGCGACCTGAAGGCCGCTGCGCCAAAAGGCATCGAGCCGGTGATTACGCTCTCCAGCGGTGAAGCGAAGCAGGTAGAGATCCTCTACGTTGAGCCGTTTGACGGCTATCGCATTCTGTTTGACTGGTACCCGACGTCGGATTCGACGGAGCCGGTGGATATGCGCCTGTTCCTGCGCTGTCAGGGCGACGCCATCAGTGAAACCTGGCTGTACCAGTATTTCCCACCGGCGCCGGATAAACGTCAGTACGTTGACGACAGGGTAATGCGTTAACCCTTGTGGGATTGTGCCGGGTGGCGGCTTCGCCTTACCCGGCCTACAGTTTCGAAACGTAGGCCGGGTAAGCGCTAGCGCCACCCGGCAATTGAGAGGCACCATGTCTTCAGAAATCATCCCCGTCACCCAGGATATCGAACTTCGCGCCGTCGAAGAGCGCTACACCGCCGACCTGCACAATCTCGTTGTTAAAAACAGAGCCTTTCTGCAAACCGCCTTTGATTGGGCGCAGCACGTGGGCAGCGAAGAGGATACCCGCCGCAACGTGCAGAGCAACCAGATGCTGCATCAGCGCGGCTACGCCAAAATGTTTTTGATTTTCAAGGATGATGCGCTGGTTGGCGTCCTGTCGTTCAACACCATTGAACCGACGAACAAAGCCGGCTACATCGGCTACTGGCTGGATGAAGCCCACCAGGGGCAGGGCATTCTCTCTCAGTCACTGCAGGCGTTTATGCGCTACTACGCTGAACGCGGTGAGATCCGTCGTTTTGTGATCAAGTGTCGGGTGGCGAATCAGCACAGCAACAGCGTTGCCGTGCGCAACGGTTTTACGCTGGAAGGGTGCCTGCGGGAAGCGGAATACCTGAATGGCCGCTTTGACGACGTGAATATCTACGGCCGGATCTATACCCTATAACGCGCCCAGCAGCGGCGTGCGGGTGATGCGCTGGTCGCCGTTTATCACTTTTTCGCCGCGCAGATGAATGCTCTCGCCAGCAAACGCTTCTATGACCGCATCGTCGGTGATTTCAACCCGATGCTCGATAAGCACATCGCCGCTGATTCGCGCGCGCCCCTGGATCACCACTTTATCATCCAGCATGATCGGCCCGCCGCGCAGCCATGCCTGACCGCCAATCAGGACGTGATGCTTGATGACGCAGTTGCCTTCAACCACGGCATTCTCCGCAATCTGCGAGCTGTAGCGCACCGTCGGGATGGCATCGTCGTCGAAACCGGCTATCACGCGGGCGTTGCCGTAGACTTTCGCGCAGTCGCACACCCAGACGTTGTTGAGTTCGTTACCCTCCAGGATCGCGTTGTCGAAGACCTCGGCCCGGTGTTCAACGAAGGCAAAATTAACCATCGCCTCGCCGTAGATTTGCGCCTGGTGCACAATGCGCGACTGGCTCACCGTCGCGTTATCGTAGATTTGGAGGATCTGTTCATGATCCGGCGTCAGCCCTTTGGCGGCAATGACCACGCTGTGATGCAGCACGCGCGCGTCGCCGTAGATATGGCACTCGCCCCGTACGCAGGATTGCTGAATGGTGACGTTGTCACTTATTCGCGCCCCGTGACTGACCTCCGCGCCGTCCAGCCAGCAGCTGCCGCCGATATGCGCGTCATGGCTAATGATGCATGGAAGGGTAAGACGCGCGTTGCCGGATACGGTTGCCCCGGCGAACACCACGCTGTTTTCATCGTAGATCCAGCAGTCGCCGTCCTGTGCGAGGGCGCGCTCATCGTCAATCCAGCCGCCTCTCGTGCCGACCGTCACGTCGTTAAAGTCCGCCGTGGCGATGATCTGCCGCAGCGTGGTGGCATGAGTGGTTTCGCCGTTTTTCCATTGCCAGAGGCGGGTTTCATCGCTGAGCCGGTACTTTTTCATCGTTTGATCTCTGGTAAGCATCTCAACTAAACGTAGCAAATTTTCGGCTTTTCGTTTCGCTGGCATCCGCTGCAGAAACCGCTTAAAATGGCATTTAAAATACATTTTAAAAATTAAAATAAATGAATAAATTTAACAAACCCCAACAGGTACTTAACTTGCCCGCAGGGTATTTTGGCATGGTGCTTGGCATCATCGGGATGGGTTTCGCCTGGCGATACGCCAGCACCCTCTGGCCAGTGACGCGTTGGCCGGGTGAGGGCCTCGTAACCCTTGCGGTGATATGCTGGTTTCTTTTAACGGTCGCGTTTGTGACGCGCGCGATCCGTTTCCCCCTCAGCGTGCTGGCAGAGATGCGACACCCGGTGATGAGCAGTTTTGTCAGCCTTTTCCCGGCCACCACGATGCTGGTCGCCATCGGTTTTATCCCCTGGTTTCGCGCGGTGTCACTGGCATTGTTCGGCATTGGCGTGGTGGTGCAGCTTGCATACTCCGCCTGGCAAAGCGCCGGGTTATGGCGCGGGAAACATCCGCAAGAGGCGACCACGCCTGGATTATATCTACCTACGGTGGCGAATAATTTTATCAGCGCGATGGCATGCGGTGCCCTGGGCTTCAACGATGCAGGGTTAGTCTTCCTTGGCGCGGGCGTCTTTTCCTGGCTCAGCCTGGAACCGGTTATTCTTCAGCGTCTTCGTAGTGCAGGAGAACTGCCCTCCGCACTGCGTACTTCATTGGGTATTCAACTGGCGCCCGCGCTGGTGGCATGTAGCGCCTGGTTCAGCGTAAATGGCGGTCAGGCGGATACGTTTGCGAAAATGCTGTTCGGCTATGGTCTGCTGCAGCTGCTATTTATGCTCCGCCTGATGCCATGGTATTTGTCCCAGCCGTTCAATGCCTCATTCTGGAGTTTTTCCTTTGGCGTATCGGCCCTGGCAACCACGGGTCTGCATCTGGGACAAAGCAGTCCGACGGGCTTTTTTCACGCCATTGCCGTGCCGCTGTTTATCTTCACCAACGCGATTATTGGGTGGCTGTTGGTGCGTACATTGATTCTGCTGCTTCAGGGCAAACTTCTGGTTCGTGCTGATAAAGCGCAGCTTATGCAATCCGAGGAACAATAATGACCGTCGATGAGAATTACTTCACTGAGAAATATGGCTTAACGCGTACCCATTCAGAAGTGCTGTACAGCGCGGAGATCGTGAAGCCCGGTAAAACGCTGGATCTGGGCTGCGGCAACGGCCGTAACAGCCTTTATCTTGCAGCCAACGGCTACGAAGTCACCGCGTGGGACAAGAACCCGATGAGCATCGACAATATCGAGCGCATCAAGGCGGAAGAAGGGATCGCTAATCTGCATACCGCGATTAAGGATCTGAACAACCTGAGCTTTGACGGCCAGTACGATTTTATTCTCTCCACCGTGGTGCTGATGTTTCTGGAGGCAAAAACCATCCCGGGCCTTATCGCCAATATGCAGCGCTGCACGACGCCGGGCGGTTACAATCTGATTGTTGCCGCCATGGATACGGCAGACTACCCCTGCACGGTCGGCTTCCCGTTTGCGTTCAGGAGCGGTGAGCTGAGCAACTACTATGAAGGCTGGCAGTTGCTCAAATACAACGAGGACGTTGGCGAACTGCACCGCACCGATGAAAACGGCAACCGCATCAAGCTGCGCTTTGCCACGATGCTGGCACGCAAGCCCGCTTAACGGGCGGCCAGCAGGCAGATCTGCAGGGCAGTCTTATAAGACGCCTCAAACGACGACAGCGGCAGGAATTCAAACTTCGAGTGGAAGTTATGCGCCCCGGTGAAGAAGTTCGGGGTGAGTAGCCCTTTAGCCGAGAGCGCCGCGCCGTCGGTGCCGCCGCGCATCGGCGTCGGTTTCGGCGTGATGCCGAGCGATTCCATCGCCTCGAACATCAGATCGATGGCGCGTCGGTCTTCGCCAATCGCATTGCTGATATTGCTGTAGGTATCTTCAATGCGATAGTCCACGCTGGCCGTCGGATATTGGGCGGCAATCAGCGCGGCCACGTCGGCAATCTGCTGCTTGCGCGCGGCAAAGCGCTCCTTGTCAAAGTCGCGGATATTGGCCTTAAGAACGGCCTCGTTCTGTCCGGCCTGAATGCCGTTAAACCAGATATAGCCTTCACGTCCCTCGGTGTACTCGGGCGTTTGCTGGCGGTCAAAATGGCTGATGTAGTCAGTCGCCATCAGCAGGGGATTCACCAGCACGCCTTTGGCGGACATCGGGTGCGCCGTCACGCCGGTAAAGCGGATTTCCGCGGCTGCCGCATTAAAGTTTTCGTAGACAATTTCCCCCAGCTCGCAGCAGTCGATAGTCCAGGCGAAGTCGACGTCAAAGCGCTTAAGATCGAGCGCTTTTGCACCGTTCAGGCCGATCTCTTCGTCAGGCACAAACGCCACGACGATATCCCCATGCTGATGTTCCGCCGTCAGGTTTTCCAGCACCGTCATGACCACCGTGACCGCCGATTTATTATCGGCGCCCAATACGCTGGTTCCGTCGCTGAAAATAATCTCCTCGTTCGGATAAGCCAGAATTTCTGGGTGCTCCTCTACCCGCAGCCAGATGTCTTTCTCTTTATTCAGACAGAGATCTTCACCGGTAAACGTTAATATTTGTGGATGAATATCCGGTGAAAGTCCCACGTCGACGGTATCAATATGGGTAATAAAGCCGATGCGCGGCGCACCGGGCACGTTGCCTTTTTTTACCGCCGTTACCGTGGCAAATTCATCAATCACAATATCGTCTAACCCCAGCTGTGCCAGCTCCTGCGCCAGCTCGCGCGCCATGTCGTGCTGGCCCGGCGTTGAGGGCAGAGTTTTGACTCTGGGATCGCTCTGGCTGGTGATTGCGAGATATCGGAAAAAACGGTGCGTTAATTGTCTGGAAAGCGGCGAGCCCATAGTGATTTGTTCCTTATTTATTTTTCGGGTGTTTGCCACTTCACTTTAATGTTATTTATGAAATGGCAAAAGAATTAATTAGCCGTCGAATTAAAAAGACAGGAATAAATGATGACAAGCAAACTCACAACTATTGCGCTGGCGCTTGCGGCGCTCACGGTCAGTTCCGCCGTCGCCGCGAAAACGCTGGTGTATTGTTCCGAAGGATCGCCGGAAAACTTTAACCCTCAGCTTTACACCTCGGGAACCAGCGTCGACGCCAGCGCCGTGCCGGTCTATAACCGTCTGGTCGATTTCAAACCCGGCACCACGGAGCTGGTGCCGAGCCTGGCGGAGCGCTGGGAGGTGAGCGACGACGGCAAGGTTTACACCTTCCATCTGCGCAAGGGCGTGAAGTTCCAGAGCAATAAATCTTTCACGCCGACCCGCGACTTTAACGCCGACGACGTGATCTTCTCGTTTATGCGGCAAAAAGACGTGAATCATCCCTACCACAACGTCTCTAACGGCAGCTATTCCAACTTCGAAAGCCTGGAGTTCGGCAGCCTGATTACCGCCATTGATAAAGTCGATGACCACACCGTGCGCTTTACCCTGGCGCACCCGGAAGCGCCGTTTGTCGCCGATCTGGCCTGGTATTTTGCCTCGATCCTTTCAGCGGAGTATGCCGACGCGATGCTGAAAGCGGGCACGCCGGAGAAGGTGGATATGGAACCCATCGGCACCGGACCGTTTAAGCTGGCGCAGTATCAGAAGGATTCCCGGATCCTGTTCACGGCGTTTGCCGACTACTGGCAGGGGAAATCGAAGCTGGACAGGCTGGTGTTTAGCATCACCCCGGATGCCTCCGTGCGTTTTGCCAAAATTGAGAAGAACGAATGTCAGGTGATGCCGTTCCCGAACCCGGCCGATCTGCCGCGCATGAAGGCCAATAAAGATATCAACCTGATGAGCAAAGCCGGACTGAATACCGGCTTCCTGGCGTTCAATACGCAGAAGCCGCCGCTGGATAACGTGAAGGTCCGTCAGGCGCTGGCGATGGCCATCAATAAACCGGCCATTATTGATGCGGTGTTCCACGGTACCGGCACCGTGGCGAAGAATCTGCTGCCGCCGGGCGTCTGGAGTGCCGACAGCGAGCTTAAGGATTACGACTACGATCCTGAAAAAGCCAAAGCGCTGCTGAAAGAGGCCGGCTTTGCCAGCGGCGTCAGCATCGATTTATGGGCGATGCCGGTCCAGCGTCCCTATAACCCGAATGCGAAACGCATGGCGGAGATGATTCAGGCGGACTGGGCGAAAATTGGCGTACAGACCAAAATCGTTACCTACGAGTGGGGCGAATACCTTAAGCGTGTGAAGGGAGGGGAACATCAGGCTGCGCTGATGGGCTGGACGACCGCAACGGGCGATCCTGACAACTTCTTCGGCCCGCTGTTTACCTGCACCTCGGCAAACGGTGGATCAAATTCGGCGAAATGGTGCTATAAGCCGTTTGATAAGATCGTTGCTGAAGCCAAATCGATAACCGATCATGATAAACGGGTGGCGCTGTATAAACAGGCTCAGCAGATGATGCATGACCAGATGCCTGCGGTGATGATTGCGCATTCAACGATTTTCGAACCGGTGCGCAAGGAGGTGAAGGGCTATGAAATCGACCCGTTTGGCAAACATCTGTTCTGGCAAGTGGATATAAATCAGTAATTTTTCACTGCCCGGCATGCGTCCGGGCAATCTTTTTGCAATTTGTGCTCCCGGCATCATTTTTTGTCACAACAAACCCGCCAGACTTTTGCTATAACTTCAAATGCATACTTGCAGATAACATGGAAAACTATCATGCGTACTCAAACTTTTTTTAAAGTTGCAGTGCTTACTGGTCTGTTGGCGTTGGCGGGCTGTTCTTCAAAAGTCGCCGCTCCGGAACAATACTCCGGCTTTTTAAAAGATTATTCAGGCTTACAGCAAACGACCTCGGCGACGGGAAAACCAACGCTGCGTTGGGTCGATCCTTCGTATAACGAAGCCAATTACGACAGCATTCTCTGGACACCAATTACCTATTATCCAACGCCAAAACCCACCACGCAAATTGGGCAAAAAACGCTTGATGAGTTGTTGAATTACACCAATAACAAAATGAAAACGGCGATTGGTACGCGTAAGCCAGTTGTCACCACGCCGGGTAAACACAGCCTGATTTTCCGTGGCGCGATTACCGGGGTGAGTTCGCAGAAAGAGGGGCTGCAGTTCTATGAAGTGGTGCCTGTTGCGCTGGTGGTTGCCGGGACGCAGATGGCAACCGGACACCGCACCATGGATACGCATCTCTTCTTTGAAGGTGAGCTGATCGATGCGGCCACCAACAAACCGGTTATGAAGGTGGTACGTAAAGGCGAAGGTAAAGAGCTGAATAACGAAAACACACCAATGACCTTTGCGACGCTGAAGCAGGTTGTTGATGACATGGCGACGGACGCCACCATGTTTGATGTGAAAAAGACCGCGAAATAAAATAAAACGGCCTGCGTAATGCAGGCCGTTTTATTTATGCCATTCGTAAGCGTCTGAACCAGGTTTCCGGTTTGGTAAACATCACCATATTTCCTCCCAGAATCAGCACTAATCCCACGATACCGTTGACATGCCAGACGTAGCCTTCATACACCGTGGAGATGGAGAGCGCCACCAGCGGGAAGAGCAGCGTGCTGTAGGCCGCTTTGCCCGGGCCAATACGTCCCACCAGCGTGAAGTAGGCACCAAACGCAATCACCGAGCCAAACAGGGCCAGATACACCAGCGCGCCGAGATAGCTCACCGTCCATTCCGGCACAAAGCTATCGCCTCTGAACAGCGCAATGCAGCCCATCACCAGCGTGCCATAGAGCATCGCCCAGGCGTTGGTGGTCATGGTTTCAAGGCCTCTGCGCTGATGGCGCATGCTGATCATATTGCCCAGCGAGAAGCCGTAGGTACCCAGTGCGGAAAGCCCAATGCCGGTCAGGAGTGACGCGCTCCAGCCGCTGGCCAGCAGATCGTCCCAGAAGAGGGTGACAATCCCAACCAGCCCCAGCGCCGCCGCCGTCCAGAAACGCGCGGGCGGTCGCTGGCCGAAGAAAATAAAGCTGTTAATGGCGTTATAGAGTACCGCCATGGAGAAGATCACCGACTCCAGCCCGGTATTGATATGTGCCGCTGCCGTGTAAAAACACCAGAAGTTAAAGCAGAAAACACAGCACCCCTGAAGCAGGCAAAAAAGATGATCCCGAAGCGCCAGCGTGCGCAGGCGACGCAGGGCGAGTAACACCACCATCATGGTGAGGCTGGCGACGGCGAAGCGCCAGAAAATCGACACCGGCGCCGCGACGGGGCCCTGCTGCAGGAAAATCGCAATCCAGGTGGTTCCCCAGATAATGACCACGAGTCCGTATAATAATGCGTTCATAGTTGTCTCTTCTTAAACCGCGGAAGCCCGCAGTATGACGCTGAGATGCGTAACGGGCTTTCACCCGCTTGCGGCAGACTTGCAAAATCTTGCGCTTTTTTCTTCTGGAGGGACTGGCAACGGGCGGCAACTCTTCTTAGACTGATATTCCAATTCTTCACGCGCTAACGGTTATGTCTCACGCTTACGATACCTTTGAAACGCTTTGCCAACAGAATGCAGTCCTGCGGGAAACCGTCTCGCTGAATTCGGGTATCCAGCTGGCCGCGTGGTACAACAAGCACGACACGATCACCGTAAAGAGCAACCATCATACCCTCAGCCTGTACGTGGCGGACGGCTACGAAAGCTATCAAAAAACGCCGGGCGGCTGGAAGAACGGCGGGGGGCCGGACCGTTTCTGCCTGATGCCCAAAGAGAGCGAATCGACGTGGGATATCCGCGATGACCTGTCGTTTGTGCATCTCTACTGCACCGATGAACACCTGCGCGACGTGGGAGAAAAAATCTGGGATAAGCGGCCGCTTTCGCTGACCCTGGACGAGCGTATTTTTGGCAGCGACCCGAAGATCACCACGCTGTATCGCCAGTTTTTACTGGGCTGTGACTGGCAGCAGCACGCCAACCAGCTTACCCTGAGCACGGCCTCCACGCTGCTGCTGACCCATCTGCTGCAAAACTACTCAAACGTGCAGTGGAAGCTGCCGGTCGTTACGGGCGGGTTATCGCCGTTCGTGCTGCGCAACGTCCTCGCCTTTATCGAAGAGAACCTGGGGCAGCCCCTTACGCTGGCCGAGCTGGCGGCGCAGGCTGCCCTCAGCGAATACCATTTTGCCCGCATGTTCCGCCAGTCGACGGGGCTGGCACCGCATCAGTACGTGATGCACAGGCGAATGGTCAAGGCGAAAGAGCTGGTGCAGCATACCTCCATGCCACTGACGGACATTGCGCTGGCCTGCGGGTTTAACTCCGCCAGCCACTTCAGCAACCGCTTTCGCAGCGCGACGGGCATGACGCCGTCGCAGCTACGCGCGGCGAGCGCGTGAAAACAGGGCGTAACATACCCCGCCCAGCACCAGCCCCCAGAACGCCGAACCGATGCCCAGGATCGTAACGCCGCTTGCGGTCGTCAGAAATGTGACGATGGCCGCGTCGCGCTCCGCCTCGTGACTCAGCGCCTGATATAAACTCCCGCTAATGGTGCCCAGCAGCGCCAGACCGGCGAGCGTCTGGATCCAGCTGAGCGGCAGGGCGGCCATAATGCCGGTAATGGAGCCACCGAAAATTCCCGCCAGCAGATAAAACCCGCCGGCTGCGATGGCCGCCAGCCAGCGTTTTTCCGCGTTCGGGTGTGCATCCGGGCTTTGACAAATGGCGGCTGTAATGGCCGCAATGCAGATAGAAAAGACGCCAAACGGAGAAAACAGCAGCGCCAGTCCCCCCGTCACGATGATGAGCGGTGAGGCCGCCAGCGGGTAGCCGGAGGCTTTCATGGTGGCGAAACCCGGCGCATTTTGCGAGGCCATGGTCACGAGGAAGAAGGGCAAGCCAATACTCACCAGGCTGGTGAAGGTGAAGTCAGGCGCAATAAATTCGGGCATCACCAGAGAAAGGGTGAGCTTATCCGTGACAACGTTACCACCGGCCCAGGCCACGATACCGCCCACCAGCAGCGTGACCACGATGGCATAGCGCGGTGCCAGCGCTTTTGCGATCAGCCATGCCGCAATCATGCTGCCGCACAGCAGAAAGTGCCCCTCAAGATGCGCAAACGCGTGCAGGCCAAACTGCAGCAGTACCCCGGCGAGCATGGCGGCAGCAAGCGAATGGGGGATCAGCGTCATCAGACGGGCGAAAAGCCCGGTGATGCCGCAGAGCAAAATTAGCGCGTTGGCAAAGATGAACACGCCGATGGTTTCCGCCAGCGTGACGCCGTGCAGGCTGGTGGCGAGCAGCGCCGCGCCGGGCGTTGACCAGGCGGTCAGCACGGGCGCTTTGTACCACCAGGAAAGCACCAGCGTGCTGACGCCCATCCCAATCCCCAGCGCGGTCATCCAGCCTGCGATCTGCTGCGCGCTGGCGCCAGCTGCGGCGGCGGCCTGCCAGATGATGGCGGCCGAGCTGGCGTAACCCACGAGAACGGCGACAAATCCAGCCAGTACGACCGGAACAAGATGAGAGGAAGGGCGCATGAAAACTCCGTTGTGCGTTATAACGTCCGGAGTAAGGTAACACTGTGCGTTATAGCGTACAAGTGGTATGCTCGTCGTCAGGAGGAAATATGGACATCACACAACACCTTGCAGCAACACTGAAAACATTACGCCAGGCACGGGGCTGGAGCCTGTCGAAGCTGGCGGACGAAACCGGCGTATCAAAGGCCATGCTCGGGCAAATCGAGCGAAATGAATCCAGCCCCACGGTGTCGACGCTGTGGAAAATTGCCACGGGACTGAACGTGCCGTTTTCCGCCTTCATCACGCCGGAGGCGGACCGGCAGGCGGTGTTTGACCCGCAGCAGCAGGCGATGGTCGTCAAGCCGCTCTTTCCGTGGGACGAGGCGCTCCGGTTTGATTATTTCTCCATTATCCTGGCCCCCGGCGCCCTGAGTGAATCCACGCCGCATGAGGCGGGGGTGATTGAACATGTGGTGGTGGTCAGCGGCGAGCTGGAGATGAAGCTCGAGGGCAAATGGCAGACGATTTCAGCCGATTCCGGCGTCCGTTTTGCCGGCGATAAACCGCACGCCTACCGCAACAGCAGCGACCGGACGGTGCATTTTCACTCCCTCATTCATTATCCCCGCTGAGGCTACGCAAAACTGTTTCGCTGACGCAGACTTCTGACTACAATAGCCGCCATTTTGACCATAACGGATAACGACGAAGTATGCGCCTGCAATCCCATCATCTTGAACTTTTAAGCCCGGCCCGTGACGCCGCCATTGCCCGTGAAGCGATCCTTCATGGCGCAGACGCCGTCTACATTGGCGGCCCGGGCTTCGGTGCCCGCCATAACGCCAGCAACAGCCTGAGCGATATTGCTGAGCTGGTGCCGTTCGCCCACCGTTTCGGGGCGAAGGTGTTCGTTACCCTGAACACCATTCTTCATGATGATGAGCTGGAGCCTGCGCAACGTCTGATTACCGATCTCTATCAGGCCGGGGTGGATGCCCTGATCGTTCAGGATATGGGCGTGCTGGAGCTGGATATTCCGCCCATTGAGCTGCACGCCAGTACCCAGTGTGATATCCGCACGGTAGAGAAGGCGAAGTTCCTCTCCGACGTCGGCTTTTCGCAGATCGTTCTGGCGCGCGAGCTGAACCTGAATCAAATCCGCGATATTCACCAGGCGACAGACGCGACGATTGAATTCTTCATCCACGGCGCGCTGTGCGTGGCCTATTCCGGCCAGTGCAATATTTCCCACGCGCAGACGGGCCGCAGCGCCAACCGCGGCGACTGCTCTCAGGCCTGCCGTCTGCCGTATACCCTGAAAGACGATCAGGGCCGCGTGGTGGCATTTGAAAAACACCTGCTCTCGATGAAGGATAACGACCAGACCGCCAACCTGGGCGCGCTGATCGACGCGGGCGTGCGTTCCTTCAAGATTGAAGGGCGCTATAAAGATATGAGCTACGTGAAGAATATCACCGCGCACTATCGCCAGATGCTGGACGCCATCATCGAAGATCGCGGTGACCTGGCGCGCGCGTCGGCCGGTCGTACCGAGCATTTCTTTATTCCGTCGACGGACAAAACGTTCCACCGCGGCAGCACGGACTATTTCGTGAATGCCCGTAAAGGGGATATCGGCGCGTTTGACTCACCGAAGTTTATCGGTTTGCCGGTGGGTGAAGTGCTGAAAGTGGCGAAAGATCACCTTGATGTTGCGGTGACGGAGCCGCTGGCGAACGGCGATGGCCTTAACGTGATGATTAAGCGTGAGGTCGTGGGCTTCCGCGCCAACACGGTGGAGAAAACCGGTGAGAACCGCTACCGCGTATGGCCGAATGAAATGCCGGCCGATCTCTACAAGGCGCGGCCGAACGCGGCGCTTAACCGTAACCTCGATCATAACTGGCAGCAGGCGCTGCTGAAAACCTCCAGCGAGCGTCGTATCGCGGTGGATATTGAACTGGGCGGCTGGGAAGAGCAGCTCATTCTGACCATGACCTGTGAAGACGGCATCAGCGTAACGCATACGCTTGATGGCCTGTTCGAGGTGGCAAACAACGCAGAGAAAGCGCGCAACAGCCTGAAGGATGGCATCGCGAAGCTGGGGCAGACGATTTACTACGCCCGCAACGTTGAGGTCAATCTGCCGGATGCCCTGTTTGTGCCGAACAGTTTGCTCAACCAGTTCCGCCGTGAAACCGCCGAGATGCTGGATGACGCGCGCCTGGCGAACTACCCGCGCGCTAGCCGTAAAGCAGAAACCGTTCCTGCGCCCGTCTACCCGGATACGCATTTATCCTTCCTCGCCAACGTCTACAACCATAAAGCGCGTGAATTCTATCATCGCCACGGCGTGCAGCTGATCGACGCGGCTTATGAGGCGCATGAAGAGAAGGGCGATGTGCCGGTGATGATCACCAAGCACTGCCTTCGTTTCGCGTTTAACCTGTGTCCTAAGCAGGCGAAAGGCAACATCAAGAGCTGGAAGGCCACGCCTATGCAGCTCGTAAACGGTGACGAAGTGCTGACCCTCAAATTTGACTGCCGTCCGTGCGAAATGCATGTGATTGGCAAGATGAAAAACCACATCTTCAAAATGCCGCAGCCCGGCAGTATTGTGGCGTCCGTCAGCCCGGACGATCTGATGAAAACCCTGCCAAAACGCAAGGGCAGCTAACTACCGAACGTGCGTGTCCGGTTTGCGCGATTTCTGCCACAGGTGGTGTTCGCGCAAACCCTCCGCCGACTCCTCCGCCGCGCTTCGCAATTCATCGCTATCGGCTTCATGACGCAGCTGATGATCCACATTCTTTACCCACAGATATTCATGTCCTTTGTGCCCGGCCATAAGCTGGCCTGAAAAGAGGGCACAGATAAGCATCACGAGAGATAAACCTTTTTTAACCATGAGGTCGCCGCCGAATAACGTTGCGGCTTAATGATGCCGATTATTTATTATTGTTATTATTCAACTATTCAAACTAGCGCAAAGAGAATGTCAAATAATGTACGTTCATAATAAGGATTAAGACTTTTCCTAAAGTACATATACGTATGGTAAACGTCCCATTTCTGGTCCAGAGTTGGATATTTGCATTAAGGACAAATCCTATATAATAGAGAACCTCTGGCTAAGGAATGGGTCATTACTAAATGAAAAAAATAATAGCGCTTGCGCTTCTGGCGGTTGCGATCGGGGCTGTTGTGGGAATTCGTTATGCAGCTAATGACGAACCAGAATATATTCAATCAGCAGAGATTCGCGTTGGTTCTTATTTAACCAGCGACTATGGCCTTGTTGCCTGCGGCAGCAAAAAAGTTAACGATCTGCGCTGGGAATTAGATTGTACTCATCAAGAGGGAGGGAAAACATTCCAGTTTGCGGTGTTTCCCTCTGAAAATGCACCTTATGGCGTAGCGCGATCCTTTTATCTTGAAGCCATTAATGATGATGCAAAACAGAGCGCTGAACAGGGGCTTATGCGTTATTTGCAGATCAATACCCATGCAGGTTAATAAAACTGTTTAACCTTCGTTAAGACAACGAGTGTTAGGTTGTATGGGATCCGCAGCCCGGCCATGGAGTGTCGGGACGTAGAGACCAAAATACAAATCTATCCATGCAAGCATTTACCGCCATTTTTTGGCGGTTTTTTTTTGCGCATAACGTAGCGGTGTTGGCCGTGGGGTTATGGCGTCACCCGATAGTGCGACTGCACCAGACCCGAAGGGAAGCTGCGGCTGGAGACCAGCGTCAAATCGATATCCCCGGGAAGGGCGCCAAATAGCGATTTTCCCGAACCGAGCAGGACAGGAACGGTTGTGATCACCATATCGGCCACCAGTCCTTCTCTCAGGAACGACTGTATGACTTGCCCACCATCGAGATAGACGCGACGGGCGTTCTGTATCGCCAGATCGTCGAGCACCTCCTTTGGCGTGCGGCCGGAAAACTGTACTTTGCCCCTCAGCGCCTCGGGTACGGGCGTGTCGACCAGCTGTCGGGAGAGCACCAGCACGGGCCGGTCATAAGGCCATGTCTCAAAGGTCCGCACCTTCTCATAGCTCCCCCGGCCCATCACGATCCAGTCTTTGTCCGCGATGAACGCCGTGTAGCCATGATCCTCATTCGGGTCATCGCGCTGCAGCAGCCAGTCAATATCATCATTGTGTCGGGCGATGTAGCCATCAAGACTGGTTGCGATAAAAACGTGTGTGGTGACCATCAGGTTCTCCGTATTCCAGCAAAACCAAAAGACTGACGCCTCAGCGGGCAGTACCGGCATGAGAAAATTGTTTACGGTACTGGGCCGGGGAAATCGCGAACTGCTGGCGAAAATGATGACGCAGCGTCGATGCCTGACCAAACCCGGTTTGTTCCGCGATGCTGTCGATGCTTAAACGACTGCTTTCCAGATAATCTTTCGCCCGCAGCAGGCGCTCATTGAGTAACCAGCGGGCAGGCGTCGTTCCCGTTGCCGCTTCGAAGCGACGCAGAAACGTGCGCTGACTCATACCGACACGACGCGCCAGCGAGTCGACGCTGTGCGGCTCGGTAAGATGCGTGTGCAGAAAATCAAACAGCTGACCGAGGCGCTGGCTTTCCCGCAGCTGCGCCACCGGGCGGCTCAGCTGTTGCGGCTGAGATCCATCCCGGTGAGGGGGAATGACAAGCCGCCTCGCCACGCTGTTGGCGGTTTCCATCCCGAAATCCCGACGCACGACGTGCAGACAGAGATCGATCCCCGCCGCGCTGCCTGCGGAAGTCAGGATCTCGCCTTCGTCCTGGTAGAGCACATCCTCGACCACGTCGATGTCAGGGTAGCGGGCTTTAAGCGTCTCAATGTAACGCCAGTGCGTCGTGGCTTTACGTCCGTTGAGCAGACCGGAGGCGGCCAGCACAAATACACCCGAGCAGATGGAGAGTAGCTGACAGCCCCGCGCGCTGGCCTGACGTAATGCGTTGCAGAGCGCGTCCGGGACCGGCGAGTCCACCCCCCGCCAGCCCGGCACCACGATCAGATCGGCAGACGCAAGCAGGGAGAGATCGCCATCGGTAATGATGCGGATCCCGCCTGTCGCCCGAAGCTCACCGTTATCAACGCTTGCCACGGCAAAACGATACCAGTCGTCGCCCAGCTCGGGCCGCGGCAGGCCGAAGATTTCCACCGCCACCCCAAACTCAAAGGTACACAGACCGTCATACGCCAGCACCACCACCTTCGGGCGGGCAATCTGTCTTAACGTTGTCATCTTTTTGCTGTTTTCTGGCATAAGCGAGCGCATTCATGAGCTGAATTTGTGGATAGAGTAGTGTTAACACAAACGCCAAAGATGAGGAAGGATCATGAGCTATGTTACTGAATTTCCGGCTGCCGAACCGCAGGAAGCCGTTACCCATTTTCTGCGTCGCCTGAGCGTCGAAACCGACTGCGCCGATGTGCATCATGCCATCACGCATAACGAGCAGGACTTTGTTTTGCTGCACGTGGTGGGGAGCCCGGAGCAGTTTGCCCGTCGCCATGTGCCGGGCGCTCTGCATATGCCGTGGAGCCAGATGACCGCTGAGCGCATGGCCCAATGGCCTGAAGGGACGCTGTTTGTCGTCTACTGCGCAGGGCCGCACTGTAACGGCGCGGACAGGGCGGCGCTGAAGCTGGCGCGTCTCGGGCTGCCGGTCAAAATCATGCTCGGTGGGATCACCGGCTGGGAAGATGAACGCTACGCGTTTGCCAGCGAGGCGTCCGTCGCCGCGCTGTGAAGATGAATTTTTTTCAACATACGTGAAATTTTCTCGTTTGCCGGCACCGGTGAGGTATGACATTGTTTTTGGACATTTAGACATCCAGAAGTCTAAAGCTTCGAATAATGAATTATCACTGCGGGCAATTATCGCCGGCAGACTGAGGAGATTGCCATGCAACGACACCACGCCCCGTACCGCGCCGACGTAGTCGGCAGTTTTTTACGCCCGGATGCCATCAAGCAGGCTCGCCTGAAATTTGCCAGCGGTGAGATTGATGCCGGGCAGCTTCGCGCGGTGGAGGACGAGGCCATTCGCCACGTCGTCGAGCAGCAGTGTGCGTGCGGCCTGCATGTGGTGACCGACGGTGAGTTTCGCCGTGCCTGGTGGCACTTCGACTTCTTCGACGGTCTTCAGGGCGTTGAGCGTTACGATTCCCAGCAGGGCATCCAGTTTAACGGCGTGCAAACCAAAGCCCACGGCGTGCGCGTCACCGGCAAGCTGGGCTTTGGCGAGCACCCGATGCTGGACGATTTCCGCTATCTGAAAAGCATCAGCGGTAACGCCCAGCCAAAAATGACCATTCCGAGCCCAAGCGTGCTGCACTTCCGCGGCGGTCGCAAAGATATTGATGCGACCGTGTATCCGGACCTTGACGTCTATTTCGATGACCTGGCGACCACGTGGCGCGATGCCATCCGGGCCTTCTACGACGCGGGCTGCCGTTATCTGCAGCTGGATGATACCGTCTGGGCCTATCTCTGTTCGGACGACCAGCGCCGTCAGATCCGCGAGCGCGGCGACGACGCCGATGAGCTGGCGCGCATCTATGCCCGCGTGCTGAACAAGGCGCTGGAGGGCAAGCCGGACGATCTGACCATCGGACTGCACGTCTGTCGCGGCAATTTCCGTTCCACCTGGATTTCCGAGGGCGGCTACGAGCCGGTAGCGGAAGTGCTGTTCGGAACGGTCAACGTTGACGCCTTCTTCCTCGAATATGATAACGACCGCAGCGGGGATTTCGCGCCCCTGCGCTTTGTTCGCCCGGGCAAACAGCAGGTGGTGTTGGGTCTTATCACTACAAAAAACGGCGAGCTGGAGAATCCGGAGGGAATTAAAGCCCGTCTTGAGGAGGCGGCGAAATACGTGGCGAAAGAGCAGATTTGCCTCAGCCCGCAGTGTGGTTTTGCCTCGACCGAAGAGGGCAACAGCCTGAGCGAAGCCCAGCAGTGGGACAAAGTCCGGCTGGTCACGCAGATCGCCAGCGAAGTCTGGTAACCCCGTTATACGGCGCTGCATTATAAAAGTGCAGCGCTGTACCATTCTGAGTCGTTCTCTTTACATCCGGCGTTCCCCTCCCAGAAATAGCGCTATCTCCATTTTGGCACTCTTTTTGCTCCTGCTTCGCTGACACTTTTTTTCCGCGTCCACGCCGTACCGGACGTTTTCGCACAGCGTTCTTTTTCAGGAGTGAAAATATGCAGCGTCGTACCTTATTAAAAGCTTTTGCGTTATCCGCGTCCGTCGTGGCGATGGGGATGAGTTTTGGCGCGCAGGCGGCCGATACCATCAAGGTGGGGATCATGCATTCGCTGTCCGGCACCATGGCCATCTCCGAAACCCCGCTGAAAGACGTCGCGCTGATGACCATCGATGAGATCAACGCCAAAGGCGGCGTGCTGGGCAAGAAGCTGGAGCCGGTGGTGGTGGATCCGGCCTCAAACTGGCCGCTGTTTGCCGAGAAGGCCCGTCAGCTGCTGAGCCAGGATAAAGTGGCGGTGGTATTCGGCTGCTGGACGTCGGTGTCGCGCAAATCCGTACTGCCGGTTTTCGAGGAGCTGAACGGCCTGCTGTTCTATCCGGTGCAGTATGAGGGCGAGGAAATGTCGCCAAACGTCTTCTATACCGGCGCGGCGCCGAACCAGCAGGCCATCCCGGCGGTGGAATACCTGATGAGCGAAGACGGCGGCGCGGCGAAACGCTTCTTCCTGCTGGGAACCGATTACGTCTATCCGCGCACCACCAACAAGATCCTGCGCGCGTTCCTGCATTCGAAAGGGGTGGATGATAAGGATATTGAAGAGGTGTATACCCCGTTTGGCCATAGCGACTACCAGACCATCGTCGCCAACATCAAAAAATTCTCTGCGGGCGGCAAAACCGCCGTGGTGTCGACCATCAACGGCGATTCCAACGTGCCGTTCTACAAAGAGCTGGCTAACCAGGGGCTGAAGGCGACGGACGTGCCGGTGGTGGCGTTCTCCGTGGGTGAAGAAGAGCTGCGCGGGATCGACACCAAACCGCTGGTGGGTAACCTGGCAGCCTGGAACTACTTTGAGTCCGTGGATAACCCGACTAACCAGGCGTTTGTAGCGGATTACAAAGCCTATGCGAAGGCGCACAAGCTGCCGAACGCCGATACCGTCGTAACTAACGATCCGATGGAAGCCACCTACGTAGGTATTCACATGTGGGCGCAGGCGGTGGAAAAAGCAGGCACTACCGATGTGGACAAAGTGCGTGCGGCGATGGCTGGTCAGTCCTTTAAGGCGCCGTCAGGCTTTACGCTCACCATGGATGCCACCAACCATCATCTGCATAAGCCGGTCATGATCGGTGAAATCGAAGGCAACGGTCAGTTCAACGTGGTCTGGCAGACGGAGCAGCCGGTACGCGCCCAGCCGTGGAGCCCGTTCATCGCCGGGAATGATAAAAAACCCGACCAGCCGATGAAAACCGCCAGCAACTAAGTCATCACCGCAGGGAGAAACGTCATGAACGCCATGCGCCTGTTCATCGCTCTTGTATGGCTTTCCGGACTGCTGCCAGGGATGGTGCAGGCATCGGATGCCGATCGTTTTGTTGCCGCCAGCCGCAGCCAGCAGTCGGATTTGTTGACGCAGTGGGCCGCCGCGCCGGATGCGTCAAGACTGCCGCTCCTTGAGGCGCTACAAAAGGAAAATCTCTACGTCGATACGCAAAAGCACGCCTTTGCACAACGCGATGGCAACGTCATCCCGCTGGGGGAGAGTCAGACGGCAGAGGGCCCAACCAAAGCCGTGCGCCTGACGAACCGGCTGCGCGTGCTGGCTGCAACCGCTATCGCCACGCATCAGCTGGTGAGTGACAGTGTCACCGAAAGACGGGCGGCGGCGCGTCAGCTGCAGCGCGATGCCCAGCCCGGGATGCTCGCTTTTCTGGAAAAGCGTGTGAACGATGAGACGGACGCCGTGGCGCGTCAGGCGCTGCTGCTGGCGGTCGCGAATCTCCAGCTGGCCAGCCCGCAGCCGGAAGTGCGCCGCAAGGCCGTCGAATTGTTAGGCCAGTCAGACGATCCGGACGTGCAGTCCAGGCTTACCCCGTTTACCCTGCCACAGACGGAGCCGGATAGCGCGGTGCGCGCGGCCGCAGAAGAGAGTCTTAGCCAGATCCAACACCGCCTGATGTGGGGCGACCTGCTGGGCCAGGCGTTTATGGGGCTGTCCCTTGGGTCGGTGCTGCTGCTGGCCGCGCTGGGGCTGGCTATCACCTACGGCCTGCTGGGCGTGATTAACATGGCCCACGGCGAGATGCTGATGCTGGGGGCATATGCGACCTGGATGGTGCAGCAGGCGATGGCCGGGCTTGCGCCCCAGTGGCTGGCACTCTATCCCGTTATCGCCTTGCCGGTCGCGTTCTGCCTGACGGCGGGCATTGGAATGGTGCTGGAGCGCACGGTGATCCGTCATCTGTACGGTCGTCCGCTGGAAACGCTGCTGGCGACGTGGGGCATCAGCCTGATGCTTATCCAGCTGGTGCGCATGACCTTTGGCGCTCAGAACCTGGAGGTGGCGAACCCGGCATGGCTCTCCGGCGGGGTGCAGGTTTTTGCCAACCTGACGCTGCCGTGGAACCGCATCGTGGTGCTGGGCTTCGTGCTGCTGGTGCTGTTCTTTACCTGGCTCATTCTGAACAAAACCCGTCTGGGGCTTAACGTGCGGGCGGTGACGCAAAACCGCAGCATGGCCGCCTGCTGCGGGGTACCGACAGGGCGCGTCGATATGCTGGCATTCGGGCTTGGCTCCGGGATTGCGGGGTTAGGCGGCGTGGCGCTATCGCAGCTCGGTAACGTCGGGCCTGAGCTGGGCCAGGGCTATATCATCGACTCCTTCCTTGTGGTGGTGCTCGGAGGCGTAGGCCAGCTGGCAGGCAGCGTGGCCGCGGCGTTTGGGCTGGGGATCTTTAATAAAATCCTTGAACCCCAGATGGGGGCGGTGCTGGGCAAGATCGTGATTCTGGTGGCGATCGTGCTGTTTATTCAGAAACGCCCGCAGGGGCTGTTTGCGCTGAAAGGGAGGGTGATTGACTGATGAGCCAGCCGCTGACCTTAACGCTGGCGCGCAAAGCGCCACGCACCACGCAGATAGCGGGCAGCCTGCTGGTGGTGTGTTTGCTGATACTGCCGTTTTTCGCCTTACTGCCTGCGACGCATCCGCTGGCGCTGTCGACCTGGATGCTGACGCTGATTGGCAAGATCCTCTGCTATGCCATCGTGGCGGTGGCGCTGGATCTGGTGTGGGGCTACGCCGGCATGCTGTCCCTTGGGCACGGCCTCTTCTTCGCCCTGGGCGGCTATGCGATGGGCATGTACCTGATGCGCCAGGCGGCAGGTGACGGTCTGCCCGCGTTCATGTCGTTTCTCTCCTGGAGCGAGCTGCCCTGGTTCTGGTGGGGCACCCAGCATTTTGCCTGGGCGCTGGTGCTGATTGTGCTGGTGCCGGGCCTGCTGGCGCTGGTGTTTGGCTGGTTTGCCTTCCGCTCGAAGATCAAAGGGGTCTATTTCTCGATTATGACCCAGGCGCTGACCTATGCCGGGATGCTGCTGTTCTTTCGCAACGAAACCGGGTTTGGCGGCAATAACGGCTTTACCGGTTTTACCACGCTGCTCGGGTTTTCGGTAACGGAAACGACCACCCGCATCGCGCTGTTCCTGGCGACCGTGCTGTTGCTGCTTCTGGCCCTGGGCACCGGGTTTGCGCTGGCGAAGAGCAAGTTTGGCCGCATCCTGACCGCCGTGCGCGACGCCGAAAACCGCCTGACCTTTTGCGGCTACGATCCGCGCGGGTTCAAGCTGCTGGTATGGACGCTCTCTGCCGTGCTGTGCGGTCTGGCGGGGGCGCTGTACGTGCCGCAGGTGGGCATTATCAACCCCGGTGAAATGTCACCAACGAACTCGATAGAAGCGGCCATCTGGGTGGCGTTGGGCGGGCGCGGCACGCTGGTGGGGCCGGTGATTGGCGCGGCGCTGGTGAACGGGGCGAAAAGTTTCTTCACCGTCGCGATGCCGGAGTACTGGCAGCTGTTTCTGGGGCTGATTTTTATCGCCGTCACGCTGTTCTTGCCGCGCGGCGTCTACGGTCTGTTGCGTAAGGGAGAGAAATAATGCAGCCAACGGAAGGATTATTTACCCGCCAGCTGCCCGGCGATCGCTACCGGGACCAGACTGACCCGGTGCTTCAGCTTGAATCCATTAACGTCAATTTTGATGGATTCCAGGCCCTGACCGATCTCTCGCTGAATATCGGCGTGGGCGAGCTGCGCTGCGTGATTGGCCCCAACGGGGCGGGTAAAACCACGCTGATGGACGTCATCACCGGCAAAACGCGGCCAAAGAGCGGCAGGGCGATTTACGATCAGTCCATCGACCTGACCGCGCTGGAGCCTGCGGCCATCGCCCGCCAGGGCATCGGGCGTAAATTCCAGAAGCCCACGGTCTTTGAGGCGCTGACGGTGTGGGAAAACCTGGAGATCGCCATGAAAACGGATAAATCCGTCTGGGCGAGCCTGCGGGCAAAACTCAACGGCGAGCAGCGTGACCGCATTGACGAGATGCTGGTTTTGCTGCGCCTTAGCGCGGAGCGCGACCGACGGGCCGGGCTGCTTTCCCACGGACAAAAGCAGTTTCTGGAGATCGGCATGCTGCTGGTGCAGGACCCGCATCTGCTGCTGCTGGATGAACCCGCCGCCGGAATGACCGACGCGGAAACGGAATACACCGCAGAGCTGTTCAGAACGCTGGCGGGCAAGCACTCCCTGATGGTGGTGGAGCACGATATGGGCTTTGTTGAAACGATTGCCGACCACGTGACGGTGCTGCATCAGGGGCGGGTGTTGGCGGAAGGGTCGCTTCGCGACGTGCAGGCCAACGAGCAGGTGATTGAGGTCTATCTGGGACGTTAAGGAGAGGGAATGCTACAGGTCAACGAACTGAATCAGTATTACGGCGGCAGCCATATCCTGCGCGGCGTGAGCTTTGAGGCCGTCACCGGCGAAGTCACCTGCCTGCTGGGGCGCAACGGCGTGGGGAAAACCACGCTGCTGAAGTGTCTGATGGGGCTGATCCCGGCGAAAACCGGGGAGGTCATCTGGCAGGGGAAAACGCTTACCCACAGCAAACCGCACCAGCGGGTGCAGTCTGGCGTGGCGTATGTCCCGCAGGGACGCGAGATTTTTCCGCGCCTGACCGTGGAGGAGAACCTCCTGCTGGGGCTATCGCGGTTTTCCGCCCGCGAGGCGAAGCAGGTGCCGGAGGAGATCTGGCAGCTGTTCCCGGTGCTCAAAGAGATGAAGCACCGTCGCGGGGGCGATCTCTCGGGTGGTCAGCAGCAGCAGCTGGCGATTGGTCGCGCGCTGGCGAGTCGTCCGCGGCTGCTTATCCTGGATGAACCGACCGAAGGCATACAGCCTTCCGTCATTAAAGAGATCGGCCACGTGATCCGCACCCTGGCAAACAGAGGCGACATGGCGATCCTGCTTGTTGAGCAGTTTTACGACTTTGCCGCCGAGCTGGCCGACAGCTATTTGCTGATGTCCCGCGGCACCATTATTCAGCGCGGGCGGGGTGAAAATATGGAGCAGGAGGGCGTTCGCGGGCTGGTTGCGATCTGAAATGTTATAATATAACATCCTCATTCTTATAAAACGGAATGAGGGCGTTACTTTGGCTGCACATATTGGGAAATTTGCCATGACTCTGGGGGCGCTGCTGATCAGCGGCCAGCTGTTTGCTCACTCGCACGGCCACCAGATGACCGAAGCAGAACAGAAAGCGGCGAACGGCGTGTTTGAGGATAAAGACGTGAAGGACAGAGCGCTGTCTGACTGGGACGGCACCTGGCAGTCGGTCTATCCGTTCCTGCTCGATGGTTCGCTGGATCCGGTCTTTAAGCAGAAAGCGCAGAAGGATAAAAGCAAATCCTTTGATGAGGTGAAAGCCTACTACCGCACGGGTTATGCGACGGACGTGGATGCCATCGGTATCGAAAATAACGTGATGGAGTTCCATCAGGGGAAAGCGGTCAGCCGCTGCCAGTACGATTACAGCGGCTACAAAATTCTGACCTACGCTTCAGGCAAGAAAGGCGTGCGCTATCTCTTTGAGTGCAAGGACGCCAGCAGCAAGGCGCCGAAGTTCGTCCAGTTCAGCGACCATACCATCGGCCCGAAGGCCTCTTCGCACTTCCATATTTTCATGGGCAATACCTCCCACGAGGCGCTGCTGAAAGAGATGGATAACTGGCCGACCTATTATCCGAACGAGATGTATAAAGAGCAGGTGGTGGAGGAGATGTTGCACCACTAGGTTTTTGCTTTTGCCGGGTGGCGGCTTCGCCTTACCCGGCCTACATTTGCTACGCCGCTTTGGGTGACTCGCACCATGCCTTCACGCTCATCCCGCGCAAAATCATCAGCCACGCCACAATAATCGCGGCCATCATAATCACAAACAGCGACCAGTGCGGCAGGTTGGTCAGGATGATACCGGTGATCATCGGGTTTGCCGCCGCGCCGAGCCAGCCCAGCGCCTGCGCGGAGAAATAGCTCGCCTTCATTCCCGGTGGCGCAATGTTGTCAATCAGCATGTATTCACCCGGGGCATAGATAATCTCACCCAGCGTAAAGATGGCGGCAGCGATACCCCAGTAAACCAGGTTTTCCCCGGAGAGCATAAAGCCGCCCAGCCCCACGATAAAAAACAGGGTGGCGAGGGACATCAGCGGGCGGATATTGCTGGCTGAGATCTTACGGCCCAGCGCATATTGCAGCGTTACCACCACGGCGGCGTTGACGGGCAGCACCACGGCGACCACCTTTTCGGCGAAATCACTGTCCGCATGCGCGGCCAGAACGTATTGCGAAATACAGCTCGCGAACGACCCGCCCACGTACGACGCCAGCAGGCCAGAGAGCGTGTACCAGAACAGCGCGCGGTCTTTCAGCAAGACCGACGGCTGCCACGGCGTCTTCTCCTCGGCGGTATCTAACGCCACGCTTTTCTGCACAAAGAAGTGGATAAAGCCCAGCGGCAGGGCGGCACAGAAGGCTGCCAGCCAGAACGGCAGCTGCAGGCTGTACATCACCAGCAGGGTGCCAATCGGCGGGCCGACCGTCCAGCCAATGTTCAGGAAGCTGTAGTTCAGCGAGAAGACCCGCGCCTTCTGGCTGGAGGTGAGCACGTCGGAGAACCAGGCTTTCAGCACCGTCGAAAAGACGGAGTAGGCGCAGTTGATCAGCGCAAAGAACAGCACCACCAGCGTGACGTTATTGACCAGCGGGATCGCCACAAATCCGGCGATAAAGGCTACGATGGCGATGAGCATGTAGCGTTTTTTATCAAACTTATCGGCCAGAATGCCAAATCCCAGGCTGAACACCACGCCAATGGTCAGCGCCACGGTCAGGGCATAACCAATATTCTCGACGCTCATGCTGTAGACGCGCGTGAGATAGATGGTCATGAACGGCAGCGTTGCCCCTCGACCGATGGTTAACAACAATGACGATGCCAGCAGCGCTGCGGTTGAGCGCCTGAGAGATGGTTTCATATTCCTGCCCGACAGTTGCTTATGCTTTTATTCGATGTGTGTTAACAGGATTACCATGACATAAGGGGCTTGTATAGCACCCGATTTATCCCTAAGTGCTTCAGCTGCCTGCCAGAAATAATGATCTTCTCGTGACGCACTTTTTTCTGTTACCTTGAAGTGTTAACAAATTATTAATAATTCAGGGGCGGGATATGACGCGGAAAGACGGGCTGCTGGCATTGCTGGTGGTCGTAGTATGGGGGCTCAATTTTGTGGTCATTAAGCTGGGGCTGCACAACATGCCGCCGCTGATGCTGGCCGGCTTACGTTTTATGCTGGTCGCTTTCCCGGCCATCTTCTTTGTGGCGCGTCCAAAGATCCCCTTTAAACTGCTGCTGGGCTACGGTCTGACCATCAGCTTTGGCCAGTTCGCGTTTCTCTTTTGCGCCATCAAGTTCGGTATGCCGGCGGGTCTGGCCTCGCTGGTGTTACAGGCGCAGGCGTTCTTTACCATTATTCTCGGGGCGTTTGTGTTTGGCGAGCGCCTGCAGGGCAAACAGCTGGCGGGGATCACGCTGGCGGTGTTTGGCGTACTGGTGCTGATCGAGGCCAGCCTGAACGGACAGCACGTGGCGCTGCTCGGGTTTATGCTGACGCTGGCGGCGGGGCTGAGCTGGGCCTGCGGAAATATCTTCAACAAGCTGATCATGCAGCACGAGGCGCGCCCGGCGGTGATGTCGCTGGTGGTGTGGAGCGCACTGATCCCGGTTATCCCGTTTCTGCTGGCGTCGATTATTCTGGACGGTCCGGCGGTGATGCTGAACAGTCTGGTCGACATCGATATGACCACGATCCTGTCTCTCGTCTATCTGGCCTTTGTCGCCACCATTGTGGGCTACGGGATCTGGGGATCGCTGCTGGGGCGTTATGAGACCTGGCGCGTCGCGCCGTTATCTCTGCTGGTGCCGGTGGTAGGGCTTGCCAGTGCGGCGATGTTGCTGGATGAAACGCTGAGCGCGCTGCAGCTGTTGGGTGCCGTGCTGATCATGGCCGGGCTGTACATTAACGTGTTTGGTCTGCGGGTTCGTCGGACGACGCGGGTAAGCGAAAAGGCATAAAAAAAGCCCCGCGTCTGCGGGGCAAAAACGAATCAGAAGCCGTGCTGATTATAATAAGGCACGCCTAATTCGTCGGATTTGTCGCTACCAGCACCCATGTGGTTGAAATCATAGGGCGACTGGTCATGTGCGGACGGCAAAATCATCGTATCAGGATTATTTTGCTGCGTTGCACGAGGGGTTTGCTCCGCGAAGGTCTGGCTGGAGAACAGCACCAGCAAGGCGAGGGCGGCGGAGGCGATAACTTTCATGATTTCCTCGGTTACGTCTGTGACAGGCGATGATTAACTACAGTGTTTTAACGGATACAGGTATCGGGATTCGCCCGGCACGCTGGTGATTCGGTACTTATGAGGCGGCACGTCAAAATAGTTCTTGAACGTACGCGTCAGGGTTTGCTGCGATTCAAATCCGTAACGCTCCGCCAGATAAAGGATCGGCTCATTGCTTTCTTTCAGTTTCTGGGCAATCTCCGTCAGCTTGCGGCTGCGAATATATTGACCTAATGAATGGCCGGTCTCTTTTTTGAACATCCGTTGCAGGTGCCATTTGGAGTAACCTGAACGCTCTGACACTTTTTCAAGGGAGAGCGGCGATTCCAGGTTATCCTCGATCCAGTCCAAAATGCTATGAATGGTGATAGCGTCAGTATTGCGTCTGGACATCGTCATACCTCTTTTTTCTGTTTACGGCAGGATTTTCTTCAGCAAAAGCTCAAGGGTTGCCACTTCATCTGCCGTTAAGTTTTTTGTTAGTTCCTGATGCAGTGTTTGTCCTACTAATTGATGACATTGCTCGCACATGGCCGCGCCATCGCTGGTCAGCTTCACCAGTACGCCGCGTTTGTCATTCGGGTTAGGGCTTCGTTCTATCCATCCTTTGCAGACGAGACGATCGAGCATGCGGGTTAACGCACCCAGATCGACAGAGAGCACCTTTTTCAGCTCAACCGGCGTGATACACACTTCGCAGCGAATGGAACACAGCACTTTGAACTGTGTTGCGGTGATATCCAGCGGTGACAGATAGTCATTGAGCAGGCGATCTTTTTTCTGATTGACCATATGAATAAGACGACCCAGCGGAACAACGTCGTTAAAGATATCACTGGTGCTTTTCACAATGGTTGCCCTGGCAAGTAATTAGTCACGGCAGATATTATTGCTCAGGCAAGTATAAGTCAACTGAATGAATCAGCCGATGCCACGAATTGCTAAAACGTTTCATGAACTTTTTTTAAGGTGTTTCAAATCATAGGGATAACTTCCTGTTATCTTTTCAGAAGGAAAATAATCGTTACGTTGCGCCCATGGCTGAATGTCACACTTTCCCCCTATAATTGCTGTGTTAAATATGGATAAGGACGACAACGCACTATGTTGGATTTGATTAAAGCAATCAGCCTTGGGCTGGTGGTCTTGCTGCCGTTGGCTAACCCGTTAACGACGGTGGCGCTTTTCCTCGGGCTGGCAGGGAATATGAACAGCGCCGAGCGCAATCATCAGTCGATGATGGCCTCGGTGTATGTGTTTGCCATCATGATGGTGGCTTACTACGCCGGGCAACTGGTGATGAATACCTTCGGGATTTCCATCCCTGGCCTGCGCATCGCCGGGGGGCTGATCGTGGCCTTTATCGGTTTCCGCATGCTGTTCCCGGCGCAAAAAGCGCATGAGTCGCCGGAAGCGACCAGCAAATCGGAAGAGCTGGAAACCGAACCGAGCGCGAATATCGCCTTCGTGCCGATTGCCATGCCGAGCACGGCGGGGCCGGGGACCATCGCGATGATCATCAGCTCCGCGTCGACGGTGCGTGACAGCGCAACCTTCCCGGACTGGGTGCTGACGGTGGCACCGCCGCTGATTTTTGCGATTATCGGGATTATCGTGTGGGCATCGCTGCGCAGCTCCGGCGCCATCATGCGCTGGGTAGGCAAGGGCGGTATCGAGGCGATTTCCCGTCTGATGGGCTTTTTACTGGTCTGTATGGGCGTGCAGTTTATTATTAACGGCGTGCTGGAGATTATTAAGACCTATCATTAAGTTCATTGCCGGGTGGTGCTGCGCTTACCCGGCATATAAAACATTTATTAGATGAATATAAATCAATTCTGAAAAAATACCTTTTTAATTTAATCTGGGTCAAATAAGCACCACCAAGCTTGTTGCTTGTTAGCTCTTAAAGTAATGTACTGCACTCATTTCACTTAAGGATATTGTCATGCGTGCAAAACACTGTTTTCTCGTACTGAGTACGTTGCTGCTTTCATTTAATGCCACTGCCGGTTTGTTCGATTCTGCGCCCGAATTTAAATGTGGTCGTGAGGATGCCATTGCTGCTATGCAATCTAAAATCAGAGATGATGCGATGAGTAAATTGCAGGAAACGTATCTGGCAACGCCTTCGCAATTTTATGGGAAACCGCTTAAATCTTACCTGGAAAAAGCACAGCAAATAACTATTCAGTTGGAAAATGTCACAACGACACCGTTTGATAAAAATGATTCAAACCGCAGTTGTACCGCTAAGGTGACCCTCACCATGCCAACGGAAATTCTTGGGTTTATTGCATCCTATCCTCAGAAGTTAGGTGGGATAAATCAAGGGGGCGGCAAGGTGCTTAACAATAGTGTTCAATGGGAGAAGTTTGTTTATTTATTATCTCTGGCAGACAATGGCAAAGATATTTCTGCATCCTATGAATATTCTGGTAGGGATTATATTTCTCAGTCGCTGGCCGCAATGACTATGCTGGCAATGAATAAATCCGAACTTGAGAAAGCCGATCTCGATAACAAATTAAACAATGCCATATTTGCCTATTCAGAAAACGATGGTCAGTTAAATAATCTCTGGAAATCGCTACCAGAGTCTGTCAGAGCCTCTATGAAAAAAGAACAGAATCTCTGGATTAACGAGAAGGCTAAAAGATGCGGGAAGATCAGTGATGCGTCTTCTACAGCCACGCCTGTTGAGACAAGAATCAAGATCTATCAGTGCCAGTCTGAAAGAACCTTTGAAAGATTTATCTATCTGGGTGGAGATGAAGAACGACAGTATTAATGCACATGCTGTGGGTCAATCCGACCTGCTGATCTTGTAGGCCGGGTAAGGCGTAGCCGCCACCCGGCACAAACAAACCTCACCCGTTCTGCCCTTGTTCCTCCAGCGCCACCGGCCACTTACGGAAGATAAGCACGGACCAGATCAGCGCCATCAGGGCCGGAATGGCACCCAGATAGCCAATCGCCGACATCGACACGTGCAGGATGACCTGGTTACCCACCAGCGCACCCGCGCCAATCCCCAGATTGAAAATTCCCGAGAACAGCGACATGGCGACGTCCGTCGCATCCGGCGCCAGGGCCAGCACCTTCACCTGCATGCCCAGGCCAATAATCATGATCGCCACGCCCCAGAACAGGCTGAGGATCGCCAGATGGCTTTCACTGCCCGCGGCGGACATCAGCAACAGCAGACAGGCCAGCAGCAGGCCGATAGCGCTGCTTACCAGCGAGGAGGCGTGCCGGTTACCCAGCTTGCCGAACAGCACGCTGCCAATAATCCCCGCGCCGCCGAGGATCAGCAGTAAGACGGTGGCAAAGTTGGCGCTAAAGCCTGCTACCACCTGCACAAACGGTTCAATGTAGCTATACGCGGTGTAATGGGCCGTTACCACGATGGCGGTCAGCAGGTAGATGCTCAGCAGCGCAGGGCGACGCATCAGCAGCGGCAGGCTTTTCAGCGAGCCGGAATGCTCGCTCGGCAGCGCGGGCAGCAGCTTAATCAGACACACCAGCGTCACCAGCGCGCCCATGCCGATGGCGAAGAAGGTGGTACGCCAGCCGAAGTATTGCCCCACGATGCGGCCAATCGGCAGGCCCAGCACCATCGCCAGTGCGGTACCGGTAGCAATCAGGCTTAGCGCCTGCGCGCGTTTACCCGCCGGTGCCAGGCGAATCGCCAGCGACGCGGTGATCGACCAGAACACCGCATGGGCAAAGGCGATACCGACGCGGCTGATGACCAGCACCGTAAAATTCCACGCCATAAACGACAGCACGTGGCTCGCGATAAATAAGACAAACAGACCGATCAGCAGCCTGCGCCGCTCTATCTGGCTGGTCAGCAGCATGAACGGCAGGGACATCAGCGCCACCACCCAGGCGTAAATGGTCAACATAATGCCCACCTGCGCCGTTTCCATCTGGAAACTGTCAGCGATGTCAGACAACAGCCCAACCGGCACAAATTCTGTGGTATTAAAAATAAACGCGGCGATGGCCAGCGTGACCACGCGTAGCCACGCAACCCTGCGGGAAACTGTGTTCGTTGTCATAGGGATGTCGGAGATTCGTTGCTGAAAAGAAGAGGAGACGATCTTAAAACGTTGAATGGCGAAAACTCAACCATTATGTGACGCAGATCTCAATATTTACCTTATGAAAGCGGTAGCCGGGAGCGCTGTTTTCATTGAATATAAAAGAACAACACAATAAAAACAGGCGGTAAGACAATGCAGGAGATTGATTTTTATCTGGTCGATGCGTTCAGCAATACCACGTTTGGCGGCAACCCGGCCGCCGTTTGTCCGCTCAAGGAATGGTTACCCGATGAGACCTTGCTGAAAATGGCACAGCAGCATAATCAGTCGGAAACGGCCTTTTTCGTCTGCACTAAAGGAGGCATTGAGCTACGCTGGTTTACCACGCTTACCGAAGTCAATCTCTGCGGCCACGCCACCCTTGCTGCCGCGTACGTTCTGTTTAATGAACTGGAATACCCCGACTCGCGGATCCACTTTGATACCGCCTCTGGCCGCCTGACGGTCAGCCGGGAGGGGGAGTGGATGACGCTGGACTTCCCGGCATGTCCAACCCATGAAGATACGCCGCCGCCGGAGATGCTCTCGGCGCTCGGTATCCGTCATTACGTTGCAGCACGCAAAGGGCGCGCCTGGCTGATCGTGCTGGACAATCGCCAGCAGGTTGAAGCACTCGCGCCACGCTTTTCGGCGATGACGCCGGGCGAGCATAAGGTGAGCGTGACGGCACGGGGTGAGGGGGAATACGATTTTGTCAGCCGCTTTTTCTCCCCCGGGGTATCCGTTCCGGAAGACCCGGTCACCGGCTCCGCGCACACGATGCTGATCCCGTACTGGGGTGAACGGTTGGGGAAAACAGCCATGCTTGCCCGTCAGGTTTCCGCGCGCGGCGGCGACGTGCGCTGTGAGCTGAAAGGCTCGCGCGTGCTGATGAGCGGACAGGCTTCACTTTATCTGAAAGGCACAGTTTTTCTGCGCTAAATAACCCATAACAAGAGAGGAAGAGACAATGCAGGAAATTGATTTTTATCTGGTGGATGCCTTCAGCGACAAAACCTTTGGCGGCAACGCGGCAGCGGTATGTCCTCTGGAAGCGTGGCTGCCGGACGAGACGCTGCTCAAAATGGCGCAGCAGCATAACCAGTCTGAGACCGCCTTTTTTGTACGCACCGACGGTGGGTTTGAACTGCGCTGGTTTACCACGCTCGATGAAATTAACCTGTGCGGCCATGCTACGCTTGCCGCATCGCACGTTATTTTCGAATACCTTGACTATCCGCACACTGAAATTACCTTCACCACGCGCTTCGTGGGCGAGCTGACGGTGAAACGCAGCGGCGACTGGCTGACGCTGAACTTCCCCGCGTGGTCAACCGAGGTGGTCGAGAACCCACCTGCGCTGCTGTTTAGCGCCCTGGGCATCCCAGACGCAAAAGAGGTGCGCGTCGGACGTGATTACCTGGTGGTGCTGGAGAGCCAGCAGCAGGTGGAAGCGTTAACGCCGGATATTGGGGCGATGATCCCGCTGGATAAAATGGTCTGCGTGACGGCGCCGGGCGAAAAATATGACTTCGTCAGCCGCTTCTTCTGCCCGGGGGAAGGGGTGCCGGAAGATCCGGTTACCGGATCCGCCCACAGCATGCTGATCCCTTACTGGAGCGAAAAGCTGGGTAAAACATCACTTTATGCCCACCAGGGGGCGCACCGTGGCGGGGATCTGCGCTGCGAAATGAAGGGCGACCGCGTGCTGATTGGCGGTCAGGCAACCCTGTACCTGAAAGGGAAAATCTTTTTGCGCTAACGGAGCGGTACGATAAGTTAATTGTATGAAGCACCCTGGCAGGCCTGCGCTATGTTGACATTTAGCCTCACAAAAAAAGCAAGGAGCCTGCCATGTATTCCATTACCTCTGAATCTGCACGTCACCCGGACATTCTCAGCCTGATCGCGGCGCTGGACCGCTATCAGAGCGAACTCTATCCCGCCGAAAGCAATCATCTGATCGATCTGGCTGCGCTGCCGGAAACGTCGCTGATCCTGATGGTCATTCGCGACCAGCAGCTTCAGGCCGTTGGTTGTGGCGCCATCGTGCTCAACGGCGACGGTACGGGGGAGATGAAGCGGGTCTATATCGATCCGGCCCATCGTGGGCAGCACCTTGGGGAGACGCTATTGGCCGCCCTGGAAGATGAGGCCCTGAGCCGTCATTGCCATACGGTACGGCTGGAGACGGGCATCAAGCAGCGCGCCGCGGTGCGTCTTTATGAACAGTGCGGATACGATTTGCGTCCGGCGTTTCCCCCGTACGTTGACGACCCGCTCAGCCTGTTTATGGAGAAGGCGCTGGTTGAAGACGTTCGTTTAGCAGCGCTATAAAGGCCTCCAGCTGGCGGGTCATTGCCCCGCGTCGCCACACCAGCCAAGTGGTGAGCCAGCGCCAGTTTTCTGCCAGCGGCCAGGCTTCAACCTGATGATGCCCGGGCATACTCTCCAGCATCGAGCGCGGCATCAGCGCGATGCCCGCGCCCGCAATGACGCAGGCGAGCATGCCGTGATAGGACTCCATCTCGTGAATGCGGCCGGGCGTGGCGCGGTCAGCGTGAAACCAGCTCTCCAGGTGCCGGCGATAAGAGCAGTTGGCGCGAAAGGCATAAACGTCGCTGCCGCTCACCTGCGCGGCGCGTGAGATTTCCGCCTGCCCGGCAGGCGTGACCAGCATCATCTCTTCCCGATAGACCGGCATTCCTTCCAGCTCCGGGTGCGAGAGTGGCCCGTCGACAAAGGCGGCGCTCAGGGTTCCCTCCAGTACGCCATCAATCATCGTCCCGGATGGCCCGGTAGAAAGGGCAAACTGAATGCGCGGATAGCGCTGGTTAAACTGCGCCAGCGTTTCAGGAATGCGCACGGCGGCGGTACTTTCCAGCGCGCCGAGGGCAAATAACCCCTGCGGCTCATCCCCCGCGACGACCATGCGCGCTTCATCCACCAGGGCGAGGATCTGCTTGCTGTAGCGCAGGAAGTTATGGCCAGCCGGGGATAAACGCAAACGCTGGTTCTCACGAATAAACAGCTCAACGCCAAGATCGGCTTCCAGCTGGCGGATGCGGGTCGTCAGGTTTGACGGCACGCGATGCACCTTCTGCGCCGCCTGGGTGATACTGCCCGTCAGCGCGACGGCGTTAAACATTTCAAGCTGGGTTAAATCCATAGCGTTCTCGTTTCGTGAATAAGGTGGTTAGTATTATTCATTTTTAAGAAATAGCAGAGTGAGCCACAATGAATCAACCGAAAAACGTGGAGAACACCATGACTTATTCCTCTGCAACACATGCTTTCTCTGTCAACCCGGCAACGGGTGAAACCCTCGCCGCGTATCCGTGGGCGACGTCGGAACAGGTTGACCGCGCGATTTCTCAGTCCGATGCGGGCTATCGCCTGTGGCGTCGCGAAAGCGTCTCCCACCGGGCGCAAAAGCTGCGCGATCTTGGCGCCGCGCTGCGTCATCGCGCTGAAGAGATGGCGCAGACGATCTCCCGTGAAATGGGCAAACCCATTCAGCAGGCGCGGGCAGAAGTGGCGAAATCCGCCGGCCTGTGCGACTGGTACGCCGAGCACGGCCCGGCGATGCTGCAGGCGGAACCGACGCTGGTCGAAAACCAGAATGCGGTCATTGAATACCGTCCGCTGGGGCCGATCCTCGCGGTCATGCCGTGGAACTTCCCGCTCTGGCAGGTGCTGCGCGGCGCGGTGCCGATTCTGCTGGCAGGTAACAGCTATCTGCTCAAACACGCGCCCAACGTCCTCGGCTCGGCGGAGCTTATCGCGCAGATCTTTGCGGATGCCGGTTTCCCTGAAGGCGTGTTCGGCTGGGTAAACGCCACCAATGACGGCGTCAGCCAGGCGATTAACGATCGCCGTATTGCGGCAGTGACCGTCACCGGCAGCGTGCGTGCCGGGGCAGCCATTGGTGCTCAGGCGGGTGCCGCGCTGAAGAAATGCGTTCTTGAGCTGGGCGGCTCTGACCCGTTCATCGTCCTCAACGATGCCGACCTGGATCTTGCCGTGAAGGCGGCGGTAGCAGGCCGCTACCAGAATACCGGGCAGGTGTGCGCGGCGGCCAAACGCTTCATTGTGGAAGAGGGTATTGCGAAGACCTTTACCCAGCGCTTTGTCGATGCGGTTGCTGCGCTGAAGCTGGGCGCGCCGGACCAGGAAGAAAACTATATTGGCCCGATGGCGCGTTTTGACCTGCGCGATGAACTCCATCAGCAGGTGCAGGCGACGCTGGCGGAAGGTGCAACGCTGCTGCTGGGCGGTGAGAAAATCAGCGGTGAGGGGAATTATTACGCCCCAACCGTGCTGGCGAACGTCACCCCGGCGATGACGGCCTTCCGGCAGGAGCTGTTTGGTCCGGTCGCGGCCATTACTATCGCGAAAGACGCGGAGCATGCCCTGATGCTGGCCAACGACAGCGATTTTGGCCTGTCTGCCACGGTCTTTACCGCCAGTGATGCGCTGGCAGAAACCTTCTCCCGCGAGCTGGAGTGCGGCGGGGTGTTTATCAACGGCTTTAGCGCCAGCGATGCGCGCGTGGCCTTTGGCGGCGTGAAGAAAAGTGGCTTTGGCCGCGAACTTTCCCACTTTGGGTTGCACGAGTTCTGCAACGTGCAGACGGTGTGGAAGGATCGCGTGTAATCCCGCGATGTCGGCCCTCATCGCGAGGGCCGTTGTCATTAATCTGCAATGGTTCTGTCATTTTCATTTCGTAGACTCGCTCGCGTCTAACGCCTTGTAAATGAAGCTAATTATGAACCTAACGCAAATTTTTCGCCGTATTGCGCAGCGTCTCACTCCCCGTCACTTTGGCCTGCTGACAGGGATCTTTTGCATTATTGGCCTTTTCTCCGCGCTGCAGCTCTCCTCGTCATTCCTGCTTAATGCCTCCCTGAACGAAGCCCAGCGCAACGAGCAGCAAAACCTGCTGGCGTGGCAGCAGCAGAGCAAGCTGGATCTGGCCCGCGTCTCTCTGCTGGCGGCAAGCGATCTCCTTAACCGCTCCGGCGTCTGGTTTATGCAGGATAAAGAGACCGGTTCCGACGGAAGCTGGCACAGCCTGATGGATGACGCGCAAAAGGCGCTGACGGTGTCTCAGCAGGCGTGGAAGGCCTGGCTGGCGCTGAATCCACCGAAAGACGACGCCCTGGTGAACAGCTATCAGCTCTTCTACGGCGCGATCAAAGAGCAGGCGGAAGGTCTGGTCAAAACCAATACCATCGACGCTTTTTTTGCCGTCCCGGCGCAGGCTTTTCAGACTGATTTTAACGACAACTATGCGCGCTACCAGCAGGCAAGCGAGAAGCAGGCCATGCAGGGGCGTCAGAGCCTCATGGCGCAGCTTTCTGACCTGCAAACGTTATTCCTGTTTGCCCCGTTGCTGTTAGTCGCCATTGCCGCTGTCGTCTGGTTCGGTATGTCCCGATGGGTGATTACGCCGCTGCGTCGGCTCATCGCGCATATCAACCGGCTGGCAGCAGGGGATCTCTCCGGCACGCCGCCGAACGTCATGCGCTTCAACCGGGAGATAGGGCAGCTTAGCGACAGCATTGCCACGATGCAGCACGGCCTGCAGCAGCTGGTGACGCAGGTCAGCCACGCCACGGCTACCATGGTGGAGAACATTGACTCTCTGGCGCAGGGTAACCAGAAGCTGTATCAGCAGTCGGCACGTCAGGCGAAAGAGCTTGAGGATGTGACGGCGCATATTGCGGCGCTGGAAAGCCACGTGGAAGGGAATACCGGCTATGCCAGACTCGCCAGCTCCCGGGCCGATGAAGCACGCCAGGCAGCCGTGGGCGGCGACCAGATGATGTCGACCGTAAACGCGTCTATGCAGGCGATCGTCGACCGATCGTCTGAGATGCGCGGGATCGTGGCGATGATCGACAGCGTGGCGTTTCAGACGAACATCCTGGCGCTGAATGCCGCCATTGAGGCCGCCCATGCCGGAAATCAGGGGCGCGGGTTTGCCGTCGTCGCCCGCGAGGTTGGACTGCTGGCCAGAAAGAGCAGCCACTCGACGCAGACCATCCAGGAGCTGATCAACCGTTCACTGCAGGGTATCGAAGACGGTTCCCGTGCCGTCACCCTGATGGAAGAGAATTTGCAGCAGGTCACCGGTCTGGTGGGCAATTTGAGCAGTTTGCTCAATGAGATCTCCACCGCCACGCTCAGTCAGGGAGAGCGTATTCACCTGATGACGCGTCAGCTTAAGGCGCTGAACCAGGTCTCCCGTCAGACGGACCTGCTGGTCTCTGACGCCTCGGAGGCCTCTGAGCGGCTGCAAAAGCAATCCGATCTTTTATTGCAGGCCGTTTCGCGTTTTCGTCTTAGCGCCTGACGCAATACATAAGCCTCTGTTATACTCGCAGCCCGTTTTAGCCTGAGGGCAAGGAGCAAAGTGTGGCTGCGGTCATCCATAATGAGATGTTGGACGAGATTCTGGCGCAGGTTCGTCCGTTAATTGGAAAGGGGAAGGTTGCCGACTATATTCCGGCCCTTGCCTCGGTCAGCGGGAATAAGCTGGGTATTGCTATTTGCACCATCGACGGACAGCGATTCCAGGCAGGGGATGCAACAGAACGTTTTTCCATTCAGTCCATTTCGAAAGTGCTCAGTCTGGTTGCGGCGATGCGCCAGTATGAAGAAGACGAAATCTGGCAGCGCGTGGGTAAAGATCCGTCCGGCCAGCCTTTTAACTCGCTGCTTCAGCTTGAAATCGAGCAGGGTAAACCGCGAAATCCCTTTATCAACGCCGGGGCGCTGGTGGTCTGCGACATGCTGCAGAGCCGCCTCAGCGCGCCGCGTCAGCGAATGCTGGAGATAGTACGCCAGCTCTCGGGGGTTGACGACATTGCCTACGATCCGGTGGTGGCCCGCTCGGAGTTCGAACACTCTGCCCGTAACGCGGCCATCGCGTGGCTGATGAAATCCTTCGGCAACTTCCATAACGACGTGGCGACCGTCCTGCAAAACTATTTCCATTACTGCGCCCTGAAAATGAGCTGCGTTGAGCTGGCTCAGACGTTCCTGTTCCTTGCGCATCAGGGGCACGCGCCGCACCTCGATCAGGAGGTGGTTTCTCCTCTCCAGGCGCGCCAGGTCAACGCGCTGATGGCAACCAGCGGGATGTATCAAAACGCGGGCGAGTTTGCCTGGCGCGTTGGCCTCCCGGCCAAGTCGGGCGTGGGCGGCGGAGTGGTGGCGATTGTACCGCATGAAATGGCGATTGCGGTCTGGAGCCCCGAGCTGGATGAAACGGGAAATTCCCTTGCCGGTGTCGCGGTTCTGGAGAAACTGACCCAGCGTATGGGACGTTCCGTTTACTGATGTCTGACCTGGATCCCCTTTTTTCCCGTCTGGCGCGATCGACGTTTCGCTCGCGCTTCCGCTTAGGCGATAAGGAACGGCAGTATTGCTGGGACAAAGGCCCCGATACCATTGATCAGCATGCCGCTGATTTTGTCGAAAAGCGCCTTGCCCCTGCACAACCCGCGAATGACGGCAAACAGACGCCCATGCGCGGTCACCCGGTATTTATCGCCCAGCATGCCACCGCCACCTGTTGCCGGGGCTGTCTGGCGAAATGGCATAATATTCCTCACGGTGTTCAGCTCACCGCGCAGCAGCAGCAGTATATCGTCAGCGTGATTCACCACTGGCTGGTGCTCCAGATGAACGCCTAAATTTGACGAGTTATGATCCCGTTATATTTGTGTTATAGATTCATCCTAAGTGAGCGCCGATCGTGCTGACGACCGCAATAACTGCCATAAGCTTTCATATGGAATGAAATTTAATGCGTTCTGCTCTTACCGCTTTCAGGCCGTTCCAGCCAGACACGCCGCTGCGAAATGCATCGACGATCTTTATCCTCACCACTTTGTTCTATTTTGTGGGTGCGGAATTACGTCTCGTGGAGGCCTTGTCGCTGTTCTGGCCCCTCAACGGCGTGATGGCAGGGATCTTTGCCCGCTATGTTTTTCTGAATCGCCTGCATTACTACGCGGTATCCTATGTCGCCATGCTGATGTACGACGCGGTGACGACCAACTGGGGGATAGCCTCCGTGGTGATCAACCTGTCTAACATGGTCTTTATCGTCGTGGTCGCCGTGCTGATTCAGCGTGACATGCGGCTGATGAAGAAAACCCCGGATCCGCTTAACGCATTACGCCTGTTCAACTACTGCCTGATTGCCGCATTGCTGTGCGCACTGCTCGGCGCGGTGGGGTCGGTCGGGATTGACAGCCACACCTTCTGGCCACTCTTTGCCGACTGGTTTAGCGAGCAGTTCTCAACCGGCGTGCTTGTTGTGCCGTGTATGCTCACGATAGGCATGCCCGTGCGCGAATTCAGGTTACGTCTGGAGCAGCTGTTACCGGTTATTGCGCTGATCGTCTCGGTGGTCGCGTCAGTCGTGATTGGCGGCGCGGGGAGCCTCTCTTTTCCACTGCCTGCGCTTATCTGGTGTGCGGTACGCTACCCATTGCCTGTGACCTGCTTGCTGACGTTTGTCACGGGCGCCATTGAAATTATTCTGGTCGCCAACTCGGTGATTAATATTGCCGTGGCGACACCGCTGACCACCCCAATGATGTTTTCTGCCCGGCTGGGTATTGCCACGATGGCGATCTGTCCGGTGCTGGTTTCCGTCAGCATGGCAGCCATTAATTCCCTGATCCGTCAGGTTTCCCTGCGGGCGGATTATGACTTTTTAACGCAGGTTTATTCGCGTTCCGGGCTTTATGAGGCGTTAAAACACGAAGAGACGCACCGCCATTCGCGTTTCCTGACCGTTATGCTGCTGGATATCGATTACTTCAAAAGCATCAACGATAACTACGGCCACGAGTGTGGCGACCGCGTGCTGGCGTCATTCGCCCGGCAGGTTCAGCAGGTGGTCGGTGAAGACGGGATGGTCGCGCGTATGGGCGGGGAAGAGTTCGCGGTGGTGGTCAACTCTGGCGACGCTCGACACGGTTATGAACTGGCGGAACGTATCAGAACTACCGTCGCTAACCATCCTTTTACATGGCGTCAGCAAACGCTCTCTCTGACGGTCAGTATTGGCCTTGGAAGCGGGAAGGCGGAGGCATGGCAGTTGACCGAGGTCTTCAACAAACTCATGACCGAAGCGGACGATCACCTCTATCGTTCAAAAAAAGCGGGTCGAAATCGTACCAGCGCCCGGGTCGCGGACGAGCATATTACTGCCGCCACCGGGCATGAAACAGAGCTGCGTTAATCGTCATAAGGCATTGACGTGAATAGCAAGTGGCTTAACAGACTGTCAGAACACTGACAATGTCACTGTTTAAGCTACGCTTTGAGTAACGCTTTACGTCAGGAGACATTATGAAAGCACCTGCAACCCCTGAAAATGAAACAGACAGACTGAACTCGCTGCGCGAATCAGGTCTGCTTGAGATCGACAGTTCCCCGGCGTTTGACCGGCTTACGCGTCTGGCGAAGCGCTTCTTCCAGGTGCCGCTGGCAATGGTCAACCTCATTGATGAGCACTCGCTGATCGTGAAGTCGGCCGATGGCAAGGCGCCTGACACCGTTCCGCGTAATATCTCGTTTTGTGGCCATACGATCCTCACCGAAGCACCGCTGGTGGTAGGGGATATGCTGCAGGACGATCGTTTTGCGGATAATCCGCTGGTGGCGGGTGAACCTCGCGTGCGTTTTTATGCGGGCTTCCCGCTGCGCCTGCGTGACGGCGCCAGCGTGGGCTCGCTGTGTCTGATTGATTACGCCCCCCGTGAGTTCTCGGCGGCCGATCTTGCCGTGCTGGGAGACCTGGGCGCGCTGGCAGAAGATGAGTTTGCCGCCATCAGCGCGGCGACCACGGATGAGTTAACCGGCTTATTCAACCGCCGGGGCTTTAATCAACTGGTGCGGTTTACGCTTTCGGTTGCCCGACGCCGGGCGGAGCCGCTGACGCTCGGCTGGCTGGATTTGGATCGCTTTAAGGAGATTAACGATCGCTACGGGCATGAAGAGGGCGATAAGGCGCTTAAAGTTATGGCGCAGCTGATGCGCAGCGCTTTCCGTGAGGCCGATATGCTGGTGCGTTTTGGCGGGGATGAGTTCGCGGTGCTGTTCGCGGATACCGACGAGCAGGGCGCCTGGATAGCCATGCAGTATCTCGCCGAGCAGGTGGAAAGCTATAACGCCCGCAAGCTTCACCCGTGGTCGCTACACTTCTCATGGGGGCTCAGTGAATTCGATCATAACGGCAACGACCTGCAACAGTGGTTAAAAGATGCCGATGAAAAGATGTATGCCATGAAGCAGCAGCGCCAGCGCGCCCGGTGACATAATAAAAGCCTATGTCCGAACCGCTTGCGTTAATAAGTTGTTAAACCCAAAGTGAGCGTATTCAACGTAAGGAAAAACAATGAATACCTCACTGCAAATCAAAACCCTCACCCGGGAAGAGATCCTCATCCATCTTGATGCGCTGGCCGGGATCCTCGAAAACTGCGTAAACGGCGGGGCATCCGTCAGCTTTATGCTCCCTTTTAGCCTCGACAAGGCCCGTACTTTCTGGCGCGGTATTGCCGAAAGCGTCGCGCGAGGCGAGCGGCTGGTGCTTGCCTGCGTCGATGCGCAGGACGGCGTCATCGGAACGGTGCAGCTGATCACAGATCAGCCGGAAAACCAGCCGCATCGCGCCGATGTGGCGAAGCTGCTGGTTCACGAGAAAGCGCGCCGGAAAGGGGCCGCGATGGCATTGATGGAAGCGCTGGAGGCTGAGGCCCGGGCCAGAGACATTTCTGTGCTGGTGCTCGATACCTCCACCGGCAGCGGGGCCGAAATTTTCTACCTGCGTGCCGGCTGGCAAAAGGTTGGTGAGATCCCGCGCTACGCGCTGATGCCTGACGGCGCCCTGACCGCCACCTCTGTGTTTTATAAGTTCTTATAATTATTTTGCACAACCGCACCGCGGATTGATCAAAACAGGGTTTCTGGTCGTTAAGTTTTGATAAGTTATCGTACCAATCTTATCAGGCTGTATGACTAATCATAAAAGGAATCCCCTTGTGAACACGCTCAACCGTCGTGATTTTCCCGGTGCGCACTATCCAGAACGCATCATTCAGTTTGGTGAAGGCAATTTCCTGCGTGCGTTTGTCGACTGGCAAATTGACCTGTTAAACGAACATACCGATCTTGACGCTGGCGTGGTAATCGTACGCCCGATTCAGAGCGACTTCCCGCCGTCGTTAAGTACCCAGGATGGGTTGTACACCACGATCGTTCGTGGCCTGAATGAGCAGGGCGAGGCGGTGAGCGAGGCCCGGCTGATCCGCTCCGTTAACCGGGAAATCAGCGTCTATGACGACTATGGCGCATTTCTGAAACTGGCTCACAATCCCGATATGCGGTTTGTATTCTCGAACACCACCGAAGCGGGTATCAGCTACCACGCGGGTGACAGCGTCGACGATGCCCCTGCGGTGAGCTATCCGGCGAAGCTGACGCGTCTGCTGTTTGAGCGCTTTAGCCACTTCAACGGTGCGGCTGACAAGGGCTGGATAATCATTCCCTGCGAGCTGATTGACTACAACGGTGACGCACTGCGTGAACTCGTCTTGCGCTATGCGCAGGAGTGGGCGCTGCCTGCCGCCTTTATTCAGTGGCTCAACGACGCCAACAGCTTCTGCTCGACGCTGGTTGACCGTATCGTGACAGGCTATCCCCGCGATGAAGCGGCCGCACTGGAGGCTGAACTGGGTTATCACGATGGGTTCCTCGACACGGCCGAACATTTTTATCTGTTTGTGATTCAGGGGCCGGCATCTCTTGCGCACGAACTTCGTCTGGATAAGTACCCGTTAAACGTGCTGATTGTCGACGACATCAGGCCTTACAAAGAACGCAAGGTCGCCATTCTGAACGGCGCGCACACGGCGCTGGTGCCGGTCGCCTTCCAGGCCGGGCTGGATACGGTAGGCGAGGCGATGAATGATGCCGAGATCTGCGCGTTCGTCGAAAAAGCGATTTATCAGGAGATCATTCCGGTCCTCGATTTGCCGCGTAACGAGCTGGAATCGTTCGCCAGTGCGGTGACAGGACGTTTTCGTAATCCCTACATCAGACACCAGCTGCTCTCCATCGCGCTTAACGGTATGACCAAATACCGTACCCGCATCCTGCCGCAGCTGCTGGCAGGGCAGAAGGCGACGGGGCAATTACCGGCTCGCCTGACGTTTGCTCTGGCCGCATTGATCGCGTTTTATCGCGCGGAGCGTAACGGGGAGAGCTATCCGGTGCAGGATGATGCACGCTGGCTGGAACGTTATCAGCAGCTGTGGGCGCAGCACCGCGACCGGCAGCTTAGCACCCGTGAACTGGTGCAGTCGGTGCTCAGCGCACGCGACCACTGGGAGCAGGACTTGACGCAGGTAAGCGGTCTTGTCGACCAGGTCACGCTGGATCTGGATGCCATTCTGCTTAAGGGCATGCGCGCCGCGGTTAAACCGCTTTGCTAATGCATTCACCCGGCTTCGGCCGGGTTTGAATAGGCCCCATTTAGTTACAACATACTATGTGCTTTGTTTTTAAAAAGCACATGCAGCACCGTGCGAATTTCGCTAATCAGGGGAGAAAATCCAATGTCCCGTTAACAAGCTTGCAACGGTGACGGGGATCACGTTTAATAGCCTCGCTCTTTTCTTGCCTGAAACTCACTATGATCGTTCGTCCTAAACAGCACTGGCTACAACTGATTTTTGTCTGGCACGGTTCGGTACTTCCCAAGATCTATACCCGATTGCTGCTCAACTTCCTGCTCTCTATCGCCGTTATCCTGATGTTACCGTGGTATACCTCGCTCGGTATCAAATTTACCGTGGCGCCATTCAGCATTCTCGGCGTGGCGATCGCTATCTTTCTGGGTTTCAGAAACAACGCCTGTTATTCCCGCTACGTTGAGGCGAGGCTGCTCTGGGGGCAGTTGATGATAGCGGCACGCTCGCTGTTTCGCGAGGTAAAAAACACCTTACCCGACGATAAGCACCTCGGCGAATTTGTCCGCCTGCAGATTGCTTTCGCCAACTGTCTGCGCATGACCCTGCGCCGGGAACTGAACGCTGAGCAGCTCTCTCGTTATCTTGCTGCAGAGGATTTACGTAAAGTCATGGACGCCAACTCACCGGCGAACCGTATTTTGCTGATCATGGGGGAGTGGCTGGCCGTGCGGCGGCGAAATGGGCAACTCTCAGACATTCTGTTCCATAGCCTGAACAACCGTCTGAACGACATGTCTATCGTCCTTTCCGGCTGCGAGCGCATTGCGACCACGCCGGTGCCGTTTGCCTACACGCTGATTTTGCACCGCACGGTATATCTGTTTTGCATCATGCTGCCGTTCGCGCTGGTTGTGGACCTGCACTACATGACGCCCTTTGTTTCGGCGCTGATTTCTTATACCTTTATTTCGCTGGACACCCTGGCGGAAGAGCTGGAAGACCCGTTTGGCACGGAAGATAACGACCTGCCGCTGGACGCCATCTGCAACATGATGGAACGCGATCTGCTGCAGATGAATGATGAAGAGAACATTCCGGACAGGCTGATGCCGGATAAGCACTATCAGCTGACCTGACGGGCGTTCCACTCGTCGCGGGTAATCTCCCACAGCTCGGAGTCCAGCATCCCGCTGACGTAGGCTTTCTTCTCCGTTCTGATAAGCCGCATGCCGCTACTGTCCGAAATACGACGGGAGCGGCTGTTGGCGGCGGCCTTCGGGGCCCGCAAAACGGATTTGTTTAGCGTGTTGAACCAGTAATCCGTCGCGGCAATGCTGGCTTCGCGCATATATCCGTGCCCCTGAAATTCCGGCGCGAGCCAGAACCCGCGGTTGTTATCCTCGACGTCGTACAGGCAAATAATGCCCATCAATTCATCCGGCACCTCACGTCGCCGGATGCTCCAGAACCAGGCAATCCCTTTCGCCATATCCGGCAGCGCCACGTTGTTGACATAGTTTTCCGCGCCGTTATCCGGGTAGGGCCAGGGGACGGAAGAGACCATATAACGGACGATCTCCCAGCGCGGATAAAGCGTTTGTATCTGGGCGGCATCTTCGGCAACCAGCGGTTTCAGCAGTAAACGTTCTGTCGTGAGCGTCGGTATCGTCATGCGCGGATCTCCCTTTTTAGGCGTTATGCTTTTGTTTGCGTTCTGGTATTTTCATCTATATGACGTTCTGTTTAGTTGCGTTGTAACGTATTTACTACCAAAATTTTGCTCTGCTGAGCGTTCGACTACCATCAGATTAGTTGGGCTAACTTACCTACCCACATAAGGAATAATGTATGGTTTTGCCTGGAATGAATCCTGAGACCAATCTCCCCGGTTATGATTATGCGCGAATGGCAGGTTTAGGGGCTGCAGATTTCGATTTCAAAGCACTGGGGTAGAACTCACTCGACAACTTGGGCAAGTGGTAACAAGTGCCGCAGCATTGGCAGGAAGTGCGGTGAGCGGCGTTATTGCAGCGCCCAGTAACTTACCACGGACCGGTAAATACATTATCGGTACCATTCAGTCACTGGCGGTATTCTGATGAAGTTTTTGAGTTTGTTAACCGGACGGGTTTTCCAGGATCTCCTGCAACATGGTAAAGATATAGAGGAGGCTATTGCTCGTCGTGATACCCGCCTTCTGGATAATTCCACTCCCGAGCTGGAACGGTATTTTTCGCGACCCCTCAGCGAGCTTCCGCGTCAAAATCCTTACCCGGTAGCTATGCTGTTACCTCTGTTTTTAGTGGCGTTTGCGCTAAACCTTTTGCCTTTTCTCAGCACGTTGCAGGGTTTGTCACCTTTACATCATGCATTGAGCTTTTTCTTACCATCATTGACGATGACAGGCGCGCTCATTGTGACAAGCGTACTACTGGCTCGTGGAAAGACGTCGGGATTGTCGGGCTTTATGGCGTTGTTCATCATCCTGCTGATAACGACCCTCGTTCAGGTTCTACATGTCATGCTTTCTCATGATGGAAGCCTCTGGCCACACGTCATTGCATCTTTCGCGCTGTTACTTTGTCGGGTGGTGATGAACGGCAGCGGCTTTGTTCTGTTTACGCTCTATTGTCGTACTCAGCGTCTTGCCAGATTGGCACGGGAAATGCGGCTAAAAAGCCGTTAAAGGGTGAGGTTATGACATTACGAAAAGCCACGCCACAGGAAGCCGAAACACTCTGGAATATTCGCAACCAGGCGATTCGTCACGGCTGTAAAACCAGTTACGACGCAGAGGTCATTGCGCGATGGACGCCCGATCTGATGCCCGAACGCTATCGGCAAATGGTCATTGAATACCCTTTTTACGTGGTTGAAGATGAAAAGGGCGATGTTGCGGCAACCGGCTACCTCGATCTGGATACCCATTGCCTGGAGGCGATTTTCACCTTGCCCGCAGCCTCCGGCAAAGGCATGGCGACCCGGATTATTGAGGCCCTCAAACATGAGGCCCGTAGCCGGGGGATAACCCGCCTGACGCTTGATGCAACGCCTAACGCCCAGTCGTTTTATCAGAAGCTGGGGTTTGTGACGCTGCGCGAAAACTATCATCACTCGCGTATGGCGGGGGCTGATTTACGCTGTTTTGAAATGGCGATTACTCTGTAATGTGAGGAAAACATGGCTGTTACGGTACGACCGCTATACAAAGACGATTATTCCCAATGGCGACCGCTGTGGGACGGCTATACCCATTTTTATGATTGCTACCTTGAGGAATCCGTCACCGCAGCGACGTGGGAAAGGGCGCTCTCAGCGCATTCATCGATGTTCTGCCGGGTCGTGGAGAAGGACCAAAAGGTCATCGGTTTCGCGATGTGCATTCTGCATGAAGGCACATGGTCAACGGCCCCCGTCTGCTACCTGGAAGATCTGTTTGTTGATGCTGCCGAACGCGGGGCGGGGGCCGGTAAGGCGCTCATTGACGCTCTGATTGAGGAAGGCAAGCGCGAAGGGTGGTCGAAACTGTACTGGGTCACCCGGGAGAACAATCCGGCGCGTAAACTTTATGACAAATATGGTGAAGCTGACGACTACGTCCGCTACCGTCTCTCCCTCTAAGACTTCAAGGCCTGTGTTTGTATCACACTGTATCAGCGTCCCGGATACATACACAGGCTTGCAATAAACCCGCTTTCGCACATATCCGCTATACATTGAGGTGTTGTGATATCCCCGTGAATTGTACTCAACCGGAGATACCAACATGTTCAGCAAACTTGCTTACTCAACCCTCGCACTGACCGTTTCGCTTGGCACCGTGATGTCCTGTCAGGCGGAAGCCACCGGCACGAATTTCGCGGCCGCCTTTGATCATCCCCAGCAAATTAACGCTGGCGATCTGAACGTCGGTTATGTCGACATTGGTCCGAAGGACGGTCAGCCGGTTATTTTATTGCACGGCTGGCCCTACGATATTCACAGCTACGCCGAGGTCGCACCCGCTCTGGCGGCAAAAGGCTACCGCGTCATTGTGCCGTCTCTGCGCGGCTACGGTACCACGCGCTTCCTGTCAGCAAACACACCGCGCAACGGCCAGCCCTCGGCGATGGCGAAAGACATCGTCAACCTGATGGATGCCCTGAATATCCGGCAGGCGGTGTTTGCAGGATATGACTGGGGCGCCCGGACGGCGGATATCGTCGCGGTGCTGTGGCCAGAGCGCGTAAAATCACTGGTGTCGGTGAGCGGGTATCTCATCAGCAGCCAGCAGATTGGCAAACAGCCGCTGCCGCCAAAAGCAGAGCAGCAGTGGTGGTATCAATTCTATTTTGCGACAGAGCGCGGTGCGGAAGGCTATGCCAACAACACGCATGACTTTGCGCGCTTAATCTGGTCGCAGGCCTCGCCTGACTGGAAATTCAGCGACGCGGTCTTTAACGCCAGCGCCAAATCCCTCGATAACCCGGACCACGTCGCGGTGACGCTCAGTAACTATCGTTGGCGTTTAGGGCTGGAAAAAGGCGAGCGCAAATACCACCGCTACGAGCAAAAACTGGCCACGCTGCCGAATATCACCGTACCAACGATCACCATCGAAGGCGGCAACAACGGCGCGCCGCATCCGGCACCGCAGGCCTATGCAGCTAAATTTACCGGCAAATATGAGCACCGCACCTTCGGCGCAACCGTGGGGCACAATCCGCCTCAGGAAGATCCGCAGGATTTCGTTAAGGCGGTTATCGACGCGGACAAGCTGTGAAATGTGCTATTTTCAGTACGTTACCCTTCGGTCTGGAGAGTTCGGTGGAACATATTGACCACATCCTTGTCGTCGATGACGACAGGGATATTCGTGAACTGATTGTCGACTATCTCGTTAAGTCCGGTTATCGCGCCTCCGGTGCGGCGAACGGCAAAGAGATGCGTGCCGTGCTGGATAAACAGCATATCGATCTGGTAGTGCTGGATATCATGATGCCCGGTGACGACGGCCTTACGCTGTGTCGAGAGCTGCGCGTCGGGAAGTATAAAGATTTGCCCATTCTGATGCTGACCGCGCGTAACGAGGAGACGGACAGGATCCTGGGGCTGGAGATGGGGGCGGATGATTACGTCGCGAAGCCGTTTGTCGCACGTGAGCTACTGGCACGCATTAAAGCGATTTTACGGCGTTTTCGCGCGATGCCGCCCAATTTACAGGTGACGGAAGCAGGGCGGCTGGTGATGTTCGGTGAATGGCAGCTCGATACCATCGCTCGCCACTTAATCGACCCGGAAGGGGTGATCGTCGCGCTCAGCGGAGCGGAGTATCGTCTGCTGCGCGTTTTCCTTGACCATCCGCAGCGCGTGCTGACCCGAGACCAATTGCTCAACCTGACGCAGGGGCGAGACGCCGAGCTGTTTGAACGCTCAATCGACCTGCTGGTTAGCCGGGTTCGCCAGCGTCTCAATGAAGATGCCCGCACGCCCGCCTATATCAAAACCGTGCGCAGCGAAGGCTACGTCTTTACGATGCCGGTGACCATCAAAGAGGTTAACGAATGACGATCTGGCCGCGCTCGCTGCTGGCCCGTTTGCTGCTCGTCGTACTGGCTGGCCTGCTGCTGGCTAACGCCCTGAGCCTGACGCTGGTCATGGTTGAACGCATGCACAGCGCCCGCACGGTGATGCTCGGTAATCTGGAAAACGATGTCGCAACCAGCGTCGCCATTTTAGACCGCTTACCGGCCAGCGAACGCGCCGCCTGGCTGCCGCGGCTTGAACGAGGTAACTATCGTTATATCCTGGGCACAGGGGAACCCGGCGCAGCGCCGACGGATAAGCGTTCGCAGGACGCCATCAGAACCTTAAAAGCGACGCTGGCCGCGCATTACCCGCTTCGCTTTACCGCCGTTCCTGGCGCCATTTCACATATTCAGGCCCACCTTACGTTACGTGATGGCGCACCGCTGACCATTGACCTGATCCCACGCATGCCGCCCGTCGCCAGCTGGCTCCCGGTCGTCCTCATCCTGCAGCTGCTCGTGCTGGCCGTCTGCGCCTGGATCGCCGTGCGGCAGGTTGTACGGCCTTTTTCACACTTTACCCGCGCGGTGGATGCGCTGGATCCGGCGGCCAGCACGCCTATGACGGAAAAAGGGCCGCTTGAGGTGCAGCGGGCAGCGCATGCCTTCAACGCCATGCAGGCGCGCATACAGTCTTATCTCCGGGAACGCGCGCAGATCCTGGCCTCGATTTCTCACGATCTCCAGACGCCCATTACCCGCATGAAGCTGCGCGTCGAAATGGCCGGAGAGCCTGAACTTCGCGACAAGCTCCTGAACGACCTTGATAACATGTCTCGTCTGGTGCGGGAGGGCATTGCGTATGCCCGGTCATCGGAATCACTGGAGGAGACGTCACTGAAGCTGGAGCTGAATGCCTGGATCAACAGCATCGCCTGCGATTATCAGGACATCGGTAAAAACGTGCACTTTCAGGCAAGCGAAACCCGCTTGCCCATCGTCACGCGGCCGCAGGCGCTTCGCCGGGTGATGACCAACCTGCTGGATAACGCCCTCAAATTCGGCGAGCGTGCTGCGATTGCGATAGACGTTTCGTCGGACAGCGAGGTCATTATTCACATTATGGACGACGGACCGGGAATACCCGAAGCCGAGCTGGAGGCGGTTCTGCAGCCGTTTTATCGGGTTGAAACCTCGCGTAACCGCGATACCGGCGGGACAGGACTCGGCCTGGCGATTGCCGCGCAGCTGACCGCACAGCTGGAAGGAAAACTCAGGCTGGCGAACCGCGCCGGGGGCGGACTGGATGTCGCCATTACGCTACCGCGTCGTTCGTAGAATTGTACGGCTTTGTATCTCCCGGCCTGGGCGATACAGAGCCAGACAAAACCCACGCGTTTACACATACCCTGAACACATCCGCACGATGAAATAGCCTCACTGCAGTGTCGCAGGACATGTCATGTGAGGTCACTATGTTTCTGGTAATCGCTTTTCTGGGCGGGATGATAAGCCTGCTCAGCCCATGTACGCTCCCGGTTATTCCACTCCTGTTCGCCGGTTTCCAGGGGCAGCGTCGGCATATTCTGGCCCTGCTTGCGGGGATGATCGTGATGTTCACTCTGGTGGCAATGGTCGTCACTGTCGCCAGCGAGTGGATAACAGAGGCAACCATTGTCGGGCGCTGGATCGCGCTCGTCATTCTGGCCACCGCCGCGCTGGCCTTGATTTTCCCGTCTTTCGCCCAGCGTATTGCGGGACCGGCCGTCAGCGCGGGAAATGTTCTCAACAGCCGTAGCGGGCAAACGCGCGGAATGGCATCGGCTTTTCTGGCCGGGCTAGCGGTTGGGCTGCTCTGGTCTCCCTGCGCCGGGCCTATTCTGGGCGCGATTTTCAGCATTAATATTGCGGGGCATTCGGCCATCGCCACAGGCGCACTGCTTGCCGCCTATGGCAGCGGATGCGCGCTGATGCTGGGTCTACTCGTGTTCGGCGGACGCTCGCTGATGGCACCACTGAGAGCAAAATCGGCGCTAATGGCGAAGCTGCGTCAGGGTGCGGGGGTGGCGATGTTAGCCGCAGTCGTCCTGAACGCGACGGGGATGACTTCGCTGCTGAGAGGGGCAAACGGCGTCGCGGACCGTCTTGAGACGGCGCTCTTGAATCTGGCGAAACCTGCCACCGCGCCGGTGAAGCTCCAGCCGGTAGTCATGACAGAGCCCAGCAGCCAGCTGCCTTCGCTAAGCGGTGGAACAGGGTGGATAAACGGTGACCCTGTCACGTCTGAATCGTTACGGGGAAAGGTTGTACTGATTGATTTCTGGACGTGGGACTGCATTAATTGCCAGCATACGCTCCCCCATGTGCGGGAGTGGGCCACAAAGTACCAGCCGCAGGGTCTGGTGGTGATTGGCGTTCACACCCCGGAATATCCCTGGGAGAAACCGCTGTCGTCGGTTAAAAATGCGGTGAATAAATGGCAACTGCCGTATCGGGTGGTGACGGATAACAACTATCAAATCTGGAATGCGTTCGGCAATCAGTACTGGCCAGCACATTACTATTTTGATGCCAAAGGGCAGCTGCGCTATACCGCCTTTGGCGAAGGTGACTATGAGCAACAGGAAAAGGTTATCCAGCAACTGCTCAAAGAAGCCCGCTCATAATCGGATCAGGGCTGGCGTTGAGCCACGATAAACAACCTTGGAAAAGCCAACAGTATCTGCCCGTTTTCCTGGAGCGGATACTGCTCTTCCAGCAGTTCATGGTAGCGTTTCAGGAACCGTTTCTGCTCGCTCTCGTTCAGTTCCTGAAGCCAGGGGCGCAGGCCGGTGGCGCTTACCCAGTCAATAATCGCCTGATGAGAGCTCATTTTGTGATAATAGGTTGTCCGCCAGATATCCACGTCACAGCCAGCTTCCGACAGAATATCGTAATAAGCATGCACGCCCGGCAGCGGTTCGCGGCCACGGTCTGGATAGTCTTGCTCCAGCGCCACTTCACGCATCGCCACATGGGTGGGTTCCAGCCAGTTATCAGGCATCTGGACCGCCAGCACGCCATTTAGCTTAAGCAGGGAAACAAGATGCGGCAGGAGATCGTAATGGTCCGGAATCCATTGCAGCGACGCGTTGGCATAAATCAGGCTCAGCGGCTGGCCGGGCGTGTACTGACGAATATCGGCCTCTACAAAATGGCAATCGGGTAAGGCGGCGCGTGCTTCCTCGAGCATGGCAGGGGAGTTATCGACCCCGGTGATGTGAGCAGAAGGCCAGCGATGCTTCAGCAGCGCGGTGCTGTTTCCCGGTCCGCAGCCCAAATCCGCGATGGTAGCGGCCTCATCCAGAGGAATTCTGGCGAGCAGTTCTGCGGCCGGACGCGTTCTTTCTGCGCCAAATTGCAGGTAAAGAGAAGGGTTCCAGTCGGCCATTATCAATTCTCCGTTTTGCATGTTTCTGCAAGAATAGCACAGGCAGATGCCTGCAAAGCGGTAGTGGCGAGGGTGTTTGGCCAGAAGAAGCCAGCAGAGTCAGAAAATGAGGAGAGGTGCAAAAAATAATAAAACGGAAATATTACCCCTTAAAAGATTAAGGGGCAATACATTTATTGTGATTATTTTATGATTATTGTTTTTTAATATTTTATCGGCAAAGTGCTTCTTATGCTCTGTACCCGAAACTTTAAATATTAGATAATCATCGATGGGTATATCCCTGGTGTTTCGTAGGTCTTTGACCTCCTGGCCGCTTAGTTTTGCGAGAACTTCGTGGTCAGGTACTTTTTAAGTATAGGGAATATGCGGCACAATGAAAGCTGTCCTTAAAGACAGGTGATAATAGTTTCAGGTGTTATTATCAGGAACAAGAGCATGAATTCTGTCATTGAATTTTTTTTACACGACTACGATGATTTACCCTCAGCATTAGCGCGCGAACTTTACCGACTCCGGAGAAAAACGTTTCGGGACCGACTCGACTGGAAAGTGGAATGCGTCGAAGATATGGAGAAGGATCAATTTGATTCCCATAACACGACATATTTACTGGGTATGTATGATGGACAACTGTTATGCGGCGCACGATTTATTAACGCAACGCAGCCCACAATGATAAGCGAAATTTTTCATAATTATTTCGACAACCCCATTATTTTTCCCGCAGATGTTCCTTGTTGTGAAGTGAGCCGTTTATTTTTAGATAAAGAAATACGAGATTCCGCAAGTCTGCATGGCGTGCCCGCCAGTAAGGCATTGTTTATTGCAATGAATATTTATTGCATGAAGAACAAATATCATGGAATGTATGCTGTAGCCAGTCGTGGAATGTATGCCATATTTCGCCATGCGAACTGGAAAGTTGATGTTATTCAGCGCGGTGTTTCTGAAAAAGGCGAGATTATTTACTATATTTATATGCCCGCCAGCACCAGCATTATTGAAGACATTATTAGCAAAGACAAATCCAGTCACTGGCTTCGCGAAATGCTCGAGCACTTACGCCATTTATAACCAGTGGCTGAGGCTCAGTCCTCCAGTAACCGGAGTTCCGTTCCAAGTTTTATTGCGTGCCTTGCATTATTCACGCCGAGCTTTTTCATGATGTTGCCCATATGGAATTTAACGGTGCGCTCAGCAATAGACAATATAACAGAAATTTCTGCGTACGTTTTTCCGGCGCTGACCCATTTAAGGATTTGGCGCTCACGTGGCGACAGGAAAACATTCTTTTTCTGCTGATGCTGACTATACAGATTGAGTGTCTTCTGGTGTAACTGAACAAGGAAACGTAGAAAATGCGGCCGATATTTTTCAATGTCAATCCCAGAATGCTTAGGACTGATGACGGATAAGACAACAAGATTATTCAAATAGTCATGCAGAGGAAACGTCTGTCCCTGATAAATATCATACTGGACACTTTCGTCGAAAATACGCGTCAGGTTATAACCATCTGACAGGACAACATCACTTTCCCAGAAAAAATCTTCCACACAGCGTAAAGCCCGAATGATAACAGGGTCAATGAACTGATATTTTTTTTCAAGGTAGATAGTAAACCACTCTGGACTGTTATTGATTATCCTCATCTGTGAGGGATCTTTCTTGTTCATAATGGCGTAGGCGAAGACGATCCCTTTGAAGTCCTCAAAAAACGCGTCCAGCTCACTCTGAATTTGCGTATTGATCGTTAAGTCGTTGTAATATGTATCCTTCACGTGAGTTGCTGCCTCCTGTACGAGTGGAGGAGCAAGTATAATATGCTTCGTTATCTGTAGCGAGTCGCATTTTAATCCAGTCAACAGATAAGAGAGGCTGCCTCAACTGGCAGCCTCGTGAACGTTTGGGATTTTTGAATGGTAAATGCAGATGACTTAGGGAATTGTTGATGTTTTTATCGAATTTCGAAATCGTTCACTAAATATAGTAGGCTGCAAAATTTAGGAGGTTTTACCCTTTTCCCTCAGGTTCATACAAATTGAAATCAGGATTTAAACCAGTGGGTTACAGAATGCCTTTCAGGGCAATATGATAAAGCAGCATGATGGTTTTACCGTCGACAATCCTGCCGGTTTCAATGCGGCGTAATGCCTCTTCAAGCGTCATTTCCAGCACGTCGATATCTTCTCCCTCAGCCTTGATCCCGCCGCCGGCGCCGGTTCTGTCTTTCGGCTGATACTCGGCAAGATAAAAATAGAGTTTTTCCGTGACAGAGCCCGGGCTCATATAGGCTTCAAAGATTTTCTCTACGCGCGTAACGTGGAATCCGGTCTCTTCTTCCGCTTCTGCTTTGATGCGGCTTTCAGGATCCATGTTGTCCAGCAATCCCGCCGCCGCTTCAATTAAATCGTCCTCATGGCCGTTAATAAAAACAGGGAAGCGGAACTGGCGCGTCAGGATGACCGTCTTTTTCTCACGGTTGTAGAGAAGAATCGTCGCGCCGTTGCCACGGTCATAGACTTCCCGCTGTTGCCGCTGCCATTCGCCATCACGGCGCTGCAGGTCGAAGGTGTATTTTTTAAGGATGTACCAGTTATCTGACAGGGTTTCACTGTTAATGATGCGCACATCTGCACGTTTTGATTGCACGATTGTTCCTCCTTACGTAGAGTAATACTCATAAACAGCAACATCATGCACTTTCAAGGTAAAACATGCAACATCAGGAAAACAGGATGCTCACTCGTCAGCGAAAACAATTGATCCTTGAAAAGCTGGGTGCCGAAGGTCAGGTCCAGTCAAAAGCGCTGAGCATTCTTTTCGACGTCTCTGAAGATACTATCCGGCGCGATCTCCGCGAGCTGGCGGCAGAAGGGCGTTTGCAGCGTGTTCACGGCGGCGCACTACCGTCATCTTCCGCAATTGCTCCGTTTGCCGAACGGCAATCCGTGAAGATGGATGCAAAAAAAAGGGTGGCCCGGAAAGGGGCACAGCTGATTTCATCAGGCCAGGTAGTGATTATCGACGGTGGCACGACAACCTCGGAGCTGATTACCTTTTTCCCGCCTGACTTGCGCATCACCGTGGTGACGCACAGCCCGAGTATTGCTCTGGGGCTTGTTGATCATCCTGCCATTGAGGTGATTTTGATCGGCGGACGGTTGTATAAACACTCGATTGTTGCGGTCGGCGCGGCGGCCATCGAAGGCATAGAGAATATTCATGCAGATCTGTTCTTTATGGGCGTGACCGGTATTCATCCGGATGCGGGGCTGACAACCGGCGATTTCGAAGAGGCATGCATCAAACGTGCATTCTCCGGCAGGGCCGCGGAAACGGTCGTTCTGGCGTCTCCGGAAATGATCAACACCGCGTCGTCGTTTGTGATTGGCGATGTATCATCAGTGAATACCATCATCGTTGAAGACGGCACAGATAAGGAGTGGATCCGCGCGGTATCGGAAAAGGGGGTATCCGTCGTGCTGACCTCAGATCGTGACAGCCTCTGACAGCCAGCGACTGGCTGTCAGGATTTAGCGTCTAAAATGTTCTCAAGCGAAATATTTGGGCTACTGACTTTCCGGCGCATGGCATACGGCTTCGATGTTATGACCATCAGGCGAGATGACAAAAGCGGCATAGTAATTTTCACCATAGGAACGTAGCCCCGGCTCACCGTTATCACGTCCGCCAGCGCCCAGCGCGGCATGGTAAAAATCATCTACCTGCTGACGGGTCTTGGCCACAAACGCCAGATGCAGAGGCGCTGGTTTGTCATTTGTCTGGAAAAGGCAAAGCGAAACGTCGCCAGAGCTCATTTCAACACCATAATCCGGCGCGCCTTCATCGATGAGTTCGACACCAAGCGGACGAAGCGCCTCGAGGAAGAAGGCTTTACTTTTTTCATAATCGCTGACGCCAAATTTCACATGATCAAACATTATCGACTCCTTGAAAGCGATAGAGAAATGAAGAGTATAGAAGGTGACAGGAGTCGAATATGAGCACAGGTGCGTCTATGTGACAGATATCTCGTTACATAGCAGACCGTTTCCGTCCAACAAATGTCCAGCGCAGGTAATCGTAAACCCAGTTAAACAGCATCGTGTACGGCAGGAAAAACAGTACCAAACCAATCTCAACAAAAAATGCCTCCGTCATCGTTAAATGCAGCATCACCATGGCCACAGGAATTAACGTGATGATAAGTCCGGCTTCGAAACAGGCCGCATGGAGCGCGCGGACGAGGAACGTTCTTTCAAACTGGTATTTTTTCTGAAGAGCGTCAAAGAATTTGTTAAACACAAAATTCCAGGCCGTGGCGGTAAGCGCGGATATCACGGACAGCGAGCCAGACTGGAGTACCGACACGTTCATCAGCCAGGCAAGCGACAGCGCGATGATAATGTTGGCCGTGACTTCAAAAATGACCGCGTGGAAAATCCTTTCTCTAAAGCTTTTATCTAATTCAATTTCCATAAGTTTACGGCAGCAGTGGGCAAAGGCTGAAGTATATCAAACGTCTTTCAACCATGTGTAAACGTAGACGTTGGGTCGTGCGGGGCCTCGACACAAATCATGCCTGAAAAGATGGCTTCACATGATTCAATGGACCAGGTCAATCATGACCGCAGAAATGCAGATTTTGCCTCCACTTACGTTAGTGCGCATAATGTATATTATGTTAAATGACATCTGATAGCTAATCACGAGCCGATACATCAATCTGTTATTAATTCTGACCACCCTCTCGCTTCTCGTCTTTCACTGTCGATAACGACGATTTGTGAAAAAAACTCAAAACACCATTCGATGGCGCATGCTGGTTCCCTTCATGTCAGTGCAATACCCTGTCACATACAGAATTGCTGGCAATAAAAGAAGGAACACAGAATGAAGTATGTGAATCTGGGTCGTAGCGGTTTGCAAGTCTCCCGTCTTTGCCTCGGTTGTATGAGCTATGGTGAACCTGAACGCCTGCCTCAACCCTGGTCCCTGGATGAAAAGGCGTCACGGCCACTCATCCGTCAGGCGCTTGAAGCAGGCATTAATTTTTTTGATACCGCGAATATCTACTCGGGCGGAAGTTCTGAAGAGATCACAGGAAAAGCGCTGAAAGAAATGGCCAGACGCGACGAGATCGTTGTGGCGACAAAGACCTTCTTTCCGTGGCGCAACTCACCCAATACCGGGTTTCTTTCCCGCAAGGCCATTTTTCAGTCTATTGACGATAGCCTGATGCGCTTAGGTATGGATTATGTGGATCTCTTTCAGATTCACCGCTTTGACCACTCCACGCCTGTTGAAGAGACCATGGAGGCTCTGCATGACCTCGTTAAATCAGGAAAAGTACGTTACATCGGCGCATCATCTATGGAAGCCTGGCGCTTTGCAAAAATGCAGCATACTGCAGAGCGTAACGGCTGGACCCGATTTATTACGATGCAACCGCAATACAACCTGCTTTACCGGGAAGAAGAGCGCGAGATGTTGCCCCTGTGTGAAGACCAGGGCGTTGGTGTGATCCCCTGGAGTCCGATGGCACGCGGCAGGCTCACGCGCGACTGGAGTGTCACGTCCCGACGAACGCAAAACGATGCCTTTGCGTTAAAAATGTATGAGAACGCAGCCCTTCTGGATAAGCCCGTTATTGATGTCGTTGCAAGAATTACCGAAAAGCACGATGTGCCAAGAGCCCATGTTGCACTTGCCTGGTTGCTATCAAAAACGGTCATCACAGCCCCGATCATTGGCGCGACCAAACCAGAACATCTTTCCACGGCTATCAGCGCACTGGACTTTACACTTAGCGATGCTGAAATCACGGAACTCGAGGCACTCTATCTGCCGCACCCCGTCGACGGGATCATTCCCCCGCTTCCTGATACGCCCCCTTCACTCACGCCGCCTTCAGCAATACAGAACCGTTAACACCCTTCCCTGGCCCGGCGTTGCCGGGTCTCATTCTTTTCAAGAATAACGAAGCACACCGTTTTCAGTGAGAGGCGATGAGCGGATGGACTTGTGAAATAAATTCAGCAACGGATTAGCGCTAATCGGTCTATGGTGTATATCATTTCCGTATCAATACATTCGGGCCTTAACGCACAAGGAAAAGGATTCTGTATGCAAATAAGCAGAGCTGATGTCGCCGATCTCATTTATTTCATGGCTATTGCACGTCATCGCAGTTTCAGCCGTGCTGCCATTGAATTAGGTGTCAGTGCATCAGCGCTTAGTCATGCCCTGAAGGGACTGGAAACCCGGCTCGGGGTTCGCCTGCTTAATCGCACGACCAAGAGCGTCACCCCTACGGCAGCAGGTGAAGAACTGGTTCAGTCTGTCCTTCAGCCTTTCGACACGATAGAAGGCGCGCTTGAATCGCTTAACAAGTATCGTAATACCCCTGGCGGACGTATCCGCATCAATGCTGCCGTTGAAGCGGCCAATCTTTTGCTTGCGCCAGTTATGCCCGCGTTTATGGATCGCTATCCCGATATTGAAATCGATATTGTGGCCAGCAACCGTATGGTTGACGTCACTGATGCGGGCTTCGATGCCGGTATCCGCTATGGTGGCACCGTCCCGGAAGACATGGTTGCCCGGCGTTTATCTGCCGATATTCGCTGGGTTATCGCAGCATCCCCAGACTACCTGGAACGTTACGGAACGCCTGAACATCCGGATGATTTATTACACCATCGTTGTATAAGCAATCGTCTCGGCGACGATCGGATTTATCGCTGGGAACTTGAGCGAGACGGCGAAACGTACCAAATCACTGTGCCAGGCTCAGTGACGGTCAACCAGGCTGAAACGGGCCTTGTGGCCGTATTAGGCGGAGCTGGTCTGATGTATTTTCCGGAGCCTCTTGTTGAACCCTATGTGAAGGATGGTCGGCTCCGCCTGGTGCTCAAGGAATGGTCCCCGCTGGAGGAAGGTTTTCATATCTATTATTCAAGCCGCCGGCAACTGCCGACCGGGCTTCGCCTTCTGATTGAGTTCATACAGGAGGCCAGGCCGCTAGGGTTGTGAAATAGCGCTTCCATGCGGGACGATACGGGAACAGTTGTAGGAATCATTTGATCACCGAGTTAACGCTGCTATTATCAAAGTATTAATCTTCGAATCATAAATTTTTTCAATATATTACCCTGCTAATTAATAGTCCTCACGGAATGAAGGAGCTTCCTCGATGAACTTACCCGGTCAGCAGTCGCCTGACAGCACCCTTCCCTCTTATGATCTCTCGCGAAGCCTTGGCCTACAGGCCGGTGCAGATATCGATTTTAAAAAGCTGGCCGCACAGCTCGACTGCACGCGTAATTTTTACAATGTCGGCATCATTTTTGATGATGGCAAGCAACGCTGGCTGGTTCGCCCGTCTCGACGCATTGCTGATGTGAATCAGAGCACCGTCAGCCATGTAGTCATCAGTAAAATTCCGGATGCTAAGGAAATCAGTGCAGAAAAAGCTGTGGTTGCGACGCTAACTACTCCGTCACTTGCTACGGAAATTACCTCGACCGGTTTTGCCTGTGGCGCGATGATTGTTACGCTTGTCATGGCGTTTGGTGCCGGTGCGGCAGTACCGTTTACCGCTGGCGGGTCTGGTGTGATTGCGGCGATTAGTCTGTCCGGTACACTGGCTACGGGAGCGCAATGCATGATTGGCGCGGGCCGTCTGCTGGCTATCCATAACGACCATGGTTCCGATGTTGCATGGCTTGACAGCCAGGACTGGTACGTTGCCACCACGACAGTTCTGGATGTCATTTCGCTTGCTGCGGCAGGAACCGCGCTAAGAGGTACTTTAGAAACGTACAAGCTGATGAAAGCGGCGTCTTCAAGTAAAGTTACCGCCTGGTTCCAGAGCCTGAGCCGTGCCGAACGTAAGCGCATCACGGAAGAGATCATTAAAGCGCAGAATCCAGGTATCTCCAGTGCCGGGGTAAAGGCCGCGATCCGCGCAGGTGTTTATCCGAAACGTTTCCCAAGCGAATCGTTACAAAAATCACTGCAGCGCGAGCTGATGAGTGCGGTCAACAACGCATCGGCCTTTGTGGGGAGCTCACTCACTGGGACTATCCGCAATCCACAAAATACCGTCCAGTCAGGACGCTATGTAGTAGGTGTGCTGCAATCATTTTTACCTAACTGAACGCTGAGTATTTAAATGTTTAAAGTTTTAACCCGTCGCCTGCAACACTGTAACGAGGTGGCTACCAGCATAAGCAATACCTCCCCGACACAGCTGCAACAGCTAAAGACTCAGTTGGCTGAAGAAATGGGCAAACCTGTGGGTCTACACACCATGGGTATTCCGGCGGCAATCAGTACTCTCGGGGTAATTGTCAGCTTCGCGATTCCTCAGCTGTGGTTGGGCTATGATGTACTCGCCGCACTCGGCCAGCCAGCCGAACGCGTATTCGTGTGGGTTGTGCTGATCGCCCTCCTGTTCGCAAGCATCAACGGCGTGACGATGTTTATGATTGGCAAAGGCAGCATGCGCGCCGTGCGGTTACATCTTACGCTGGCGGTGATGAGTCTGGTATTAACGGCAGCCTATTTGCTGGCCGCGCTGAGCGGTAGCGCTGCTCCGGGCGTCAGTCTGACCGCTGCGATGGTGAGTACTGTCATGCTGGGGCTTAGTGGCAGCTGCATCTTCTCTACCGCTTTCTATAAGATGCTGCTATTTACTCTGCATAACAGAGCCTGGCGCAAACTGATCAGCAAGGCGCGCTAAGCATTCATCCCGTAAAAACCCGCCGCTACCGGCGGGTTTTTTTAAGGCTTTTTATGCCTGCGCAACCAAATTAACTTATACGCCGCAGGAATAATAAACAGCGACAGCAGCGGTGCCGTGATCATCCCGCCGATCATGGGCGCCGCTATCCGGCTCATGACTTCTGAGCCTGCCCCGGTCCCCCAGAGAATGGGCAGCAGACCGGCAATAATCACCGCGACGGTCATCGCCTTTGGCCGCACGCGCAGCACGGCGCCCTGATAAAGGGCGCCATCAAGCCCCTGTTCAGTGAACGTTTCGCGCTGGGACAGCGCCGGATGTGCTTCAACGGCATGACGCAAATACATCAGCATGACCACTCCAAACTCTGCTGCCACCCCGGCCAGGGCGATAAACCCGGTGCCGGTTGCCACGGACATATGGAAGCCCTGCCAGTACAGGAACCATATCCCGCCGACCAGCGCGAACGGCAGGCTCATCAGGATCAACAGGGCCTCATCCACGCGACGGAACGCCAGATAGAGCAGAACGAAAATGATCATCAGCGTCATCGGCACCATCAGCTTCAGTTTCTTGTTGGCGTGCTCAAGCAGTTCAAACTGCCCGGAGAATGACACGCTGGTACCCGGCCTGAGCTTCACGTTCTGGCCGATGGCCGTCTTAATGTCGTTCACCACCGACACCATATCCCTGCCGCGGGCATCGATATAAATCCAGCTCGCAGGCCGGGCATTCTCCGTTTTCAGCATCGTGGGGCCTGAAACAACGTTGATATCTGCCACATCACCCAGCGTAATCTGCTGTTTCATTGGCGTCAGGATCGGCATCTGCTTCAACGCGCTCGGGCTATTCCGGTAGTCCTGAGGGTAACGAATATTAATCGGATAACGGGCCACGCCTTCCACCGTTTCACCCACCGTCGCACCGCCGATGGCCGAGGAGACGAACAGCTGCACGTCGCCCACCGTCATTCCATAGCGGGAGGCTTTCTCCCGGTTGATATCGACATCGATGTAGCGCCCGCCTTCCAGACGTTCTGCCAGGGCAGACACCACGCCCGGCACCGTTTTGGCTACCGCTTCGATGCTCTGCGCCGTGGCGTCGATATCAGCCAGAACGGTACCAGACACCTTGATGCCAATCGGGCTTTTAATCCCGGTCGACAGCATATCAATGCGGTTGCGAATGGGCGGAACCCAGAGATTCGCCAGACCGGGCAAACGAACGGTCTTATCAAGCTCCTCAACGATCTTGTCAATCGTCATCCCGGGACGCCACCGATCCTCAGGCTTAAGCTGAATGGTGGTTTCCACCATTTCGAGCGGCGCGGAATCCGTTGCCGTTTCGGCTTTGCCGGTCTTGCCGAAGACAGAGGCCACTTCAGGGACGGTTTTTATTAACTTGTCCGTGGTCTGTAAGATCGCGGCCGCTTCTGCCGGAGAGACGCCGGGCAACGTCGACGGCATATACAGCAGATCGCCCTCATTAATCTTCGGCAGGAACTCGCCGCCTACCTGGCTCAGGGGCCAGATCACCGTGAAGATGGATAAGGCCGCAACCAGCAGGGTTGTTTTGGGCCAGTTGAGCACCCGAATCAGCAGCGGATGATAGGCGTTAATCAGCAGCCTGTTCAGCGGGTTACGGCTCTCGGCGGGGATTTTACCCCGGATCCAGAATCCCATCAGAATGGGGATCACGATGATGGCCAGCGCGGCCGCTCCTGCCATGGCGTACGTTTTGGTGAAGGCCAGCGGACCAAACAGCCGCCCTTCCTGCCCCTCAAGGGTAAAGATGGGAATGAAGGATAAAGTGATGATCAGCAAGCTGATAAACAGCGCCGGTCCAACCTCTACAGAGGCGTTGGTAATCACCTTCCAGCGGGTGGCGTTATCAATCTGCTCTCCCGGGTGCTGGTGATCCCACTCTTCCAGCCGCTTATGCGCGTTCTCAATCATCACGATGGCGGCATCCACCATCGCGCCGACGGCGATGGCAACGCCTCCCAGCGACATAATATTGGCGTTCAGCCCCTGGAAATGCATGACGATAAAGGCAATACACAGGCCAAGCGGCAGAGAGATAATCGCCACCAGCGCCGAGCGAATGTGCCAGAGGAACAGCGCGCAGACGATGGCCACCACGAAAAACTCTTCGAGAAGTTTGCTGCTCAGGTTATCAATGGCCCGGTCGATGAGCTGGCTGCGATCGTAGGTGGTCACAATCTCAACGCCTTCCGGCAGGCTGGCCTTCAGCGTCTCCAGCTTGTCTTTTACCGCCGTAATGACCTCGCGCGCGTTTTTACCCGAACGCAGGATCACCACGCCGCCCGCCACTTCACCCTGCCCGTTCAGCTCGGCAATACCGCGGCGCATTTCCGGCCCCGTTTGTACGCGGGCAACATCACGCAGGTAAATCGGCACACCGTTCTCACCGGTTTTCAGGACGATGTGATTGAAATCATCGATGGTCTGCAGATAGCCGCTGGCCCGCACCATATATTCCGCTTCCGCGATTTCTACGGACGATCCCCCCGCTTCCTGATTAGACGATTCAAGGGCCTGCTTAACTTCCGGCAGGCTGACGCCGAACTGCGCCAGCTTTAACGGGTCAACCTGAATCTGATACTGCTTCACCACGCCGCCAACGGAGGCCACCTCGGCCACGTTCGGGATAGTTTTCAGCTCAAATTTCAGGAACCAGTCCTGCAATGATCGCAGCTCGGCGAGATCGTGTTTTCCGCTACGGTCCACCAGCGCATATTCAAATATCCAGCCTACGCCCGTGGCGTCCGGGCCGATTTCGGAACTCACCCCGGCGGGGAGTTTGCCCTGAACCTGATTCAGGTACTCCAGCACGCGCGAGCGGGCCCAGTACAGATCGGTCCCGTCTTCAAAAATAACGTACACATACGAATCACCAAACTGTGAAAAACCGCGCACGGTCTTCGCGCCAGGAACCGACAGCATGGTGGTAGTGAGTGGATAGGTCACCTGGTTTTCAACAATCTGCGGGGCCTGGCCGGGATAGCTTGTTTTGATAATCACCTGAACGTCAGACAGATCGGGCAAGGCATCGACCGGGGTGTTGATGATGGTCCACGTCCCCCAGACGCTGAGAAACAGCGCGCCCATCATCACCAGGAAACGGTTGGCAACCGAACGCCGGATAATCCATTCAATCATCATCGTCTCCTTAATGGCCTGAATGGGCGTCGTCAGCGGCTTCAGCGTGGCGCATGCGCTCCAGCGCGCCGGTAATATTGGCCTCCGAGTCAATCAGAAACAGACCGCTGACCACCACCGACTCCCCCTCTTCCAGTCCGGTACCAATGCCGGACTGCTGCTGTGATTCATGCAGAACGTGGATCCTTTTCGGTACAAACTTCCCGTTCGCATCAACGGTAATAACGCGCTGTTCTTTCCCGGTATCGATAACGGCCTGAGACGGAATGAGCAACATTTTCTGACTTTGGGTATTCAGCTTCAGGTATGCATTCATGCCCGGTTTCAGCAGTTCATCCTTGTTGGAGACCTGCAGGCGCACCTGCAGCGTACGGGTGGTTTGATCCACGCTCGGCAGAAGACGCCATTTTTCAACCGGGAAGGATTTACCCGGATAAGCCGGTACCGAAACAGTAAACTGCGAGGTATCTTTCAGCAGATAAGCAATGGATTCAGGGACCGCCGCGCCGATCCAGACCGGATCCATCCCCTGAATCTGCGCCACCACCTTATCTTTGGAAATATTCATCCCGGTGCGCAGGTCAAAGGCCGTGATCACCCCGTCAATGGGCGCCTTGAGGGTAAACCGGGTCTGGATAGTGCGGGTCGCACGCAGCCGCTGAATGTCGTCATCCGGCATACCCGCCAGACGCAGACGCTCCAGAACGCCTTTTATCTGCGTGGGCGTTCCGCCGGTACCGGAGAGCAGGAGGAACTCGCTTTGCGCTTCGACCCAGTCCGGAATGGTGATTTCAACCATCGGCGTGCCTTTTTTCACCTTATCGCCAATCGTCAGCGGGTACACTTTCTCAACGAACCCTTCCGCACGCGCCTGCACAATGACAAACTGATAGTCGTTATAGCTGACGTTGGCCGGGATCGTCTGGGCATAATTCAGCTTTCCGCGCGTCACTTTTTGCGTTTTTAATCCCAGGTTCTGAACCTGGGTCGGATCGATACGGATACCGTCACTGCTTTTACCATCCTCATCGGCATATTTCGGCACCAGATCCATATCCATAAACGGTGATTTACCGGGCTTGTCGAATTTCACGTCAGGCTTCATCGGGTCATACCAGAAAAGGACCTTTCTTTCCGCAACGCTATTTGCTTTTTTTTCAGATGAATAAAGTGTCTGCCAGGCCGTCACCGATATCAGCCCTCCCGCAATAAGGCTGCTGACTATCACGGCAGCATATTTTATTTTTAATGAGGCCATGCCGTATCTCGCTATTTAATGCTCTTGAGTAAAGAGAGATTGCCCTGCTGAACAAATGAAAAATCAACGTGACTGCCGACCTTTAAGGCGTTGATGCTCTCATCGGCCTCAATAAAGGTGAAACGCATGGTCATCGCGGGCCAGCCAATCGCCGGGATGGCCTCATGAGAAATCGTGACTTTTTTATTCGTGAGATCAATGTCTTTCACGATACCGGTCCCGGTAATAACCTGCTCTGCGGTCCCTTCACGGGCGGCGCTCATCGCCTCGTGCTGATGAACCTCAGCCTGAAGACCGGCAGAAAACATAATGATTGCACCAAATACGACGGCGTTAAGTGAATTGCGCATGTTTAATATCCTTTTTAATTAAATGAGATTATTCGGCCCAACCGCCGCCCAGCGCGGTGAAGAGGTTAATTTCATTAACCTGCCGGGCATAAATAAGGTCGAGAATATTTTGCTGCGTGGAAAACAGCGACCGTTCCGCGTCTAATACTTCGATATAGCTCACCGCACCGCTGGTATATAATCCTCTGGCCCGCTGCAGGGTAATATTTAGCGAATCAAGATACCGTTCTTGCGCAGCAAGCTGCTGGTTGAGGCTGTCCCGCAGCGCGAGCGCGTCGGCAACCTGCCTGAAGGCAGCCTGTATTTTTTGTTCGTAATTCACAACCGACTGCTGCTGACGAATTTCAGCCAGCTTCAGGTTGGCCTTATTCCTGCCCGCATTAAAAATTGGAAGTTCAATTTTAGGAATGAAATTCCACATCCCACTGCCCGCGGTAAACAGGCTGGACAACTCCGTGCTGCCTGTTGAAAGCCCGCTGGTCAGGGAAATTGACGGGAAAAAGGCGGCACGCGCGGCGCCGATATTCGCATCGGCCGCTTTAAGCTGATGCTCCGCCTCCATAATATCCGGGCGCTGCAGCAGTATCGCTGAAGATAGATGGGGCGGGAGTTTTACCGGCGCAATATCGCGGGCGTTCATTCCGCTGTCGCCCGGCAATCCGCGATAGGTGCCGAGGAGCAACTGCAGAGCATTGTTGGCCTGCGCCAGCTCCCCCTCTCGTTTGGCAATCTCTGCCTGCGTGCTTTCGATCTGTCCCCGGGCCTGTTCCAGCGCCAGCACGTTGGTGCTCCCCGTCGCCAGCTGGTGCTCAACGAACGCATAAGACTGCCGGTAATTTTTCAGCGTTTCCCGCGCGATGCGCAGCTGTTTATACGCCAGCTGCTGGTTGAAATAGCTCTGCGACACGTTAGAGACAAGCAGAATATGCACCGCGCGACGGGCCTCTTCGCTGGCGAAATAGTTTTGTCGGTCGGCCTCGCTCAGGTTCTTCAGCTTGCCGAAAAAGTCGAGTTCGTAGCTAAGCGCAAGACCGACGTCGTACTGCCGTGAGGTCGGTTTGTCACTTTTTAGCCCACCGCTGTACGTGATACCCGCGGATCCATTCAACTGCGGATAACGATCCGCCTCCGTCACGTTGAACTGCGCCCGCGCCTCTTCAATCTTCAGGGCGGCCATTTTGATATCGCGGTTGTTTTTCAGGGCTTCTGTAATCAATCCAGCTATCTGTGGGTCGACGAAGAAGTTGCGCCAGCCGGTGTCCTGATACCCGGCCGCCGCGGGCGTCAGGCCGTTGCGCGAGAGCGAAAACTGCCGGGGTACCGGTGATGCCGGGCGCGGGTAGTCAGGCGCCAGCGAGACGCAGCCTGCCAGGATAAATACCGTAGTGATGCTGAGTCGTTTTAACAGGAACATAGCGGTTCAAATCAAGTCCAGAGGATTTTTAGGGCTACTCTACTGAACGCATCCTGTTTGACCGGTGACGGGATAATGACAATGTTGTCATTTATGGCGTAAGTCATTGTTAACGATCGCGGGCTCACTAGAATGTCATCAGCAGCCAGTCTGGGGAGCAAGATGAAAATACTGATCGTTGAAGACGAAATGAAAACCGGGGAATACCTCAGCAAGGGGCTGACGGAAGCGGGGTTTGTCGTGGACCATGCGGATAATGGCCTGACCGGGTACCACCTCGCCATGACCACGGAATATGACCTGCTGATTCTGGATATCATGCTGCCCGACGTGAACGGCTGGGATATTGTCCGCATGCTTCGCTCTGCCGGTAAAGGGATGCCCATACTGCTTCTGACGGCTCTCGGTACGATTGAACATCGGGTTAAAGGGCTTGAGCTGGGCGCGGATGATTATCTGATTAAGCCTTTCGCCTTTGCGGAACTGCTCGCCCGGGTCAGGACGCTGCTAAGACGCGGAAATACGGTGATCGCGGAAAGCCAGCTTCAGGCGGCTGACCTGACGGTTGACCTTGTATCGAGGAAGGTTAGCCGGGCGGGCAATCGCATCCTGTTAACCAGCAAGGAGTTCAGCCTGCTGGAGTTTTTCATGCGTCATCAGGGCGAGGTGCTGCCCCGCTCCCTGATTGCCTCCCAGGTGTGGGATATGAACTTTGACAGCGACACGAACGCAATAGATGTGGCGGTAAAGCGCCTGCGCGCAAAGATCGATAACGATTTTGAACCCAAGCTGATCCAGACGGTACGCGGCGTAGGCTATATGCTGGAGGTGCCGGATGCCCGTTAGGCCCCTCCGACGCCCGTTCTCGCTTGCGCTGCGGCTGACCTTTTTTATCAGCCTCTCCACCATACTGGCCTTCTTCGCCTTTACCTGGTTTATGCTGCACTCCGTTGAGAAGCACTTTGCCGAGCAGGATATCAGCGACTTACAGCAGATTAGCAGCGCAATGCATCGCATCCTCCAGTCTCCGGCCGATCCCGACCAAAAGAAAATCAGCAAGCTCAAAGAGTCGGTCGCCAGCTACCGCAACGTGGCCGTCCTGCTTCTGGATCCGCAGGGCAATACCCTGTTCAGCTCGGCGCAAGGCGCGGCATTGCGCCCGGCGATGAACACAGCGAACTTTAGCGAACACCGTCAGGCACAGGATGTGTTTCTCTGGACGGTAGAAGACCCGGTCAACCCTATGCATGCCGGGTCCGACATGAAAATGGAAACGTACCGGATTATCGCCTCCTCAGGCAGGGCGACGCTGCAGGGCAAAACCCAGGACTACGTCATGCTGATCGGGCTCTCGATTAATTTTCATCTCCACTACCTTGAGGCGCTGAAGAAGAATCTTTTTGCCATTGCCGCGGCGATCAGCCTGCTGATTGTGCTGGTGATTCGTATCGCGGTGCGTCAGGGACACTTGCCCCTGCGTAACGTCAGCACCGCCATTAAAAATATCACCTCCGAAAATCTGGATGCGCGACTGGAGCCGTCCCGCGTGCCCGTTGAGCTGGAACAGCTGGTGATCTCCTTCAACCATATGATTGGGAAAATTGAAGATGTCTTTACCCGGCAGGCGAATTTTTCCGCCGACATCGCGCATGAAATCAGGACGCCCATCACCAACCTGGTGACGCAAACGGAAATCGCGTTAAGTCAGAACCGCTCCCAGAAAGAGCTGGAAGATGTCCTCTACTCCAGCCTGGAAGAGTACAACCGGATGACCCGCATGGTCAGCGACATGCTGTTCCTGGCGCAGGCGGATAATAATCAGCTCATCCCGGATCGGGTGATGTTTGATTTAAGCGCCGAGGTGATGAAAGTCTTCGATTTCTTCGAAGCCTGGGCGGAAGAACGCCACGTCTCGCTGAAATTTAACGGGATGGCCTGCCTGATAGAAGGCGATCCGCAGATGTTCAGAAGAGCAATCAATAATCTGCTCTCCAACGCCCTGCGCTATACGCCGGAAGGGAAAACGGTAACGGTCTCCATCAGAAAACAGGATAACGACGTTGAGCTGGTGACAGAAAACCCCGGCACGCCGATCCCACAGGCGCATCTGCCAAAGCTGTTTGACCGTTTTTATCGCGTCGATCCGTCCAGGCAGCGTAAGGGCGAAGGCAGCGGGATTGGGCTTGCCATCGTGAAGTCCATCGTCACCGCGCACCACGGAAAAGTCCGCGTGGAATCGGATGCGGTGTCGACGCGCTTCATCCTCACGGTGCCGGGGAAAGTGCTCTGAGCGTCAGCAAACCGCGCGGCACACCTCAAGGACCTTTTCCCTGAGCCAGCGATGCGCCGGATCCCGTTCCATGCGCGGATGCCACATCTGGGATACCGTAATAGTGCGGGTCTTAAAGGGCAGTTCAAAGACGTGCACGCGCTCGGTCATCGCCTGATTAAGGAGGTACAACGCCGGTACCATAGCAATCAGGTCGGAGGCCAGCGCTACGGATAACGCCGTCGGGAATCCAGGCACCACGCTGGCGATCTTTCGTTTCATCCCCCGCTCCGCCAGCGCGTCGTCCACAGACCCGTGTAACGCCCCATCAGGCGACGCCACCACATGGCCCCAGGCAACATAATCGTCAAGGCTGACCTCAGGCTGTGAAGACAGCGGATGTCCCTTGCGCACCGCGCCAACAAACCGATCCTGAAAGAGCCTTTGCAGCCGTATTTCAGGCCCCATGTTGCTCTGCACGCCGATCTCCAGGTCGACAAGCCCCTCCCGTAAATAGCGCGACGTTTTTTCAGGTTTGGGAGCGAAGCGGATGCAGACCCCGGGCGCAACGCTCGCCACCGCGGCTATGAGCATAGGTCCAAACGCCACGACAAAACCGTCGTTGGCCCGAATAGTGAACAGCCGTTCGAGGCTTTCCACCTTCAGCGTGTCGGTGGAGGGCTGCAGCACCGCCCTCGCCTCGTGCACGGCGCATCTGGCGCGGTCCCGGGTGGCTTCGGCCCAGGGCGTCAGCACCATATGACGCCCGGCCCGCACCAGAATAGGATCGCCGGTCACCTCCCGCAGCCGGCTCAGGGTGCGGCTCATGGCGGAGGTGCTCAGGTTTAAACGTCGCGCCGCGCCCGCCACGCTGGCTTCGGCCAGCAAAACGTCGAGCGCAACCAGAAGGTTAAAGTCAGGATCGGACACGATGGCTCCTCAGATAAGGCGTTATATGCAACGATTAAGTGCAAATGCTGCGTCTTCCGCCCTGTATAGCGCATGATTATAGTTTCGTCATCACTATTCTTATCCGGAGTAACGACGATGACGCTATTTACCAACCAGCCCGGCGATGAAGGTTTACCCGGGCATGAACGCGCCCGGGTCCTGGCCGCCGTCATGACCACCACGTTGATGGGCGTCTTTGACGGCACCATGATCAACATCGCGCTCCCCTCCATGGCTAGAGCGATGCAGGTCCCCGCGAACGTTGCGGTCTGGTTCGCTAATGGTTATCTGCTGTCAGCGGCGATGACGCTGGCTATTTTCGCCGCGCTGGCGGCCCGCGTGGGCTATCGCCCGGTCTTTCTGAGCGGGCTTGCCACCTTTACGCTCACCTCGCTCGGCTGCGCGCTGGCAACAACGCCAGAAATGTTAACCGGGATGCGAATTCTGCAGGGCATCGGCGGGGCGGCGACCCTGAGTATCGCCCCGGCGATCCTGCGGTCCGTTTTTCCTGGCCGACTGCTGGGCCGCATTCTGGGGCTGCACGCCCTGCTTATCGCCTCCAGCACGGCGATTGCCCCGGTACTCGGTGGAACAATACTGGACGCCCTGAGCTGGCAGTGGCTGTTCGCCATTAACCTTATTCCGGGCAGCATCGCCCTGCTGCTGGCGTGGCGAGCCTTGCCGCGGGAATCGGTTGCTGACAGACCGCCCTTTGATGCGCCGGGCGCCGTGCTCTCCGCCGTCCTGTTAGGTTCCGCGATCATGCTGGCCGACAGCCTTCAGCACGTGGCGCAACACATTAGTCTGCAGGCCGTCTGCTGGGGCGTTCTCGCGCTGGTTAGCGCCCTCGCCTTTACCTGGCGGATTCGGCGCGCGCAACATCCGTTACTGCCGCCGGTGATGTTCAGAAACGGGCGCTTCACCCTCGCCGCGCTGACCTCGCTGGCCTCGTTTGTGAGCCAGGGGATCACGTTTGTCGCGCTGCCGTTCCTGTTTCAGAGCGTGTATGGCTACAGCCCGGTGGTGTCGGCGCTGCTGTTCACCCCGTGGCCGATTGGCATCGTGCTGATCGCGCCACACGCGGGTCGCTGGGCGGATACGATCTCCGCACCGCTCATCTCGACCCTCGGGCTTATCGTCTTTGTCGGCGGGCTGGTCCTGCTGGCCACGTTGCCGGACAATCCTTCCGCCTGGAATATCTGCCTGCGCAGTCTGGTATGCGGGATGGGATTTGGCTGCTTCCAGAGTCCCAATAATCGGGAAATGCTCGCTAACGTGGCGCGGGAACATGCCAGCTATGCCTCCGGCGTGTTGTCGATCGTCAGAACATTCGGCCAGTGTCTCGGCGCCGCCGTGGTGGGGGTTCTGCTGGGAGCGGCGGCAGGATGGGACCATCAACATGCTATCCAGGTTGCACTGTGGTTAGCCGTCATCGCCTCGACGGGTTCGGTGGTATTTAGCCTGAGCAGGCTGCGCACTGCGCGGTCTACAGGCAAGCGTTGCACAATGTAGGCCGGGTAAGCGCAGCGCCACCCGGCAAGAAAGACGGCGCGTTTGTTTACTCCAGCGCCAGCAGCGCAAAGCTCGCCAGCCAGTGTCCGCCGCTGTAGTGGCTGCCAACCACATGCCCGACGCTGGCGGCCAGATGTTTCGTCACCGCCTCGCGCAATGCCGGTTGCGCCGGGTGGCTGGCAGGAAGCGCTTTCGCTATGTGCTTCATACACCATGCGCGGCTAAGGTTTAACCCGTCCAGATGGGCAATTTTCGGGTCGGTACGATCGCTCACTTCCGCCGGGTTCATGAGTGTCGTAACGGCGCCCACCTCCGGCAGAAACGCGTCAAACCAGGCCGGGAAGCCCTCCGACACCTTGCTCATCAGCAGTGCCTCCGTCAGCGCGCCGGAAATATACTCGTCTCCGCCGGGCTCATAATGAGCCGGATAGCGCGTGTCGGCGAGATAAAACCGCTCCGCCGCTGCCACAATAGCCTGTTCAAGCGCCTTATCCCCCACTGCGCGACCGTAGTCGAGCGCCAGCGCAAGGGCAAACGCGGTGTTGTAGTGCGTTCCGACGCGGATCGGATAGGTGAGCTTGCCGAGGTAGTCCACCAGCCGGTTGCGAATGTCCTGGGTGAGCGGCTCCAGCGTCTGGTACCAGCCTGCGGCCTGCGGCAGCGACGACTGTTTCAGCTCCTGGGCCAGCGCCAGCAGCCAGCCGTAGCCATACGGCCGCTCAAACGAGGCGCGGAACGGCGCGGTGAAATAGGCCAACTCCCTCGCCACGTTCTCTTCGGTCAGGTGCTCGTCAAAAAGCGCGACGATCGCGTCCCGACACGGTAATTCTGGATAGAGGCGCACGCAGCGCAGCAGCAGCCAGTAACCATGAACCGCCGAGTGCCAGTCAAAACAGCCGTAGAAAATGGGATGCAGTTCGCGCGGCGGCAGCACGTCACCATCATCATTCAGCAGGTGCATGATGTGGTTCGGGTATTCCTGGCGCAAATAGGTCAAAGGCATGCGGGCAAACGCGTCGGCCTGATGTTGCGTTAATTCCATGACAGCTCCTTAGCGAAACACGAGGAAATACATTAAGAACACGTTCACCACCAGCAGGGTTAACGCGGTCGGGATCTGGATCTTGATCACCTGATATTTGTCTTTCAGCTCCAGCAGCGCGGCGGGAACGATATTGAAGTTCGCGGCCATCGGCGTCATCAGCGTGCCGCAGTAGCCTGCGTACATGCCAATCGCCAGCAGCGGCGCCGGGTTGCCGTGATGCACGTTGATCAGAAACGGCAAGGCGATCCCCGCGCTCAGCACCGGGAAGGCCGCAAAGGCGTTACCCATAATCATGGTAAACAGCGCCATCCCCACGCAGTAAATCACCACCAGCATGAAGCGGCTATCCGGGTTCACAAACAGGCTCACCACCTTCTGCACCGAGTCACCCGTGTTGGCCACCACGAACACGCCGCCAAGCATGGCCAGCATCTGCGGCAGGATCACCGCCCAGCCGATGGTATCGACAAGACGGCGGGACTGACGAACGGCATGGAGCGGCGTGCCTTTGGTCAGCCACCAGCCGGTGAGGATCGCCGCGACGCAGGCCACGCACAGCGCCGCCAGGGTGAGCTGTTTCTGATCGAGCAGAAACACGCCGCCGACCGAAACGCCCTTCAGGAATAACGTGCCCAGCACCGTCACCACCGGGATCATCAGCGCCGGCAGGAACAGCCAGTTTTTAAGCCGATTTGACGATGCGACGCGCTCCTCCTCGGTGGACATTTTATAGTGCCCTTTCCCGACGAGGCCAAACCCCGCCAGCAGCGCGATAACGATAACGCCGCCGCCGATAATCCGGTAAGCCAGCGATTTACCCAGCTCCTGGACCATCAGATCGCCAAACAGGAAGATCCCGCCAAACAAGAACCAGAACAGCGCGGTAGTAAAGCGCTTCGGGTTGGCGCGATCGCGCAGAGTCATGACAACCAGCAGCATTACGACAAAGCCAATCAGGTAGTACACGCGGTTAATGGTGATAAGCGTCATCATTGCGCGGCCTCCTGCGTACCCTGCTCTGCCCGCCAGGCCATCACGTCGCGACGGATGCTCGCATCGAGGCGCAGCAGGCGCGTCATATGAATAATCAATGCCGCAATGGCGGTGGGAATGGCCCACAGGCCGATATGCAGCGGTTCAATGCCCGGAATACCGTTCTCTTTCAGGAACGCGTCGATCAGCAGCACCGCCCCGAAGGCAATAAAGATATCTTCCCCAAAGAAAACCGCGATGTTGTCGCACGCGGCGGCGTGGGCTTTGATTTTGTCGCGAATATGCTGCGGCAGTTCGCCGTATTCGTTCAGCGCCGCCCCTTCGGCCATCGGTGCCAGCAGCGGGCGCACCGTCTGGGCATGGCCGCCCAGCGACATCAGTCCCAGCGCGGCGGTGCCTTCACGGGCGACAAAGTAAAGCATCAGAATACGCGCCGAGGTGGCGCTGGCGATCTTCGCCACCCAGGCCTGGGCGCGCTCCTTAAGCCCGTAATATTCCAGCAGACCAATCACGGGCAGGATCAGGATGAAGGTGGCCAGCGATCGGCTATTGACGAACTTCTCGCCAAAGGTCTCCAGCAGCATCCCGAAATCCATGCCGACCAGCAGACCCGTCGCCAGCCCCGCCACCACGACCACCAGCAGCGGGTTGAAGCGCAGTGCAAAACCAATAACCACGATCGGTATCCCGATCAGCGGCAGCAGCGTAGTACCGTCCATAACGTTTACCCTATCGAAAGTGAGCGTTGCGCGCCGACGGCTATTTTTTTAATTTGCGGCGAGCGATGTTGTGTTTTGTTGGCAGGCTTCGCAAAACCTGCGCTAAAAAGCTATATCTGAACCTCAAAAACATGTAAACAAATTATCAATAAAATGTTCTTATTTTATCGATGAGTTTACATTTCTGGCTAAGGAACGTTATGACCTCAGAAAAGAGTGCTTCACCCGATCGCGACGATATCAACGAGGGCCGGATCGTCTCTTCCCGCCATCTGGTATCCGAGCGCTGCGCGGAGTTATCAGAGCTGGAATATGCGCTGATCATGACCGGCAACGCGTTTAACAAATGGATGGTGCGCTGCATGACGGCTGCCGGCGAGCCCGATATGGGCGCCTTTGACGTTTCGCTGCTGCATCACGTGAACCACCGCGACCGCAAGAAAAAGCTGGCCGATATCTGCTTCGTCCTCAACGTGGAAGACACCCACGTGGTGACCTATGCGCTGAAAAAGCTGGTCAAAGCAGGCTACGTGACGAGCGAGAAAGCGGGTAAAGAGCTCTTTTTCTCTACAACGGAGGAAGGGAAAGCGCTGTGCATGAAATACCGGGACGTGCGGGAGGCGTGTCTGATTGCGATCCACGCGGAGAGCGGCATTGCCGGGAAGTCGATTGGCGAGACCGCGCAGCTGTTACGCACGATCTCCTCCCTGTATGACACCGCCGCCCGGGCGGCGGCGTCACTGTAACTAAGGACGGCGGAACAGCGTAATGCTCCGTCCGGCCAGCGCGTACTCAACGGTTTCGGTGATCGCTGTCCCGGTGGCGGCATCATCCGCCGTAGACAGCTCCAGCACCCACCCCCCTTCGCCAAACTGCGGGATCTGGAACGGCACGGTGCCTTCAAACGGATTGAACAGCATCAGCACGTCGTGCCAGATGCCGTCCTCCTGCTGAAGATCCGGCCTGCTGATGGAGACCCCGAGCGTTGAGCCTTCATCCCACTGCTCGGCCTGCTGCGGACCGCCTCCGGCATTGAACCAGCGGATCTCCAGCCCGTCACGCCAGCTTTCACGGCGCAGCAGCGGCTGTTGCGCGCGAAGGGCAATGAGACGACGGGTAAACTCGCGCAGCGCGGCGTCGTTTTCGGAGAGCCCCTTCCAGTCGATCCACGAGATCTCACTGTCCTGGCAGTAGCCGTTGTTGTTCCCCTTCTGCGTGCGGCCAAACTCGTCCCCCGCCAGCAGCATCGGCGTGCCGTGGGAGAACAGCAGCGTGGTGAGGAAATTACGTTTCTGCCGTTCGCGGGTAGCAATAATATCCGGGTTCTCGGTTGGCCCTTCCTCGCCGTAGTTGTACGAGCGGTTATCGTTATGCCCGTCGTTATTGTCCTCGCCGTTGTCGGCGTTGTGCTTCTCGTTGTACGACACCAGGTCATTCAGCGTAAAGCCGTCGTGGGCGGTGATAAAGTTGACGCTGGCCCACGGGCGACGCCCACGCAGATCGTACAGATCGCCGGAGCCGAGAAGCCGCGCGGCAAAGTCCGTGGAGACGTTGTCCCCCTTCCAGTACTCGCGAACGGTGTCGCGGTATTTGTCGTTCCACTCCCCCCAGCCCGGCGGGAATCCGCCCACCTGATAGCCGCCGGGGCCAATATCCCAGGGTTCACCAATCAGCTTCAGTCGGGATAAGACCGGATCCTGGGTCATGGCGTCGAAGAAACCGCCGCGCGGGTCAAATCCTTCGGGCTCGCGGCCCAGGATTGTGCCGAGGTCGAAACGAAAACCGTCTATGTGCATTGATTCCGCCCAGTAGCGCAGGGAATCCATCACCATCTGCAACACGCGCGGGTGCGAGGTGTTGACCGTGTTTCCCGTCCCGGTGTCGTTGATGTAGTACCGGTGCTGGTCGGGCAGCGTGCGGTAATAGCTGTAGTTATCAATCCCCTTAAACGAGAGCGTCGGGCCAAGCTCGTTCCCTTCCGCCGTGTGGTTGTATACCACGTCCAGAATGACCTCGATGCCCGCGTCATGATAGGCGCGCACCATATCGCGAAAGCCCTGGATCCCCGCCGGGCCGTAGTAGCGCGACGCCGGAGCAAAAAAGCCCAGCGTGTTATAGCCCCAGAAGTTCTTCAGGCCGCGGTCGAGCAGGTGCTGGTCGTCCGGGAACCAGTGAACCGGCAGCAGCTCCACCGAGGTAATGCCCAGGCTTTTGATGTAGTCGACCGAGGCTTTGTGCCCCATCCCCTCAAACGTCCCGCGCAGCTCGGGCGGAATGGCCGGGTTCATCTGGGTAAACCCTTTCACGTGGCTCTCATAGACAACGGTATGCGGCCAGGGTACGTTCGGCCGGTTGTTGTCCTGCCAGTCAAAGGCGTTCGGGTCGATAACCCTGCATTTCGGCGTAAACGGCGCGCTGTCGCGGGTATCAAAGCTCAAATCCAGCTCGTCATGCCCCAGCTCATAGCCGAAATGGGCGTCGTTCCAGTCGATGTCACCCACCAGTTCGCGAGCGTAAGGGTCGATGAGCAGCTTATGCGGGTTAAAGCGATGACCATTTTCCGGGTCGTAGGGGCCGTAGACGCGATAGCCATACAGCGCGCCCGGCTTCAGGTCAGGCACATAGCCGTGCCAGATCTCATGGGTATACTCCGGCAGCTCCAGCCGGGCGATTTCCGTTTTCCCGGACGGGTCAAACAGACAGAGCTCCACTCGTTCAGCGTGCGCGGAGAACAGCGCGAAGTTAACGCCCTTCCCGTCATAATTCGCCCCCAACTGCTGGCCATGACCGGCCCGAATTTCAAACGTTGTATCCTTTGCCATTTTCGTTCTCCACGATTATTCGCAGGTAAGCAGAACCAGTACACATCCCTTTTCTGACGTTAAATCCAGCGTCTTTTGCAGAATGCGGCTCTCACCGCTGAACAGATCCCGATAGCGCTTCCCGGCAAGTTCGTCGGGTATCGCTACCGTGGTATTGACCCACAGCTGATGATTATCCGTGATGCCAAAAACCAGACGCGGCACGGCGACAATCAGCGCCTCCTCGTCCTTAACGCGCGCATAAACAATCAGGTTCTCTTCCCGCTCGCCGGTGACCTTAAGCGGCAGCCAGTCGCCGTAGCGGAAAAGCGCGTCGTAGTGCGGTCGAAGCCGCAGCAGCGTGGCGGTAACAAACTGTTTGACCCGTCCGTCACGCCAGCAGGTCGGGTTGTCAAACACCGTGGCATCCGCCGCGCTGAGGTGTTGCACCAGCGCCGGAAAGTCCGGCTCGCGTCGGTTATCCGGGTCGACAAGGCTGAAGTTAAGCGCCTCGCTGCCCTGATAAATATCCGGCACGCCGGGCGCCGTCAGCTTGATCGCCGTCTGGCTGAGGCTGTTCATCAGCCCGGCGCGAATAAAGGGCTGCATCGCCTCGCTGAAATCGTGCAGGAACAGGCTGTTGTCCGGTGAAAGCAGGTGCCGCGCGTAGCTCAACACCACGCTCTCATAGCTCTCGTTGCTGTCGATCCAGTCGGTGCGCTGTTTCGCCTCGCGCAGCGCTTTTTCGAGGAAGCCGAGGAACCGCGTTTCGAGTGCTTTAAGCCCTTCAGCGTCGTCCGGTGACAGCGTGGCGGGCCAGACGCCCGCCAGCGCCTGGTAGATCATCCACGTATCGGCGGCGTTCGGCGCGGTACCGTCATTGAGAAAACGCACCTGGGTCTGGTTCATCTGCCGCCAGCGGGCCAGATTTTCCCCCCAGCGTTCCGGGGCTTCCGTGAGGGTGTAAAGGCGCGCCCGGGCGTCTTCCCCGCGCTTGGTATCGTGCGTGGAGGTGCCCAGCAGCGCGTCGGGCTGACGGGCCAGACGAATGCGCATCTCCTGGTGAAAGCGGGATAAGGAAAACGCGCGCGGCGTCGGGTCAGCCCCCACTTCATTGAGCGCAAGCTCAAGGTTGTGGCGAAAGAACAGCGTGTCTTCAACGGACTTCGCCATCAGCGGCCCGGTGAGCTGCTGGAAGCGGGTCCTGAACAGCGCGGCGCTCTCGCGGCATGCGTCCGGCAGGTCGCCGGTAAGAATGCGCACGATCAGGCTGAGCGCGGCTTCAGACGTCTCCACGCTGGCAACCACGCGGTTGAGCAGCGCCACGTCCGGCGGGGTTAACCCCTCGCGAGTGCCGTAGGTGCGGTAGACCGGAAACGCAATAAGCAGCTCGCGCAGCGCGTGGCGGATATCCTCGCGCGGCAGCGCAACCTCATTGCGGCGGGCCAGATCCTCAGCAAGGTTTAGCAGCGTGGTGAATTCACCCTCAAAATTGCGATCGGTCATCAGGCCTTTAGCATCGCGCAGCTCCGCGTGGCGATTGACCGTCACGCCGAGCGTTTCGTCGTGGATTGTCTCCAGGCGCGACAGGCTATCATCGTCGACCAGCACCTCCGCCAGCGAGGCGATAAACTCGTAGCCGGTGGTGCCGGATACCGGCCAGTCAGCGGGGAGCTGTTCCCCTTTGGCGAGAATCTTTTCGACCGTGATGTAGCAGTCGGGCCCGGCTGCCTGCCGCAGCTTCTGCAAATAACCCAGCGGATCCGCCAGGCCGTCGACATGGTCAATGCGCAGGCCGTCCACCACGCCCGCGTGGACCAGCTCAAGGATCAGCCGGTGCGTATCGTCGAAGACCGCATCATCTTCAACCCGAACGCCGACCAGCCCGGTGATCTCAAAGAAGCGCCGCCACGATAGCTGCTTCGGTGCCTCCCGCCAGGACATCAGCCGCCAGCTTTGCGCCTCGTGCAGCTCGGCAATGCTCTTCTCCTCGCTGTACGTGCCCGGGTTGAGCGGATACTCGGCGTCGTAGTAAACCAGCGCGGCCTTTTCCGTGACAGGGTCACGTTTTAGCGTGATGGCACCCTTCTCCAGCTCCGCCTCAAAGGTATCGCCAAGAAACGGCAGCGTCAGCGGCCTCGACCCGTCGATATCAAAATAGCGGAAATAGCGGCTTTGCTGGCCGTATTCAATCACGTCCCGCCACCAGAGGTTTTCCAGCGAGGTGGACATATGGTTCGGGACAATGTCCAGAATCAGCCCCATGCCGGCCTGCTTAAGCGCCGCGGCCATGCGGTCAAAGCCTTCTCGTCCGCCAATCGCGGGGTCGATTTCATTCGGGTTAGTCACGTCATAGCCGTGGGTAGACCCCGTTGTGGCAGTGAACACGGGCGACGCGTAAAGGTGGCTGATGCCGAGGTCCTTCATATACGGCACCAGCGCCACAACGCGGTCGAAGGTCATGCCGTTACGGAACTGAATACGGTACGTGGCGGAAGGGATCATAACGATGCTTCTCCATCAGCAAAGCGAACGACAATACCGTTCGGGGGTAAAACGTCGTTGAGTTCCGGCCAGGCGAAGCGCGTCTCCCCCGCGAGCGCGGGCAGGTCGACGGGCTTCGTTCCAATATTCAGCGCCAGAGAAAGCGTGCCTGACGGGAAGCGCCAGCTCACCGCCACCATGCCGGGCGCGGTCTTGAGCACATGGCCCTCAACGGCACCGCCCGGATGCAGAAGCGGAACGATATAGCGATGGCGCAGCGTCAACAGATGGCGCGTATAGCGCAGCCACGTTTTGCCCTCGTCGGTGGCGATTTTGTTCCAGTCGAGCTTTGAGCGGATAAACGTGTTCACGTCGTTCGGGTCCGGGACGGTTTCATCGTGCCCGGCATGGCCGCTAAACTCTTTCGCGCGCCCTTCCCGCACCGCCTTTGCCAGTTCGCCGTGAAAGTCGGTGAAGAACAGGAACGGATGCGTTTCACCAAACTCCTCGCCCATAAACAGCAGCGGGATATGGGGGGAAAGCAGCAGCGCGGCAAGCAGCACCCGCGTCTTGTCGGCACCCGCCAGGGAGATAAGCCGTTCGCCCTGGGCGCGATTGCCGGTCTGATCGTGGTTTTGAATAAAATCGACGAAGAACTGCGGCGGCTGCGAGTGGCATTCCACCCCGCGGGATTCGCCGGTTTGCAGCGAAATCTCGCCCTGGTAGACAAAGCCTTCCGCCAGCGCCCGGGCGAACTTTTTCTCCGGCTCAAAGGCAAAGTCCTGGTAGTAGGCGTGTGTCTCACCGGTGGCAAACACGTGGGCAGCGTTGTGAAAATCATCGTTCCATTCGCCGGTGAACAGCGGCGCGTTGCCCTGTTCATCGCGCGGATGCAGAAAAATCACGTTGCGGCTGTCTTCCGTGGTCAGGTGAACGTGCCGGTGTGGGATCGCCTCGCGGATCTTCGCGGCAATCTCCTCCAGAATGTGCGTTCCGGAGCTGTCTTTAATCTGGTCGATGGCATCAAAGCGCAGGCCATCCAGACGGTACTCCGTCAGCCAGTAGAGCGGTGCGTCGGTGATGTACTGCCTCACCGGCTCGCGCTCGTAGGCGATGCCGTTGCCCCACGGCGTCATTCGATGCTCATCAAAAAACGCGGGCGACAGCAGAGGCAGATAGTTCCCCTCCGGGCCGAAGTGGTTGAGGACAATATCCAGCACCACAGAAAGCCCCAGCCCGTGCGCGGCGTCGATAAACGCGTGGAAATCCTCCGGCGTGCCGTAGGCAGAGTGCGGGGCATACAGCAGCACCCCGTCGTACCCCCAGCCGCGGGAACCGCCAAACTGGGAGACGGGCATGACTTCAAGCTGGGTAATCCCCAGCTCCGCCAGATACGGCAGCTTGTCGATCGCCGCCCGGAAGGTGCCCTCCGGGGTAAACGTGCCGATGTGCAGTTCGTAAATGATCGTCTCTTCCCACGGCCGCCCTGCCCAGTCGCGGTTGACCGGCTGGTAATGTCGGGGATCGATCGCTACGGAGGGGCCGTTAACGTCACCCTTTTGCGCCCGCGAGGCGGGATCGGGCACCGCCGTGCCGTCCTGAAGAACAAACTGATATTCTGCACCGTGCCTGACGCCGGGGACGTCCGCCTGAAACCATCCGTCGCCGGTTGCCGTCATCGGCACGTCGGTGGCGGCAAGACGTAGCGTAAGTTCTTTCTGTCCTTCTGCCCAGACGCGAAAACGTACAACGTCATCGGAAATAAACTCAGCACCCCACTGCTTTTGAAATGTCCTGAATTCCATTCATTGTCCTCGAATGACCCACATTTTACGCGGAACGAAGTACAAGCTTAGTTCAGGATTAAAAGTGCGTGAGCTCAGCGGATTTAACCGCTTCGTCTATTCTTTATGAAATAACTCACTCACGGGAATACTATGCAGATTCGAAAAGGACTCAATACCGACTTCGCACGCCTTGAATGCTGTGACTTTTCTTTCACCATTAGCCACATTGCCCGGGAGCCGTTTATCCACTGTGATTTGCATATTGAAGCCGTGGCAGAGCCGTGGATAAAAACCTACGAACTCGACATTCAAACGCTTGAAAATCACTGCATTAATCCGGACGCCATATTTCTTGTCGCGGAAACGGACGACGGTGAAATAGCCGGATTTATTACCGCGTCAGTCGGCTGGAATAAATTTATTTCAGTGGATTATATTGCCGTTGAGCGCTCCAAACGCAGAACCGGCGCTGCGCATAAATTAATGGCCGCCGCGCACGTGTGGGCCCGCAGCGTAAACGCGCCGGGATTACGGCTTGAAACACAAAATGTGAACGTCTCTGCCTGCCTGTTTTACCGTCACTACGGATTTACCCTGGGCGGATACGATCGTTATCTCTACAACGCCCTACCGGAAAAAGACGAGGTCGCTCTGTTCTGGTATTACATGCTGGTCTAGCGGAAACACATTGCCACATCACGGTCATATTTCTGTCACTGAATTTCATTACGCTTTCGGGATTTTAACCACGGTGTTGAGGAAAGAAGTGTGAATTCAATGGCTAAGGCATTACTGCTGGCATTACCGGTTTTGAGTGCAGCGGCAGCGGCGACGGCTGCCGGGCGCGACCTGTGTGAACCGAAAGCGTACGAAATGGCGCTGCGCTATCAGCAGAAATCGGCAGAGATTATGGCCCTTCAGCTGCAAACCTATCGGTTTGCCACCGAGCGTTTCAACGAAAAGTTAAAGGATCTGAAAACGCCCGAAAATTACGCCGTGGTAATGGACCTGGATGAAACGGTACTGGATAACACCCCACTGCTGGTGCGCGACATGGAGCAGTGTCACGACTATACGAAATGGGACACCTGGAGCGACTGGGAGAAACAGGGAAAACCCGGCTTAATTCCGGGGGCGAAAGCGTTTCTTGACCACGTGAATCAAAGCAAGGTCCGCATCTACTATGTCTCGGATCGTATGCAGGAAAACAAAGCCGACACGCTGAAGACGTTAAACGCTCTCGGCCTGCCGCAGGTATCTGACGAAAGCGTGCTGCTGGATACGGTCAGCAAGGAAGAGCGCCGTCAGAGCATCCTCAAAAAGCAGCAGATCGTGATGCTGTTCGGCGACAGCCTGCCGGATTTCGCCGTGCAGTTTAAAAACAAAAAGCCGAGCGAACAGCAGCGTGAACTGGTTGAGGCCAGCGCGGAACATTTCGGCAACGACTGGATTGTGCTGCCTAATGCCGCTTATGGCTCATGGTCCAAAGCCACCCCGGACAGCTGGAACGCACCGCTGAAAAAATAATGTCTTACGGGCCGGGAAAGCTATCGCGCGCCTTCCCGGCCCTCGGTTTCCTATCCATCCCGTTTATAGGTCCTATCATTTCTGGGCAGGTTCTTATAATTTTACGGAGCAGTAAGATGAGCACTTTCAAAGGAGACTCGTATGCTTACCGTGAAAAAACTTGCTCTTTCCACGCTGATTTCCAGTTCACTGCTTTTCTACCCTGCGCTCCAGGCCTCTGCAGAAACGCCGCAGCACGTCGTTAAACAACCGGCGGGCGGTTACAGCGTGCAGGTCGGCGACGTGCTTGTCACCTCGTTTACCGACGGGACCGTCGCGCAGGATCTGCACAAGCTGCTGCGCCGGACAACGCCGCAAAACATTGATGCGCTGCTCGCAAAAAACTTTCAGACCAACCCGGCTGAGGTCTCCATCAACGCGTTTCTGATTGCGATACCCGGACATAAAATCCTGGTGGATACCGGCTCGGGCCAGCTCTTTGGTCCTGATACCGGCGGACGTCTGGTTGAGAGCCTCGCCACGCAGGGAATAAAACCCGAGGACATCACTGAAGTCCTGCTGACCCACGCCCACTCCGATCATGCGGGTGGCCTGGTGAAAGACGGCAAGGTGGTGTTCAGCAACGCGCGCGTTTTCGTTGGCAAACCGGACATCGACTTTTTCTTTAACGACGACAATCAAAAGAAAACCGGCTACGGCAAGAACTACTTCGACGTCGCGCAGAAGACCTTAAAACCCTACCTTGACGCGGGGAAAGTGGTGCCGTTTAGCGGCACATCGGAGATTCTTCCGGGGCTTACCGGCACGGTTCATCCCGGACACACGCCGGGTTCAGCCTTCTACACCCTGACAAGCAAAGGCGAGAAGATCACCTTTGTCGGCGACATCATTCACGCCGCGGCGGTCCAGTTCCCGCAGCCTGCGGTGACCATCACCTACGATGAAGATGAGAACAAAGCGGCAAGCGTACGCGAGCATGCGTTCGCTGACTTTGTGAAAAATAAGGACCTCATTGCCGCGCCCCATCTGCCTTTCCCGGGCATCGGCTATGTGACGAAAGGCGAGAAAGGCGGCTATGCCTGGGTCCCTGTGACCTATACCAACCGGGACGCCAGCAGCGCGAAATAAGATGACGCGGATATCTGACATGGACATAGACCTGCTCCTGACGCTGGATGCCCTGCTTCAGGACAGGAACATCACCCATGCGGCCGCGCGGCTGGGCATCAGCCAGCCCGCGCTCTCTGCACGTCTCGCGCGTCTGCGCACGCTGTTTGGCGAACCGCTGTTTATTCCCTCCCCGCATGGACGCGGGGTGTTACCCACGCCGCGCGCGGAAGCGCTCAGGCCGCAGGTGACAGGCGTGCTGCGCGGCATCAGCGCGATGTTTGCGCCCACCGCGTTTGACGCGCAAACCAGCAGCCGGACATTTGTCATCGCGCTGCATGAAAACCCGGCGCTGATGCTCGGCACCGCGCTGCTTAACCAGGTGGGTACCGATGCTCCCGGTATTCGCCTGCGCTTCGCCCTGCCCGAGATGGCCGAACTGCCGCAGCAGCTGGAGAACGGCGATGTGGATCTCTACATCGGCGTGAGCGCGGGCGCCCATGACGGGTGGGTAAGGCGCAAACTCCTCGACGACGCGTTTGCTACCGCCCAGCGAAAAGGCCATCCGCGCGGAACGGGTGCGTTAGATCTGGAGATCTACTGCGCGCTTTCTCATCTGGTGGTGTCGTCGGCGGGCGATCCGTTTACTGGATTTGTCGACCAAACCCTCGCCGGGCTGGGCTATCAGCGACACGTTGCCATGTCCACCCAGAGCTACGCTATGGCGCCTGCGCTGGTTGCCGGTACCGACCTGGTGTGCACCCTGCCGGAACGGATGCTGAAGCAGTTTGCCAGCACGCTGGATCTCTTTGCACCACCGCTGCCGCTCCAGCCCATTACCATCAACATGTACTGGCACCCGAAAAACAGCCAGGATCCGGCGAACGCCTGGCTGCGCGAGCAGCTCCTGCGGGCAGCAGGACGTCAGGTGTGATCGAGCGTGACCAGAAACTTTTTTAGCACTTCTGAGCGAATAATCCGGTGGCAAACCAGGGTGAGTTCGCTCTCCCGCAGCCGGTCAAGGATGTCCACGTAGACGACATTCTCGACGCTCACCGCCTTTGCCGACGCGGGCAGCAGCGCCAGACCAAACCCTGCCGAAACCAGGCTGATGACCGTGGGCACGTCGGTCGCGTTTTGTACCACGTCCGGCTGAAAGCCCGCCCCGCTGCAGGCGTCATAGAAGTACTGCTCCAGCCCCATTCCCTCCGGGTCGCGCAGGGAGATCCATTTTTCGTCTTTCACCGACGAAAGCGTCAGCGCGGCGGACCCGGCCAGCGGATGCTGACGATACAGCGCCAGCACCGTTTTCTCCGAGGCGAACGGGCGGCTTTGCAGATCGTCCGGCAGCGACGGCAGCGGCGCGCGGATGATGGCCACATCCAGCTGGTTGCTCTGCACGGCGGCGTAGAGCGTCTGCACGTTTCCCGTCATCAGCGACATGGTAATGGCGGGCCAGCGGCTGTGCATCTGGCGCAACGCGGCGGGCAGCCTGCCGTCAAACATCGCGCTCGACACGCACCCGAGGTTTAACACACCCTGCTCGCCCCGTGCCGTTTGTCTGGCGTCCAGCACCGCCTGTTCGGTCAGCGAGATGGCAAGCCGGGCTTTCACGAGAAATGCTTCGCCCGCGGGCGTCAGGGTCAAGCGGCGGTTCGCCCGGCTGAAAAGCGTGACGCCTAAACGTTCTTCCAGGGCCTTTATCTGCTGGCTCAGCGCCGGCTGCGCCATGTTCAGACGCTCGGCGGCCCGGTGCATATGGAGCTCTTCGGCCACGACGATGAAGTGGCGCATCTGGCGAAACTGCACGAGACGACCTCCCGAATTGATATCAATTTACTTATCAATTTAACAGTAATGATGCAATTGATGCTATTGGTCATTGCCATAAAAATGGAGGTATTCAACCGAGGGAGGAAAATATGGAAAACCAGATTAACGATCTCCGCAGCGCCATCGCCTTACTGCAGCGCCACGAAGGGCAGTACATTGAAACCGATCGTCCGGTCGACCCCAACGCGGAACTGGCGGGCGTCTACCGCCATATTGGCGCAGGCGGCACGGTCAAACGTCCGACCCGCACGGGCCCGGCGATGATGTTCAACAGCGTGAAGGGCTATCCGCACTCCCGCATCCTGGTGGGCATGCACGCCAGCCGCGAGCGCGCGGCGCTGCTGTTGGGCTGTGAGCCTTCGGAACTGGCAAAGCACGTCGGCCAGGCAGTCAAAAAGCCGGTTGCGCCGGTTGTCGTCCCGGCCTCGCAGGCCCCCTGTCAGGAGCAGGTCTTCTACGCTGACGATCCTGACTTCGACCTTCGCAAGCTGCTTCCGGCCCCGACCAACACGCCGATTGATGCGGGTCCGTTCTTCTGTCTGGGGCTGGTGCTGGCAAGCGATCCGGAAGACAGCTCGCTGACGGATGTCACCATCCACCGCCTCTGCGTTCAGGAGCGCGACGAGCTTTCCATGTTCCTTGCCGCCGGGCGCCATATCGAAGTCTTCCGCAAAAAGGCGGAGGATGCCGGAAAGCCGCTGCCGGTGACGATCAACATGGGTCTCGACCCCGCCATCTACATCGGCGCGTGCTTTGAGGCCCCTACCACGCCGTTTGGCTACAACGAGCTGGGCGTCGCCGGGGCGCTGCGCCAGCAGCCGGTTGAGCTGGTACAGGGCGTAGCGGTCAAAGAGAAAGCCATCGCGCGAGCGGAGATCATCATCGAAGGTGAACTGCTGCCGGGCGTGCGCGTGAGAGAGGATCAGCACACCAACACCGGCCACGCGATGCCGGAGTTCCCGGGCTACTGCGGCGAGGCGAATCCCTCCCTGCCGGTGATCAAAGTGAAAGCCGTGACCATGCGAAACCACGCGATCCTGCAGACGCTGGTGGGACCGGGGGAAGAACATACCACGCTGGCCGGACTGCCGACCGAGGCCAGCATCCGCAATGCCGTAGAGGAGGCTATTCCGGGCTTCCTGCAAAACGTCTATGCCCATACCGCGGGCGGCGGCAAGTTCCTCGGGATATTGCAGGTGAAAAAACGCCAGCCGTCAGACGAAGGACGTCAGGGCCAGGCGGCACTCATCGCCTTAGCCACCTATTCGGAGCTGAAGAACATTATTCTGGTCGACGAAGACGTGGATATTTTCGACAGCGACGACATCCTGTGGGCGATGACGACGCGCATGCAGGGCGATGTGAGCATCACCAATATTCCGGGGATCCGCGGCCACCAGCTGGATCCGTCCCAGTCGCCGGATTACAGCACCTCGATTCGCGGCAACGGCATTTCCTGCAAGACGATCTTCGACTGCACGGTGCCGTGGGCGCTGAAGGACCGCTTCGAACGGGCGCCGTTTATGGAGGTTGACCCACGCCCGTGGGCGCCAGAGCTGTTTGCTGACAACACGAAATAGAAACAGCACGCGTATGGCCCGCAGGTCATACGCTGATTTTCTTTTCAAGCGTGGCAATATTTTCACCCGCCGCTCGCTCCACCGAGAAACGATCGACGCTCAGCAAAATGAGCATCAGCCCCCTGCCGCTCTCCAGCAGCGGCGAGATTTCACAAAAACGGTCTCGCCTGGCGGCCTCAAGCCGCGCCAGCGGGAACGCGTCACCCGCGTCGGTAAAATCAATGCAGACGTCGCTGTCGCGGATATCGAAGCGTACGCTGAATGTGCGCGAGGCATCCTCATGCAGCGCGTGCCGGATGATATTCGTCGCCACCTCACAGACGGCGAGATCGAGCGCGAAACGCCACTCATCATCTACGGGAAGCGCGCTCAGCCGCGCTTCCAGCCAGCCGGCCAGCGGCGTCAGGGAACCGAGCACCGCCGGAAATTCTGCCTGCACCGGCGTCTGCATCTACTGCCCCAGTTGCGCAAGCGCGCTGCTTTTGTCCGGATAGATGCGGAATATGCGGTCCATGCGGGTCAGGGTGAACATGTTCATGATCCCGGGGTTCAGGGAGCACAGCGCCATGTCGCCTTTCCCGTTCATCAGCTTAAACAACGACACCAGCATTCCCAGCCCGCTGCTGTCGATAAAATCCACTTTGCTGAAGTCGACAATCAAAGCCTTGCGATCGTCGCCAATTTCTTCCGTCACGGACGCTTTAAACATCGCGGCAACGGAGGCATCCAGCCGCCGGACTGCGGGCGTGAGGATGTTGGCATGCGGTAGTCGTTCAGTGTTAATAATCATTCTGTTCTCCCTGACGCTCGATCACGAGCAGTGAAACGTCATCGGTTAAGGCGGTCGGTTCATCACGATTTGCGTTGCGCCAGCCGGTCAGGTGGTCACCGAACCGCGCCAGGAGCTGGTCAACCGGAAGTCGCGCATGGTCATGAAGCCAGCGTTCGAGACGCTGCGGGCCAAACTGCTCGCCGCTGACGTTCTCACACTCCGTAATACCGTCACTGAATAAGCATAAGCGATCCCCCGGATTGAGGGTAAACGCGACGTCCTCCCAGCTGAGGTCAGGCATCAGCCCCACCGGCGGGCCGCCATTGCCCACGGACGTGACGGCGCTGTCTGCGTTCACAATGACGGGAGTAGGATGCCCGGCCTGACACAACACCCCTCGTCCGCTCTCGGGATCGATCACCCCGTAGATAATGGTGAAATAGCTGGTAATGTCGCTCTCTTCACTGCAAAAGCGGCTGTTCAGGATTCCGATCACCTCCGCAGGCGACTGAATGCCGCCCTGATCGGTAAACAAAAAACGGTCTACCACCCGGCCATGTAAGAACTGACGCGCCACCGCGAGGGACATCATCGCGGCCCCCACGCCGTGACCGGACACATCCACGCAATAGAACCCAATGTGAGAATCGAGTGGAAAAATATTGAACACATCGCCTGAGACCCACGCAGACGGCAAGAAAAGCCAGTCGGAAAAGTAGTTCCCAAAGCGTAAGCGGTGCGAAGGCAGCACCGAGTGCTGAACGCGCGCCGCGAGTTCTAGATCCTGTTCAATCTGATGCAACGCTTCACTCAGGCGCTTGTTGTGCGCCGCGAGGGTCGCTTCCAGCGTTAAAATACGGACCCCGGCGTGCAGACGCGCCCGCAGTTCATCCTGTTCGACCGGCTTGCTTAAAAAATCATCGGCTCCGGCATCAAAGCCCTGCGTTAAATCCCCGGCATTTTCGCGTGCCGTGAGCAGAATGACATAGACGTAGTGGCCAAACTGACGGTTGCGGATGGTCTGACAGAGCGTGAGTCCGTCCATTTCCGGCATGTCCCAGTCGCTTATCACCATGCTGATCGGCTGGCTGGACAGTATTTCCAGCGCGGCGACGCCATTTTCCGCCTCGCTCACGATATACCCCCACTGGGTGAGCATTCGGGAGAGTAACCGACGATAAATCAGCGAATCTTCAACGATTAACACGTGCAGCGCCGACATACATCCCTCCTAAAGCGGTAAGAACCAGATGAGGCTCACGGTCCCTTCCCTGAATTTTGCATTCCCGTTGCCGTGCCCCGGATAGCGCGTTCCCGCATAGTTCGCGTACTGGATGGAGAACGAACCCGGCGTATAGCCGGCATAACCGAAGCTGTAGCTGTAATCGCCGTTCCAGGGCTGCTGCTGGCTGCTGTCCGGGAACCAGAATGCCGTCGCGCGAACGAAGAAATGTTGTTTGAAGGTGTAGCCGCAGCCGCCGAGCATGACGTTTTTATTTTTGCGGATGTCATCGCTGCTGAGGTCGTAGTAGCGCGGCACCCAGCTGTACCCGACCTGGCAAATGATGGAATCCCCTTTATTAATCAGGAGCGTGTTTTCGACCGGTTTCGGTAGCGAAAACTTGTAGGCCAGCGTGAAGGCGCCCTGTTCGAAATAGGTGTGTCGTCGGCTGCCCGATGTCCAGAAATGGTTATCGCCGTAGTTGCTGTAAACCAGACTGACGGTGTTGGCGTGCCAGTCATCGTAGCCGAAGCTGTAGCGAAAATCGGCGGTGTAGCGGCTGGTGTCTCTGACCGGCAGTCGGGACGTAATGTTGGCAAACCAGAAGCTGTAGGGGGAATACTGAAGGCTGAGATTCAGCGTCTGGTTAATCTTTTTCTTTTCCGTGGCGGTGTCTGAACTGTTAGGAATGCTCATCCACTGCTCTTTCAGTCCCGAGCTAAAGCTCAGCGCACCTGAGAATTTCTTATCGTTACCCGAGAACAGGCGCCCCCAGCGGCTGGTAAAGACGCCAGCCTGAACAGGTTCACCGTTCTTATCGCGCAGGGATTCATTTTCACTGCTTTTCGCCGCCTCTGCGGCGGGGATCGCGGCGAGCAGCACGCCCGCCAGAAGCCATTTTTCGCGCATAACCGCCATCCTTAGTTAGGTATCCAGCGTGCGCCGACGTCGTATTTTGCCATCAGCCACAAAATACCCAGTGCCGCCGCATGCACTAACGTGTTCTCTATCCAGGCATGACGCCATAAGTCGAAGGTGATGAACTGGCTCACCAGCAGCACCACGTACACATGCAAAATAAAGGTATAAAGCGAGTGCTGGCCGAGCGGGATCAGGAACCATCCCAGCAGGCGATTGAGCGGCGTCCAGCAATACGTCAGCACCAGGTAGACGGTGACCATCAGGGCAATATCGTTTAACACCCTCACCGGGCCCAGCCCGTTCTTCGCCGCCCAGGTGTGATAAAACGAATTGAAGCTGTCAGGCGGGATGACGTGCATCAGCAGCGCGGGCGGCATAAACGGGTTGGTATGGTTCTGGGCGACAAATCCCAGCATCAGCGACACCATGACCAGCGCCACTACCACCCCTCTCCCCGGAGGCGTCCGGGCGAAAGAGAGCAGTTCGGCTTTATACCAGCCGCTGGCCATGCCCAGCACAAAGATGAACTGCCAGGCGAGCAGCGGGAAGGCAAATTCGAATTCCGACGGGGTCAGCCGAAGCGGCCAGCGCTGCCACAGGCTGTACACCAGCAGCGACAGCCCAAGCAGCCACCAGACTTTTCCTTTCTGCAGCATCCCCAAAAATAGCGGACTGAGTAGCAGCAAAAAGATATACAGCCCCAGAATTTGCGTCTGATGGGGGCCAATCTGCAAATAGAGGATAATGTTGAACCAGGTCTCTTTTATTTGCGGCGTAACCGGATAAAGCGACCAGCTTTCACCCGAAAAACGGTCGGTAAAATGGGTGACCTCGAAAACGTTAATATGTGGGATATAGGCCAGAAGAATAAACGACACTATGATAATGATATTTACACGATATATTTTCCATGCCCTGAGATAAAGCCCCCAGGAAACCGTGAGCAAAACCACTTTTTGCAGACGCGCGCGGTTCAGCATGCCAAGCATAAACCCCGAGAGAATAACAAAACCTTCTGCACCGGTTGTTAACCCAAAACGCTCCCAGGAGAATATATTAAATACCGACATCACCTCCGTATGCGCCACGACCATCATGACGAGGGCAATGCCGCGCATAAAGTCGATTCTCAGGTCCCGGGCACCTGCAACGGCATACCGCCATGCTGTTGATTTAGCGTCATCTTCTTGCGCTACCGACGGCGCAACATGGCTCATAGGGTGTCCTTTGCCTGAAAACGAAAATTAAGGTCTAAATAAAGTAGATAGCCTAAAGGAATAGTATCCGCAATTTATCGACGGCCGATGAAACATCATTAAGCAGAATTTAAGCTGAATTAACCACCGCTAAATATTAATAAAAACGTGGCTGGACACTTTTATTCGGCGTTCTACACTTATCTTAAATCTTGTTTAATCGCTATTTTCTTTCGCTTTTGGACAACTGTCTGCGCAGCAGAATGGGTCTGCATTTTCACGGAATCAGGAACGCCGGAACTATGGATTTTTATTTTTCCCGTTTTGAACATCGTCGTCCTCCGGAACCGTTAACAACACCGCGCTGGGTCATGTTCACCTGGCAGGTGTTAGCGGTCGCGGCGCTTATTCTGGGTGCCAATTATATTTACTGGCGCTGGACCGCCTCCCTGAATACTGACGCATTATGGTATGCCATTCCGCTGGCCCTCGCCGAAACCCTGGCGTGGATTGGCACCGTGCTGTTTACCATCAATTTGTGGAAAGAACAGGATCCTCCTCAGAGTCCGCCGCCCGGCGAAATTAACGAATGCCTGTCGCCTGAGGAGGCCGTAGAGCCCCGTCCCGTCAAGGTGGATCTGTTCATTGCCACCTACTCGGAAGACACCGAGCTGGTCAGGCTGTCCATTCGCGACGCCCTGAAGATGGCGTACCCGTTCCCGATTGACTACCGCATCCACGTGCTTGATGACGGCCGCCGCCCGGAGATGAAAGCCGTTTGCGAAGAGGAAGGCGTTAACTATATCACTCGCCAGACCAACATCGGCTTTAAGGCCGGCAACCTGCGCAACGGCCTTGAGCAAACCGACGGCGATTTCATTGTTATCTGCGACGCCGACACCCGGGTATTTCCCACCCTGCTCAGCCATACGCTGGGCTATTTTCGCGATCCGGACGTGGCCTGGGTACAGACGCCGCAGTGGTTCTTCGATCTTCCGGAAGGAGAAAACCTGTCGCGCTGGGGCCAGCGAAAAGCCGGAAAAGTGGGCTACGGTCTGGGCTGGCTGATTCAAAAGTGTGTTGGCCCGATCACGATTGGCCGCGACCCGTTTTTTAACGATCCGCGCATGTTCTATGACGTGATCCTGCGGCGGCGCAACTGGGCGAACGCGGCTTTCTGCTGCGGCGCAGCGTCCATTCACCGTCGCGAGGCGGTCATGCAGGCCGCGCTGAGAAGCTATGTCTGGTCCGTCGAAGAGGAGATCCATCGTCATACGCGCGACATTCGCGATGAGGAGACCCGGGACGCGCTGCAGAATGCAATGCGTCCGCACGTGGCGTTTGACACCGAGCTTACCCCCTACAAATTCCACGTCTCGGAAGATATTTACACCTCGGTGCTGCTGCACGGTGACGCCGCACGGCGCTGGCGCTCGGTTATGCATCCGCGGGTTGAGTCGAAGATGCTCTCTCCGCAGGATATGCTCACCTGGATGATCCAGCGCTTTAAGTACGCCGCCGGCTCGCTGGATATTTTGTTTCATGACAACATCTTCAGCCGTCGCCGCTTCAGGCTTTCACTCCCCCAGACGCTGATGTATGCGACCACCTTCTGGTCTTACATGGCCTGCGTGTGGAACACGGTGTTTTTGATTTCGCCCATTATCTATCTGTTCACCGGCATTCCGCCGGTGTCCGCCTGGTCGACGCCGTTCTATCTCCACTTTCTCCCTTTTTTTATCTTCTCTGAACTGGCATTTATGTTCGGCACCTGGGGGATCTCGGCCTGGGACGGCAGGGCCTCATACCTCTCCTTCTTTTCCATGAACCTGCGCGCGCTCAATACGGTGCTGCGGGGCGAGCAGATCAAATTTCACGTCACGCCAAAAGAGCGGCAGACGGGCCGTTTTCTCTACCTGGTGAAGCCGCAGATTGCCATCGTGGTGCTGACCCTCGCAGGGCTTATCTGGGGCGGTATTCAGGTGGCGCGTGGGCAGGTGGACGACCCCTCCGGCTACGTCATCAATATTTTCTGGGGAGGGGTGAACATCGCCGCCATGCTGCCGCTGATTTTCGCGGCCATGTGGACGCCCGCTGAAGAGGACGAGGTCACTCAATGAGGATACGTGATGCCCTGCTGCCCGCGCGCAGCTACCTCACCATTTTGCTCGGCTTCCTGATCGGCTTTGCCATTGTGGTCTGGGTGGAGAAACAGATGCCCACGCGCGTGGAAAGCAGCGGCGGCATCGCGCTCAGTAAAGACTTCCCGCCGCTGCCCACAACACGGGCGCTGACCTATGACGAAGCCATCTGGGCGCGGGTCGCCTGGCAATACTACGTGAATAATACCCAGCCAAACGGCCTGGCGAACGCCAGCGACGGTGAACCCTGGCTGAGCCTCTGGAGCGTGGGAAGCTACCTCTTTGCGACCGCTGCCGCAGAGCAGCTCAATATCATATCCGCCGATGAGTTTGACGAGAGGGTCAGCACCGCCGTGTTCACGCTGGGGCAACTGCCGCTCAATGACAAGGGTCTCCCCGCCGCCTATTACCATGCGGACACGCTCAAGATCCTGGGCAAACCTGACGCCTCCGCAATCGGTCTGAGCCGGCTGCTGACGGCATTACAGACCCTGCTGTGGCGCTATCCCCAGCACGCGGCGGCCATCCGCGATTTGTTGAGCGTGTGGCGCACCGCGGCGCTGATTGAAAATAACACCCAAAGCCAGGCTGCGGTGCCGCTCCACCACTGGACGCTGGCCGACGATGAACAGCGGGACACTTTTGGCTACCGTCTCTATGCCAGCCATACGCTGCGCCTGATTGACAGCGCGGCAGGACTCGCGGTGACCAACCCGCCTGAAGGGCAAAAGATGATCGATCTGGATGGCGTAATGGTGCCCGATGAAGGGCTTCGCACGCCCTGGGGCAAGCAAACCTCGCTGATCAGTCTCCCCTATCTGTTAACCGGTCTTGAACTGGGCTTTGATGCGCAGAGCGCTGAAATTGCGTGGCGGATTATGCAGATCCAGCAGCGGCGCCACGGCCTGCGCGCGCCAAAACCCCCCGTCAGCACGGATTATGCCGAACCCGCGCCGGATTACGTTAACGATCTGCCGGACAGGCAGCCGGTACAGGCGCGTAACCTGCGCGACGAGGTGCCGGAGAAAGTGGCGATGACCTCCACCCGCACCGCGTTTGCCTGGTATGCCCTGTTCCGCAACAGCTGGAGCGAAGCGCTGCGCCAGCAGGTTCTGCCGCTTCAGGTGCCGGGTAAAGGCTGGCAGCGCGGGTTAAATCTCAACAACAGCGTCAATGCCGTCGTGGACGCCGATACCAATGCCATTGTGCTGGAAAGTCTGTCTTACATCGCGCATGGCCAGATGCTCTGTCTGGCCTGCCTCTACACATCCCCCTCAGCAGGAGCAACGCCATGAAGCCACGATCCCGAACCTTTTCCACCTGCTCACGGGAATAACGATCTGCTGGCTGGCGCTATCGACCGTGCGTGCGGACACCGAGCTGCCTGCATCAGGTTACTCCCCGCGCAGCGGCGAGCTGACGGCCCGAGAGATGACCATCGCCAAAAACGCCTGGCAGTATTTCGTCACCAACTATCAGCCCACGACGGGCCTGGTCAATGCGGTCAACAAATATCCCTCCACCACCATGTGGGACAGCGCCTCCTATCTGGCCGCCCTGACGGCGGCGCGCGAGCTCGGGATCATTGATAAAGCGGAATTTGACCGCCGGATGCTGAAGTTTCTCGCCACGTTAAACACCCTGGTACTGTTCCGCAACGAGCTGCCCAACAAGGCCTATAACACCATCAGCGGCCAGAAGGTGGACTACACCAACAAGCCCGGCGAAATTGGCTTCTCGGCGCTGGATATCGGGCGAATGCTGGTCTGGCTGAAAATCATCAAGGAGCGTTACCCGGAATACGGCAACAGCATTGATAACGTGGTGCTCGGCTGGGATTTCAGCCACGCGATCGACCCCTGCGGCACGCTGTACGGGGCCTATCTGGAGAACGGCCAGCCGAAGTACGTTCAGGAAGGTCGACTGGGCTATGAAGAGTACGGCGCGGCCGGTTTCCAGCTGTGGGGGTTCAATACCTGCAAAGCCAGCCGTCCGCAGCCTTACGAGCTGGCCGAGATCTACTGCGTGCTGGTCCCGTACGATACGCGCGACCCGCGCAACACGTCGCAGCATAACTACGTGGTGACGGAATCCTACCTGCTCTACGGGCTGGAGTTCGGCTTTGATAAACCGACCGACCGGGATAACGCCCCGCGCGACTACTCCCTGACGTGGATGAAAAACTTTGCCGACCGCGTTTATCAGGCTCAGGAGAACCGCTATACCATTACCGGCGTCCTGACCGCGCGCTCCGAGCACCAGCTCGATAAGGCCCCTTACTTCGTCTATGACACCGTCTTCAGCGACGGATACAACTGGAACACCATTACCGATAAGGGCCAGTTCGTCCCTAACGCTGCCGCGATTTCGCTGAAGGCGGCGCTGGGCATGTGGGTGCTGTGGAACTCCCCCTATACTGACCGCCTGCTGAACACCATTGAGAATGCCAACGAAGAGGGAAAAGGCTACTACGAAGGGCTGTATGAAAACGGCGACGGCCCGATCAAAGAGTTCACCGCGAACAATAACGGCATCATGCTGGAGGCCCTGTTGTTCAAAAAAGAGGGAAAACTGCTGGCCTTCAACACCGACAACCCGAAGAGCAAGGATTTTGCCCCGTCTCTGTGGGATCGAAAGCTGCTCGATCAGTTTGAAGAGAACAACGCGCTGCGCAGCCGCCCGTTCCTTGCCAGCACCCCGGCCGTAAAAAGCTGGTGCGACCGGACCGGCGTCACGCAGCGAACCAAACCCGCCTGCCAGGCCTGTCAGTGCGCGTCATGCAGCGCGGACGAGCCCGTTAAACTGCCTCCGGTGACTGCGCAATGCTTAAAACCATAGCCAGAGGGCTTGCGGGATTACTCCTTGCAGGCGCGATCGTCTTTGCGCTGTTTGCCCATCAGGGCGCAGGCTGGCGCTGGCTCATCAGTGGCGGCTGGCACTCCAGCGCGCGCATTGCCGCCCTGACGCCGGAAGAGCAGACGTGGGCGGCGATCGCCTGGCGCTATTTCGTCAATAATACCCAGCCGCAAACCGGGCTGGTCAACGGCAGCGACAAACAGCCCCGCGTCACGCTCTGGCAAATGGGCGATACGCTTATCGCCCTGCTGGCGGCCAAAGAGCTGGGGCTGATTGAGGAGGCCGAGTATGACGCTCGCCTGACGCGGCTGATGGGCACCCTCAATCGCCTGATGCTGACCGAGGCCCGGACGCCCGGTCGACTCTATTCCAGCCAGACGGCGACGCCGATCGACTTTAGCGGCAAGCCCGTTAAAAATGGCTGGTCCGCGCGCGATATGGCGCGTCTGATGCTCGCCCTGCGCCTCACCGCAGAGCGGGAACCGCAGTACAGCGAATACCTCGATAAAATCATCCTGCGCTGGAATTTCTGTCCGGTCATCGATCGTGAAGGCGAACTGTGGTCATCTTCCCTGCAAAACGGCCAGCCGGTGGTGCGCGAGGAGCTGCGCCTGGGCGAGAGCGAATATGCCGCAACGGCGTTTCAGCTGTGGGGGTTTTCCCCGGAGAAAGCGTTTACGCCCCCGGCGCACCACGTCATCATCGCCCAACGGCGTCTGGCCGTTGATGCCCGGGATCCGCGCACCACGTGGCAGCCCTCCCTGATCACCACCCTTCCCTATATGCTGCCGGGCCTGGAGTTTGGCTGGGAGCCCGAAGGCGTTGCGGCCGATCGGCAAAAGCACCTGCGCAAGCAGGCCGAAAACGTCTGGCTGAGCCAGAAGAGCCGCTGGGAGACCGATAAAATCCTGACGGCCAGGGCAGATTTCACGCTCTCTCAGGCGCCCTGGCATATCCAGGATACGGTCTGGGGAAATGGCTATGCCTGGAACTCTGTCGGCGACGATGGCCGGGACTACACCCGTTTCGCGCAGGTGTCGACCAAAGCGGTCTTTGCCCTGTGGGCCCTGTGGGACACCCCGTACACCGACGTGCTGATGGCGGTGACAAAGCATCTTAACGATCCGCAAAAAGGCTGGTACGAAGGCCGCCAGGAAGCCACGGGCGATACTAACGCTGCGCTCACCCTTTCTACCAATGCCACGGTGCTGGAAGCCCTGTTCTTTAAACACAACGCGGGCCCCCTGTTTGACGCCCGCCGGGCTAAAAAAGAGAGCTACTTTACGCGCCGTGTGGCAGATGACTATACGCCCGTCGGGCACTGTCTACCGGGCGAAAATGCCGTAAGGAGGACGCCGTGAAATTTTACCGCGATCTGTTTGAATCCAGTCTGAACCGCGTCTTTCCGGATAATGATAAAACGGCGTTTTTTCAGACGTTCTATGACGCCTTCGTCCATATGTCACCCGAGACGGAGCAGCATTTTTCTCGCCTGCCGGATAGCGAGGGTCAGCAGACTCTGTTTAAGAGTTTCTTCGCCATGCTTGCGGTAGACGGCGCGTTAATCGTGCCTGATTTTCTCGAGCGCCTGGCACGGGAGCAAAGTGACGACGGTCTCCACCTCCCCCCGCGTTTTTTCGCCCTGTGGCGCGAAGCGATGTTGAACACCGTGAGCCTGCGCGATCCGCAGTGCGACGATGAGATCCTGACGGCCTGGGCCATGGCGATCGCGCCCGGGCTGGAATACCTGCGCCGACAGGCAGAACTGCACTACCGCGCGTAGGAGGATCACGATGAGCGCATTCACGTACGATCTTAACGCGCTGCCGGCCGCCGTCATGATTTATGACGCCGAGGAACGCCTGCAGGCCTGGAATCACAACGTGGCCCTTTTTTATCCGGTCATCACCCCGTGGCTGAAGGTGGGCACAACGCTGGAGTCGCTGGCGGAACGCTTTATCGACGCCGTTTACAACGTCGACCCTGGCCTTCGCCAGACGCTGCGCGAGTCGATCGTGCGCAACTGTCGGCAGGATAAACACTGCGAAGTGCGGCAGGCAGGCCAGCGGCGGATCTTCGTCCAGCACCAGCGCCTTGCGGACGGCGGCATTGTCAGCCTGCACAGCGATGTTACGGAGCTGGATGAAGCGCAGCGGGCGCGTCATCAGCTGCATGACGATTTTCTGCTGACGGCAGAATCCATCCATATCGGGATCTGGGACTGGCAGGTGTCTGGCGACACGCTCCAGGTCAACGATACCCTGCTGGCCATGCTGGGCCAGTCGCGCACCCAGTGGCGATATCCGGTGCGTTTTCTGCTCAATCAGGTCCACGAGAACGATCGCGCTGCGCTGCGCAAGGCGCTGCACGCGTCGAAGCAGGATCATCGTCCGGTCTTTGAATGTGAAATTCGCGTGCATCACCCTACCGAAGGTCTGCGCTGGATGCTGCTCTCCGGCCAGGTGGTCACGCTCTCCATTGAGGGAAACGCCGAGCGCGTGATTGGCACGCTGCAGGATATTACGCGCCGCAAGGAGGCTGAAATTCAGGCGTTCGCCTCGGCCATTGAGGCACAAAAAGCCAATGAGGCGAAAAGCGCGTTCCTGGCGAATATGAGCCATGAAATTCGTACCCCGATGAACGGCATTATTGGCATGACCCAGCTGTGCCTGGATACGTCTCTCAGTGCCGATCAGCGCGATTATCTGACGCTGGTGATGAGTTCTGCCCAGTCTCTGCTGCATATCATCAACGACATTCTCGATTTTTCCCGAATTGAAGCCGGCAAAGTGGAGCTGGAGGCGGAGCCCGTCCCGGTCCGCCCCTTCATTCAGTCGCTTATTCGCCCCCACATGCCGGGGGCGAGCGAAAAAGGCATTGAGCTGCTGGTCGATATTGCGCCCGACGTTCCCGACGTGCTGCTGGTCGACGGCGCGCGACTGCGTCAGATCCTGACCAATCTGCTGGGTAACGCGCTGAAATTTACCCATCAGGGGGAAGTTATCCTGATTGTTGAGCCCGCGGATAGCGCGGATCGATGGCGTTTCCGGGTGTGCGACAGCGGCATTGGCATACCGGCAGATAAGCAGAAAGCCATTTTTGAAGCCTTCAGCCAGGCGGATAACTCAACCACCCGACGCTATGGCGGTACGGGGCTCGGGCTAACCATCTCTGCGCGACTGGTCGCGGCGATGGGCGGCGAATTAACGGTCTCCAGCGAGCCGGGGAAAGGCAGCGAATTTTCCTTCGCGCTGCCGCTTGCGACCCAGGCGCCTGGCCCGGAGGAACGCCGGCATAGCCATCGCTTTAACGGGGAGCCCGTGCTGGTGGTTGATGATAACGCGACCAACCTGCGGCTATTGGCCGCCATGCTTAGCCAGATGGGGTTGAAACCCACCTGCGTTAATAACGCCAGCGAGGCCATCAACCGGGTTAAAACCGGAACGGCATGGCCCCTGATCCTGCTGGACGCACAGATGCCGGATATGGACGGCGTGTCGCTGGCTCTCGAACTTTCGGTGCTGCCGCAGGTTGCTGAGAGCCACATCATCATGCTGAGCTCCATGAGCCGACATTTTGATATCAATATGCTGAAGCGGATCGGTATCCAGAACTACCTGCACAAACCTATCGCCCAGAATGAATTGCATCAGGCGATTGCCGCGGCGTTTGAACGTGCGCCAAAGACGGTGAGTGAAAGCGCGCCCGCGCCCACCGTCGCGCCGGACACAGCCGGGCTCAGGGTCCTGCTTGCGGAAGATAATCTGGTCAACCAGAAGGTCGCCGCGCGCCTGCTTGAGCGGCTCGGGCACACCTGTCAGATCGTCGATAATGGCGTCGCACTGCTGGAACGCTGGCGCGCGGGCGCGTGGGACGTTTTGCTGATCGATCTTCAGATGCCAGAGATGGACGGTGAGACCGCCATTCGCCTGCTACGTGAAGAAGAACGCGCCCGGCCCGGACCGGCGCAGCCCACCGTCGCCATGACGGCACACGCCATGCAGGGGGATAAAGAGCGCTGTCTTCAGATGGGTTTCGACGGCTACATTGCCAAACCCATCAGCCAGGAGCGTCTCGCTGAGGAGATTGCTCGCGTGCTCCCGCGCCACGATGACCCTTCCGCCTTCCCGGATGAAGCACGTCTGCTGAAGCAGTGCGCTGACGACCCTGCTCTGGTCCAGGAACTGCTGGCCCTGTTTGGCGAAGGGCTGGAGGAGGCCATGAAGGCCATCACCCTGGCTATCGACAGCGACGATCGTGAAGCGCTGCGCCGCGCCGCCCACAAGCTGCGAGGAGAAGCCGTCACGCTGGATTTCGTGCGACTCGCCCGTCAGCTGCAGGCGCTCGAGAGCGAGGCGCACACGCTGGAGGGGCAACAGCTTGCGGCGCTAAACCAGCAGCTTCAAAAGGAATCGCTGCGCCTGATGGCGTGGCTCAACGCGCGCGGGGTAAACGCATGATGACTCGCAACTGCGCGCTGCTCGTTGCCCTGTTGACCACCCATACGGTGGCGAACGCTGCGCCGGTCAGCTGGTCTCTGGCCGGAGAATGGCAGGTTCAGGACGCCAATGATAGCGCGCATCCTGCCGCATCAGGCTGGCGCCCGCTTCAGGTCCCCGCCAACTGGTACAGCGCCGGGTACGATCACCAGGGCGCGCTGTGGTACAAGCACGCGTTTTCCCTGCCCGTGCAGCAGCCCGACGTAATGAGCACCCTGGTGTTTGACGGCGTCGACTACCTGGCCGAGGTCACCCTGAACGGCCAGCCGCTCGGCCAGCATGAGGGCTATTTTCAGCGCTTTTCGCTGGATGCCGGCCAAGCGTTACAACGTCACAACCGACTGGTGGTCAGGGTGGACAGCCCTTACGAAGATCCCAATAAGATCTGGCCGCTGCATAAAACGGTCATGAAGGGGATCCTTAACCAGCATGACACCCGTCCCGGCGGGGCCTGGTCGCCGCAAGGACAGGACGCCAACTCGGGCGGCATCTGGGCACCGGTGAGGCTGCATCTTAGCCGGGGCGCTACCCTTGATGAGACCATCCTGCGGCCAGACTGGTCACAGGGTCTGATGCACCCCGCGCTAAAAGCAGATATTCGCTATCGCGCGCTCGGTCAGAGCCCGGCGACCGTGCGGCTCACCGCCACGCCCGCCAACTTCAGCGGCAGGCGCTATCAGGCTGACTTTCCGGTTACCCTCGAAAGCGGCGCCCATTCCGTGCAGGTGACGCTGCCCATGCCGAAGGCAAAACTGTGGTGGCCCGTCGGCACGGGGAAACCGCACCTGTATACCATTCGCGTGGCATTGCGGGATGAAAACGGCCTGATGGATACGGCGGTCACCCGCACCGGGCTGCGCAAGATCGTCGAGCAGCCCGACAATAAGGGCTGGCTCATTAACGACAAACGCCTTTTCATTAAGGGCAGTAATTACATCGGTTCCCCCTGGCTCAGCACCATGACGCGAGAAAAATACCGTCGCGATCTTCGTCTGGTGGAAGCCATGAATGCCAACGCCATACGCGTGCACGGACACGTTGCCGGACGTGCGTTGTATGACGTGGCCGATGAGATGGGCATGATGATCTGGCAGGATGTTCCGCTGCAGTGGGGCTACAACAACAGTGCGGCTTTCACGGAAAATGCGGTTCGACAGACGCGGGAGATGATCGAACAGTTTGGCAATTCCCCCGCCATCATCGTCTGGGGCGGGCATAACGAACCGCCGTGGAACTCGCCGTGGATGGAAAAACGCTTCCCGGACTGGAATAAAGATCTGAATCGCGAGCTCACGCAAAAGGTGGCGGATACGCTTGCCGAAGATACCTCGCGCATCGTGCACCGCTTCTCCGCCGTTGAGGAGCATTACTGGGCGGGCTGGTACTTTGGTACCGTACGCGACCTGCTTGCTCCGGCCAAAACGGGGATCATCACCGAGTTCGGCGCGCAGGCGCTTCCCCGCTTGTCGACGCTAAAAACCATCATCCCGGCGGCGTCACTCTGGCCCAAAACGACCGCCGCTGACGATCCCGGCTGGACCGTCTGGAAATACCATAATTTTCAGCCCTTCCAGACCTTTAAGTTTGCCGGTATTTCGCGTGGGGACAACATTCAGGCGATGATCCGCAATACTCAGGCGTACCAGTCGCAGCTGGTGGCCACGGCGGCAGAGAGCTACCGTCGACAGCGCTACCAGCCGGTGACGGCCCTGTTCCACTTCATGTTTGTGGAAACCTGGCCCTCCATCAACTGGGGCGTGGTGGACTACCTGCGTAAGCCTAAAGCCGGGTTTTACGCGCTCCAGCGCGCGTACCAGCCTGTTTTACCGTCCATTGAACCGGTCACCGCGCAGTGGCAATCCGGGGCGGCGGCGACCGTGCGTCTGTGGGCCATCAACGACACCTGGAAACCGTGCCGCGAATGCCGTCTGAGCTGGCGCATCATCCAGCGCGATAAGGTGCTGGCAAATGGCACGACGACGATGACGATCGCAGCAGACTCGGGAACGATGGTAAAAGCGGTCACGGCCACGCCCGTGGGCCAGGACGACGTGTCGATTCAGTTTACGATTGAAAACAGCGCGGGAAAAATTGTCGGCGAAAATCAGCGCACGGAGTCCGTCATAAAGTGAGCGAGGGGAAAAGGAAAATTGCCGCTTCCCCTGCTTTCTTGTACCCTTTCAGCGTTTACCCCAATCCCCTAAAAATCGAGACATCCGGACGCCTATGACTGCACATATTTCCAAAGATCCTTTGCATGGCGTAACGCTGGAGATGATGGTCAACGCCCTGGTGGCGAAATATGGCTGGAGCGAGTTGGGTGACCGCATCAAAATTAACTGTTTCAGAAAAGACCCCAGCGTTAAATCGAGCCTGAAATTTCTGCGCCGCACCCCGTGGGCGCGCGCGGAAGTTGAAGCCCTGTATCTGGACTCTCTCTGCGATGAGGGAAATACAGAGCAGGCGGCGCCCGCCTTTAATCCCTGGGCCAACAGCAGGATTATCAAGAGCTAATACGCAAATGACGCGACACGTAAAACGGATTGGTGCGCTGGCTGCCTGCGCGCTTTTACTTGTAAGCTGCTCCTCAAAACCACCCAAATCGCTGGTTACCCCTCTTTCCACCGTCAGCAAACCGACGCCGCAGACAAACGAGCCGATGCGCGGGATCTGGCTGGCGACCGTCTCGCGTCTCGACTGGCCGCCGGTGGCCTCGGTGAATGGCCGCAGCGCGGACCAGCGCATCGCGATGCAAAAGCAGGCGCTGATCGCAAAGCTCGACAACCTTAAGCAGCTCGGCATCAACACGGTATTTTTTCAGGTGAAGCCGGACAGCACGGCGCTCTGGTCATCCAAAATTTTACCGTGGTCAGATATGCTGACCGGCAACATCGGTGAGTATCCGGGGTACGATCCGCTGCAGTTTATGCTTGATGAAGCGCACAAGCGCGGCATGAAGGTCCATGCCTGGTTTAACCCCTATCGCGTGTCGACCAACACCAAACCGTCCACCATCGCCGCCCTGAACCGGACGTCATACCAGACGCCGTCCAGCGTTTATGTCCAGCATCCGGAATGGGTCCGCATCTCGGGTGACCGCTTTGTGCTCGACCCGGGCATTCCGGAGGTGCGCGACTGGATAACCAAAGTGGTCACCGAAGTGGTGGCGAACTACCCGGTAGACGGCGTGCAGTTTGATGATTACTTCTATGCCGAATCGCCGGGATCCGCGCTCAATGACGCGCAGAGCTGGCGGCAGTACGGCCAGGGGTTTGCCTCAAAAGCCGACTGGCGAAGACACAACACGCAGCAGCTGATTGTCCAGGTCTCCCGCGCGATCAAGCAGACAAAACCCAACGTGGAGTTTGGCGTCAGCCCGGCGGGCGTGTGGCGCAACCGCTCCTTTGACCCGGCAGGCTCCGACACCCGCGGCGCCGCGGCCTATGATGAATCCTACGCCGATACGCGTCAGTGGGTGCAGCAGGGCCTGCTGGACTACATCGCGCCGCAGATTTACTGGCCCTTCTCCCGGGATGCCGCGCGCTACGACGTGCTGACCAGATGGTGGGCCGACGTGGTGAAGCCGACCCACACTCGCCTGTATATCGGCATTGCGTTCTACAAGGTGGGCGAGCCGTCGAAAAAAGAGCCGGACTGGACGGTTCAGGGCGGCGTGCCGGAGCTGAAAAAGCAGCTCGATCTCAACGATTCGCTGCCCAACGTCAACGGCACCATCCTGTTCCGGGAAGATTACCTGAACCAGCCGCAGACCCAGCAGGCGGTAAACTATCTCCGTGGACGCTGGGGTAGCTGAGTGACCACCAGGCAGAAACGCCCCGTTTCTGCCTGTTTTTTACGGCTTCGGCCCGAACATCGCCTCGAGCTGCTGCGCATCCGGCATCCCCACCACCTGCTGCAGCTCGTTTTCCGCATTCAGATAGTAAATTGCGGGCGTGGCGTTAGCGCCCAGGCTGTCCATCAGCGCCTGATGTTTCTGTAGGATCGCAACCGTTTCGCGGGAAGCCTCGCCTTCAGGCTTGGGCAGTTTTTTGCCGCCGGAAAGCTCGTATTCGCGCCAGGCCGAAACCGGATCTTTCGCATTCAGTATGGCGGCGGCGTTGCGTCCGCTGTTGGGGTTGAGGAACGCCACCAGCAGCGTATTGAGCTGCACCTTACCGGCCTTCACCCACGGCTGCGCCTCGGACCAGAACTGCTTGCAGTACGGACAGAACGGATCGGCAAAGACAAAGACCTTGCGCGGGGCGCTATCCGCCCCTTCCTTCAGGGGATGCGCCGCGTTGAGGTTTTTCCACATCTCGCGTCCCATCGGGGCGTAGATCTCTTTCTGGAAGTAGCCCTCGCTGAGGTTCTTCCCTTTGTCATCATAAAGATAACCTGAGATCACGTGCTTGCCGTCCGGCGTGAGAAAGAGCGTCACGCCCATATCCTGATACTGCCCCAGCCAGGCTGGCGCCCCGCCCGGCGCATCCAGCTTCTTGATGATGTTGATCTGCTGCTGCTCGCTGAACTGCTTCACCACATCCGGTATGGCTTCAGCCGCCTGTACCAGCCCTGACGTCGCCAGCGCCGAAAGTAACAGTAATTTTTTCATTTCCCTCTCCGGTTTATCGGGGGCATTTCGCCCCCTTCAGGTTAGCGGTTTTTCAGTGCTTCACTGACCATTTCGTCGAATTGTTCGAACGGCACCCAGCCGGGAAGCAGCCCCTCGCCGATAAGCGTGGCGGGCGTGCCCTGGATCCCCATTTTTTCCGCCACAATGAGGCTGCGCCTGATCGTCAGAAAACTCTCCTCGTCCGGCGTCGTCACGTTCACGCCCGCCCGCTTTTGCGCCTCCTGAATGCTGGCGTCATCGTGGTACCCCTTTTTCGCCATCAGGGTGTGGTTCAGCTTCATAAACTGCTCAGGATGCGCACGCCAGACGGTTAGCGCGTCTCGTGCGGCGGTCAGCGAACTTTCCGAGCGGAAAGGTAAAAACTTAAAGACCACCGCCACGTCCGGATGTTTTTCGACAATCTTCTCCAGGTACGGATCGAATTTTTTACAGTACGGGCAGTTGTAGTCGGTAAACACCACCAGGGTGAGCTTTGGGTTTTTCGCGCCGATGCGCGGGGAGTTTGGATCGTTAAACAGGAAATCAGCGATCATCTTCTGCGCGCGCTGCTCCTGGTCCGGCGTCAGCGGCTGCGCGGCGAATACCTGAAGCGGGGCCAGCAGGAGCAGAAGCGTAATAAGGAATTTTTTCATGACACAGTTAGCCTTTTGCGTTGTTCAGGGTGGTGACCAGGGTGCGCTTGTCCAGCAGCGGCGAGAGGATCTCGCCATCAGGCAGGCCGGGGCCATACACCGCGTTAAACGGAATGGCGTAGCGGTTTCGCTTCGCCAGAAAATCCGCGATAAACGCGGACGGCTGGCTCCAGTCCCCGCGCAGGGCCACCACGTCCGGCTGGCGCAGCGCGGCAATCACGTCCGGCTGACTCAGTACGCGGTGCTCGTTAACTTTGCACGTCACGCACCAGTCCGCGGAGATATCCACAAACACCCGTTTCCCCTGCGCCAGCGCGTTCTCGATAGCCTCTTCACTGAGCGGCTGCCACGGGATAGTCTGCGCAACGTTTTGTGCCGGAACGTCAGGCGGCGCGTTAAGCAGACCGCGCACCTGATACCCGCCGAACGCCGACAGCGCGATGACCACCACCCAGAACAGCGGCGAAGATTTTTGCCCCTTTAGCGCAAACAGCACCAGCGCGACGGCAGTCAGCCCCAGCATCACGATCTGGCTGACCGCCTCGCCCAGATGCACGCTCAACAGCGTCGCCAGCCAGAGGCTGGAGGCCAGCATCATCAGGCCAAGGATGACCCTGAGCGTGTTCATCCAGCGGCCGGGTTTGGGCAGCAGCATGGCCGCTTTCGGCACCAGGGCAACGAACAGCCACGGCAGGCTCATGCCCACGCCGAGCATCAGGAAGATAAGCCACAGGGCGTGCAGCGGCGCGCCAAGGGCAAAGGCGACCGCGGTACCGAGGAACGGCGCGGAGCACGGCGTTGCCAGCAGCGTGGCGAACATCCCTTCGCAGAAGCTGCCGCCGATCCCCGCTCCCCCTGCCGTCGCCAGCCGTCCGGCGGCGGCAGAAGGCAGCAGCATTTCAAACGTTCCAAACAGGTTCAGTGCAAACAGGAAGGTCACGGCGACCATCAGGCCGATAAACCACGGGTTATGAAACTGAATGCCCCACCCCAGCGACGCCCCGGCCAGCTTCAGCGCGGTGACCATCCCGGCCAGCAGCATAAAGGAGGTGAGGATCCCGGCGCTGGTGGCGAGGAAGCGCAGCCGGATGGCACGCCTGTCCGAGCCCGCCTGCAGGATGCTGTTAAGCTTCATGCCCATTACCGGCAGCACGCAGGGCATCAGGTTGAGGATCAGCCCGCCTAATAACGCAAAGAGCACCATTTTTCCCGTCCCGTCCGGTGCGGAGGTCTCTTCGGGCGTTGTCCCAACGGTCATGGTGGTTTGCTGCGCCCGATCGCCGTTGGTCAGCACAAACGACAACCTTTTGCCTGCCAGCGAGGCGGGTTTGTCTCCCCATTCGTCGGTCACGGGCACCGTCACCCGAAGCGCAGTGCCGTCGTGTTTAATGACCGGCTCGCCGGGCAGAATGTCACCCTCCAGCGGGTCAAAGTAGATCCCCGGATTGTCCCACTTTCCGTCCGTGGTGCCGGTAATAACCAGCTTGTCGCCAGAGAGCCAGGCGGAAAGATCCGACGACACGCCTGATGAGCCCGGCACGGCGCGCATCGCTTGCTCGAAGGCGGCCTGGAATCCCTCATCCACCGGCTGGGTAAAATCAAGATGCAGCGGGTAGTCCGTCAGCAGACACACGTTGCTGCACGTGGAGAGCGTGAGCGTCCCGTCGAGCGTGTCGCCCTTCACCCCGTCGAGAACGATCGGGATAGTGACCTTATCGTGATAGCCCTGCGTCGTCATGCCGGAGATATCGAAACGCGACGGTACCGGCCAGGACCAGCTGTCCGTTACGCCGTCCGGCCAGCTGATTTTCGGGGCCACGCCGCCCTCGCCCGGCGATCGCCAGTAGGTTTTCCAGCCGGGCTTTAGCTCAACGGTGAGCAGACCCTTAATGTGCGTTTGCTCCCTCTCCGCCTGAAAGCGGATGCGGGCGTGATCGTTTTGTGGGGAGACCAGCCAGCCGGTGTCCGCCGCATGGACAATGCCGATGCAGGACAGCCACAGGAAGACGAATCCCCTGAAGAGGTTAACCATGTTGTACTCCGTGAACAGTGAAAAATTATCGTGTGAGGACGATGTTTTTCATTCACGGAAAACGCAGTTTTTCAGGTGTATTCGGGGAGGCGGTGCCTGAACGGGCTGTTCCGCGGGAGCCAGTGCCCGCCCTTGCGTAAACAGCTGCAGCAGCGCGAAGAAGATAATAATGGCCGGCAGCGCGCCGTCGAAGAACAGCGGCTGCGCGCAAAGCAGCGAGTGCGCGCCGAGCTGACACGGCGACGGGCCGGATTGCTCAGTGGTGCTGGTTTGAGCCGGGGCATCTACACTCAGTGAAATCTGCGGATCCAGTCCCTGTAAAAAATGGTTGAGCATGACAGCACGCTGCACGAGGCAAAGCGCCATCGCGAGACAGGTGATAATCAAAAGCCATTTTCCGAGGAGCTGACGGTTGCGCATAACATTCCAGAGTGACAAGACGCCCCGATCATAAACGATAGTGATGAATCTACAAGTGCCGGAAGTGTAAGGTTTTGTCTGCCGCCGCTATTCGCCCGTCAGCGCGTCATAGACGTCCCGCAGCCGCGTGCGCAGAAACAGCACTGCCTTGTGCTTGCGGGATAACAGCGCCTGTTCGCTGGCGCCGGTCTCCTCTGCCAGCATTTTGATGCTGTAGCCGTGGAGCTCGGTCTTTTCAAATACCTCCCGCTGCGGCGGCGGCAGTTCAGACAGCGCCTGGCCCAGCTCTTCCCACAGCAGCGTTTTGAGATACTCCTCTTCCGGCGAGTGCGGCACGCCGAACAGGGTTTCAGCCAGCTCGTCCTCCGGGAAACCCTCTTCGTCTTCACCCGTAAAATAGCCGGAGATCGAAACCTCGCGCTTTTTACGCGCCCGGTCGGTCATCTCGTTACGCGCCGCGCGGAACAGCCAGGCGGCGACGTTTTCGACCGGCTGCTCCACTTTCATCAGCTGATACGTCACCTCCTGCAAAATATCGTCGGCATCATCGCGCACGGAGGTCCGTCCGCGAATAAAGGCTTTCAGCCGGGCGCGGCAGGCATTGAGCGCCGACATCAGCATGGATCCGCCCGCCTCCCCGGCTTTCATCTCGCTCACTCCGCGTCCGGCGCTTTTGGCGTGGCGTCATCGCGCTTATCGTCACGATGACCGTGCCAGCCGCAGTGCCCGCGACCGTGGCGACCGAACCCTTCACGGCGCTGCTGAATAAACGCTTCGCGCTGTTCGGGCGTCATGTTCATCCAGCGCTCGTGCATCCGGCGGTGCGCGCCAAACATCCCGGGTCGGAAACCTAACCCGCCAAACAGAATGCGGCTTAGCACCAGAATGCCCAGCGCCTGCCAGAAGCCGATGGCCTTCACGCCCAGGATCGCCGGGAGCAAGGCGTTCCACAGGGACATCACCAGCAGGCCGAGCACGATGAAAATCACCGCACCGATGATTAAACCTTTGCCCATACGGTGGCGACCGAATCCGCGCCCGTGACCTCTGCCGTGCAGTTCAAAATCTCTCATGGTGTTTACCTCGTTTACAGTAACTGATTATGGCGTGTGATGAGGTAGACGGATGAGGGAGGGAAATATTGCTGGGGGGAATATAATTTTTTGTGCTGCCGAATCTGGAGTCATAGCGGTTAGGGGGAATCAATTCCCCCAATTAATGATCTCGTCCAGTCCAGAAAGCAGTGCCGGAAAGTAACTCTCATTAATATGCAAACTGTCACTTACCACTACACTTTCGGCAGGGTTTTCCGGTCTGAGCGTTAATGTTAACAACACGCCCCGCCCAAAAGATGATGGCGAAAATATAAGGTTTAATTGGTTTTCCGTGCTATCAAAGACGACCTCCTGAGGTTCGCCACCTTTCACTAAACTTATATGTAAAGCTGTGAGTTTATCTTTAAGTGCACTAAGCTCGCCGACATTAAAAGATGCCCGATACTGAGCCTGCAGTTCAGGGAGGTTGTACTCCACATAAGTCTGGATCCAGTCATACTGCGGTACGTCAGGGGTATTCTCTCGTTCAAAGGGAGTGACCCGTAAAGTTTTCCTGTCGTTAACAATTTCAATCATATCCACCCCCATTACTTGTATAAAAAATGAGTTATTGTCCAGTCTTTCTCGCGTACCAGGACCTCTATCATATATTTTTTATAGAAATAGGTTCCTTTTTTTGCCCGATTTTCCACAAGCTTATAAATCTCAGATTCATATCGGAAAAGCCCTGAAGCCTTCTGCGGATCGGGTGTTCTTTTACCGTATCGAATCACTTTTTCCTGGAGTTGTAAGGGGACGTAGCGCCCCGGATTCAGCATATGTTTAGCGGGGGTTGCTGTCATCTTGAGGGCTCGTGCAGATAAGCCCATTTTTAAGCGTCCACGCAAGAGACTGACCGTAGCCTCACTGAGTTTAACGGTTAAAGCGGTTTTGACACCACTTTCCAATATTGCTTTACCTGTACGAAAAAGACGAAATGCACCAAAGGCGATTAAAGCCAGATCAGTTGGGTCAAACAAGGGGGCTTCTAATGGCGCCTCTTCTAACCTGATAAACACCCCATCAGCATCATAAATCTGCCATAAACCGGGAGCCTGAGCGACGGAAAAGCCGATACATGCCACTTTCATCATCTACGATGGGCTTCGAGTTCAGTGGAGGATTACGGGGGCGAAATTGAAAGTACTCACCCGACGGTAGAATTGAACGAAACTCGTAATAGCGTCCGGGCTCATCTGTAATTAATCCAATATCCATTTCCAATTTTCCTTTTGGGTTAATGCTGCGGTCATCTTAATGGACGTTATCGCTTCATTCCACTTTTCATGACGTTAACTTTATTTGCACAGAAAATGAACGATTCGTTGGGCTTACTGAGAGGATGTGTACACCACAATTGGTGTAGTCCTGACTGGTAGGCCTACTCCATTACACCCGCAACTAAAAAGGCTATTCCAAAACTTTTGAACCACTTCAACATAATGAAATAAAAGGGTTTATTTCCTGAAGCGCCCACACATTGACCACAGCACTACATATAGCCCCGCTTAAGCGGGGCTTATGCCTTGAGTGGGCAAAAGTATGATTAGCACATTTAGCAAACAAAGCATATAATTTAGAACTTGTGCTTAGAATGAAAACTGGCACTGAAGTCGCTTATACGCACAGCTTCGATTTTACGGTGCAATAGTAGTTAGAGACTAGCACCGCAAATACTTTTGTTAAGTTTTAGTCAAGTGGAACATACTCTAACTCATTTACACTAAGGCCCTGATCTCCAGCCTCAGCACCGCTTTCTAAGATGTCTATTTTCATAATAAATTTAGGAAGGCCAAATTTTTTCAAAAAACCAGTGGCAATACCTTTCGCTGTTTCATCAAACTCTAAATCTAATCCTTGAAAATATCGAGTTGATAACATCGTAGATAGAGGAAGTCCATGACGATAAAGAAGTGTATCTTTATGACTAGTTACCACTGCAAGGTTAAGAGGAACACATACCGCTCTTGTAACTTCAGAAAAAGGAATGTAAGAACCTCTACGATAAAAATAATGTTCCATCTCTACTGAACATAATGACCCCTTAAGAAAGTTTGTTATTTCTTCATAGTCATAAAGTAGATATTGTGAGCGTGGTGCATTTTTAAGTATTTTTTTTGCTTGAGTTACTTTCATTGCGCTGAAAGTGGTTTTCCTCCAGTCACGTTTCTTTGCTTCTAAAAAAGCAACCCCGTTGATCGATGTACCGTCCTTATAGCATATGTTTACTACTAATGCTATGTCCCCGAAGTTATTCTCAAAAGTACCTTTAAGTTTATATGCTTGCCAATTAATATTACTTTTCAGATCCCTACCTATCAAATTAAAACGATGGAACTCAGTCCTAAAATCACTAAGCAAGCTTCGTGTAATAAAATCCTCATCCCATTCATGGCCAGAGTGGTTACTAATAGATTTTCTTATTACTTCCTCTATTCTACCAGTAAACTCATTTAATCTACACTCCATAAAAACCCCTTTTTTAAGTTATAAGATCTAGATGATTACATTTAGTAGTTTCTTAAACTGTTTATTTTAGTCACGAATTCCTCTTCCTAGGTTTTTCTTCAAGTTCATTTAGGAATTCAAAGAAAGAATTAAGATCAATTTCAACCTCTTTTACACTAGTGTAAGGATCTCCAATTGCAGCAGCACTGTCATGCCCTCTAAAATAAGTACTGCATTTGGACATGGCATAATCAACTCTATCTATATCAGACTGACAAATATCAATTAATCTTGCTAGTCGTTGCGTAGAGACACCACGTTCAAAACGAGTAACCACCTTATTGAGTAATTTCTCCTCAACCAATCTTTCCCACGCCTCGCGTAAATAGCTATAAAACTGACAGCAAGCATCACGCAGTTCGGTTGTTGTTGTTTCCTCCTTTTTCTCTAACCGTTTTATATCTTGCAACTTTACTCTTAAAAAACCATATCTTGCCCGAGTAGTCATAGCTTCCCAAGGAGCTGAGTTTTTAACTATTCCGGCGAATTTACGAGACCGCTCAAGTGCTATAGTCGAGTATTCAGTTGCAGTCCCTTCAGCCACCTCTAACAATAATTTGTAGAAAACTATATTGTGCGTTAATATCACGACCTGACGTTTTTGCGATTCTAATACTAATCGCTTAGCCACCCGACTGCTCCATTCATGACTTAGTGAGTTAACTGGATCGTCAAATATAACCGCTGATTTTCTAGAATCAGCTTTCATTTCGGCTAAGAAGCTTGCGATAGCAATACATCGTTGTTCTCCCTCACTAGCAACTGAAAGTGCGCCAATAACGTTATTATTCTCATCTGCCAAAGATAATTTAAATTGTTGAACACCTGAGCGATTGCGAGATTCAACTTTGACTCTAAAACGATCAAATCCGAAACTCTGTAGTTCATCATTGAATGCAGAAACGAGCGGCTCAACGACACCTGTTCTATAGATACTTGATGAAAGTGTTGAAATTGTGGTAGTACCACATTGAGTAAGAATGGAGTTGAGCTTTTTAATATATTTATGACGTCTCAAATTCCCCACAATGATTTCGCGACAATCAAATATATATTTTCTATCTTCCAGATTAATCAGCTCAATTTCCTTAATTTGAATGAAATTATTCAATTCCTCATCCGACTCAATAACCAATAGCTTTGCATTAATATCTTCAATTATATTTTTTATCTTTGCAATACTGTCTAACGTTAATGGAAGATGTGGTAAATTCAACTTTCCAACTAAGATATCTCTTCTTTGTTCAAGTTTTGAAATCATACTAATGACTTGATCTCCCAAGTTTTGAAACTCATTATTTAAAAGAGAAATCGCTGCACCGTAGGGAGTAAGTTCAAAAGAGAGGGATGAAATATTATTTACAGCATCATCATATTCACCTTTAGCCAACATCGCTTCTCGCTCCGATTGATCATTTAGGTATTTGTATAACGCCTCCATTTTGCTTTCGCTTTCATCACTTATTTCCTGAAAACATATGGGGCAATGCTCGCCTGTAGCCATCGGAAAATGTTTTTTTTCATCATGCTGAATAAAATGCTGTGTTGCCTGCCATATTTTTTGCCAACTTACACCAGCAATATTATTAAAAGGTAAATTTTGAAGTGTGGTTTTACGTAACTCGTCACATATATTCGCAGTTTTTTCTTTCTCTGCTTTTAATTTCCCGAGCAACTCTATAGCTTTATCACCTAGTGACCTTGCAAGGTTATCGCAAAATAACACAAGAGGTTCTAGTGTTGCTTTCGTTTGCTGCAAATTTTTTCTTAATGTTTGTGGGGTTTGCGACCTGAAATGGTAAATTTCCTTTTTTAAAGGTTCTATCATTTCTAACTCTTCAAGCGTGATACAATGTTCGTTTATTTCATCTTCAAGTGTATCAGCAGAAAGACCACTTAAAAAATTAGCTGCAGCACTAGATGATTTTAAACCGTCCAACTTGATAAAACCATTGCTTCCCATTGTATCTTCTTCAAGATAGGCTCTGACACTATTTACGGCCTTAACTAACTCGGCCAATAAATTTAAACCTATTGGTTTAAATCCAAGCGCATCTTCCTTATTGATATAATGATTAGCTGAAGAACCATCAAACACCCTTATTGACTTAAGGGCTTCAATACTGGAACTATTATTATCCCATAAAAAAACCTCATCTAATCCATTGACTGTTACACAAATCTCTGCTTGCGGTGGAATTTGTTCCTTTGAAAAAACATTACCCAATATTTGAGGGCTGTCCCCTCTGGTTAGACATGTATTTTTTAAGATGCTTGAATAGCTGGATTTACCGGCTCCATTATCACCATAAACAATAAACAACCCTTGCCCTGGAAAATTTATAGTTTGGTTGTCAGCCAGCAACCCAACACCTTTAACATTACATAGAGTTTTAAGTGAAACTTCATATTGCTCTGAAGTAAACCCTGTAAAGTCCAAAGGTTGTATAGCCCTTTCATAGACTTCATCTCTTTCAAGAAGTCCATGCTCGATTTTTGCTATTTTCAAAATAATACTCAAGCATTCTTGATCTAATGTACCATGAGTCAACGATAATCTTAAAGCGTGTCTCCACCAAACAGGTTTTCTTTGAGACCATTCAGCGATACTCTCGATAGGTGTCATACAAATTCCTTTTGTGTTCTATTTTGTAAACTAAAACTATTGTAGTATGACGACTATAAAGCAATACGACAGATTAATTAATGATTCTCATCTAAAAAACGAGTTAAGTATGATGTATAGCAAATTTTTGGCATCACCTTTTCAATAGCAAACTTATAATAATCACCATTAACAAAAAACAGGTTTTTATAAGATAAAAACGACGATTGACTTTTTAGCGATTAGCCTGTCTTGTCGACCAATGCCTAACCACTGACGCTCTGGGTATTACACTGCATGCTGATGGCCGTTTGGCTGGTCTTTATCCCTCATGGCTGCGTCGTAGACAAAAAAGGCCCCCCTCAGGAGCCTTACATCATCAATCAAGCCTGCACCGGCAAACTAAAACTCGAAATACTCCGCGAAAGCTGCTGCGCCTGCTCTTCCAGCGAAGCCGCTGCCGCCGCGGACTGCTGCACCAGCGCGGCGTTCTGCTGTGTCACGCCGTCCATCTCGGTCACCGCCTGCCCGACCTGGCTGATCCCGCGGCTCTGCTCTTCGGAGGCGACGGAGATCTGCTCCATCAGCGTATTCACTTTATTCACCGACGAAATAATCGAATCAATCACCTCGCCCGAGCGGCTGACCAGCTCCGCACCGTTTTTCACGCTGGAGACCGACTGCGCAATCAGGCTCTCGATATCCTTGGCTGCCACCGCGCTTTTCTGCGCCAGGGTGCGCACTTCGCTGGCCACGACCGCAAAGCCGCGGCCCTGGGTACCGGCGCGCGCCGCTTCAACCGCCGCGTTCAGCGCCAGGATGTTGGTCTGGAAGGCGATGCTGTTAATCACGCTGGTGATGTCTTCAATGCGCTTCGAGTTCGCCGCGATGGTATTCATCGTGTCGATGACTTCACGGGTTACCGCTTCACCAGTGTGGGCATTTTTCACCGCGTCCTGCACCAGTTTCCCGGCCTGATAAACATTATCGGTATTGTTCGCCACCGTCGCGCTCAGCTCTTCCATGCTCGCTGCCGTCTGGGTCAACGCGGAAGCCTGCTGCTCGGTGCGAGACGCCAGGTCGATATTCCCGGAGGCAATCTCCTGGGCGGCGTGCGTCACGGTATGACTCGCATCGCGCACCTGGGCGATGGTCGCCAGCAGCGCCTGACGCATCTGCTCCATCGAGCCCATCAGATGGTCGATTTCGTTACCTGCCCCCCCCTTCACCGGCACCGGAATGTCCAGCTTGCCTGCCGCAATCTGGCTGCAGTGCTCGCGCGCCAGGTTGATCGGCGCAAAGACAAAGCGCTTCATCAGCAGGCTAACGGCGATAATCACCACCACAAACAGGCTGGCGATAGCAGCAACGATCGCCAGGCCAGAGACGAAGCTACTGCTCGCATCTTCGTTCAGGCTTTTGGCGTATTTCTGGTGGACGGAAAGGACCTGGTCGAGAACGATCTCGTACTGGCGGTCGAGGCGGGAGACTTCCGGGATGAGCGCGTTAAATTTCGCGACATCGTGCGCCTCGGCGGCATCGATCAGCGGCGCCAGCCCCTGGTTGCGGTAGTTTTGCCAGGCGTCCTGATAGGCAGTCACCAGCGGCGCTTCATCGCTCAGACGCGGCGACGCCATAAAGGCCGCAAAGGCGTGGTCCGCTTTGGTCAGCGCCTCTTTCACGGCGGTCAGCTTTGCAGCGCCGTCCGCCGCGTTGCCCGCTTCCACCATCTTCACATACTCCATCACCCGCACGCGCAGCGTACGGCTGTGGTTGATGGGGTCAATAATGGACAGCACAACTTGGATCTCTTTGTTGACGTTATCCAGGGAATTATTACTTTTAATGATGATGCCAACGCTGGTGACGGTGCTGACAACAAAGAAGAAAAGCAGCGAGAACAGGACTATCAGAGACGACTTTTTCAACGACATAAACCAATACCTCAAGGAGAATTATTCCTTATGGTTATCGGCCATTCCAAAACTTAAATTAATTAAAGTTATTGATGTATCGGTCCGGGCTATATTGCTCACTTATAGCGCCGCTGCAGGGTGGCCGCCAGCTTGCGTTGCAACGGTTCCGGAGTCTCGCCCTCAATCAGTTTGCTAATCAAATCAAAGCAGTGCCACGCCAGCTGGCGGTTATCCTGGCGGATGGTATCCACCGGGATCGTCAGCGAATCGTAGAGATAGTGATCGTCAAAACTGGCTAACCTGATATCGCTTTGCAGCAGGTTATGCTGGCCCATATAGCGCAGCACCCCTTCCAGCAGCCCGCAGGCGGCCGCGAAGAGCGCTTTCGGCGGACGCCCCAGGCGGGCGCAGAGTTCAGCAAACATCTCGTAACCGGAGCTCGGGTGATAGTTGCCGTGAATGATCCACTCGGGGCGCAGCGCCACGCCGGCATCACGCAGCCCTTGCTTAAAGCCTTCAAGACGATCGCGCGTCGGGGATAAACGGGGCTGGCCGCCGAGGAAGTAGAATTCATCCGGATGCTGGCGCGCAATGTCCGCCACCAGTTCGGTCGTCGGGGTGATGGAATCGGTGATCACCAGCGGCAGCGCGCTGTCGTTGATGTGACGGTCAAACAGAACCACCGGCAACTGCTCGCTCAGCTTATGGTAGTCCGCGTCGTTGAGCATGCTGGAGGCCACAATCAGCCCGTCCACCTGACGCGCCACCATGTTGTTCACCACCACCGTCTCCTGCCCCGGGTTTTCATCGCTGCAGGAGATCAGCAGCTGCACGCCCGCCTCGCGGCACAGCGTTTCCAGCTCGTGCGAAAAGACGGCAAAACCGTAGTTGGTGATCTCCGGGACCACCAGACCAATGGTGTGGCTGCGGTTATCGCGCAGCGACCGGGCGTGAATGCTGGGCTGATAGTGGTGCTCTTTTGCAATTGCCAGCACGCGCTCGCGCGTCTCCTCCGCCACGCGAAGCTCTTTGCTGCGACCGTTCAGAACCAGGCTGGCGGTGGCTTTTGACACACCCGCCAGCTCCGCGATGTCTTTAATGGTGACGCGTTTTGTTTTTCTCACAACGACTTAGATCCGGCTGCCAAAACCCTCATTCTATCATGCAGGCGCGCAGCGACCAGTAGCGTAATGTGATATCGGACGCACCTTCGAATCGCACCCGGGCCGGATGGTCAGGAAAATAGCGGCTGCTCATCACCCCTTCGCCGTGGTTAATGAAGATTTCGACGCTGGAGCGGTCGCACAGGACGCGCAAATGACGGACGTCGCCCTGCCAGTAGCGGGTCAGCGTTTCACCGGTTTTCAGGCTCGCGCGTTCAAGACGTATACCCTGCTCATCGACCATGAGACGCAGCGCGCCGCCAAAATCGACATTCACCTGCGATGCGCTCAGCTCAAACTCCAGGCGCGTCGCGTCCAGTTCGGGCGCGTCGCTGGCGCGCCCCTGCCAGTGCTGCTCATCTTCACGCAGCGCCGCCTGCTCGCGCGCCGGGGTCTGCCAGAGCCTGCCGTCGCGGAAGCGCAATTCTCGCGGGCAGGTCATCTGGTGCATCCAGCCGTGCGCCCGCGTGGGCTGAAGCATCTCTTCCCCGTCCGGTACGCCCATCCAGCCAATCAGGATGCGGCGTCCATCTTCCGCCAGCGTGGTTTGCGGGGCGTAGAATTCAAAGCCCGCGTCCAGCTCGTGCAGCTCGCCGTGATCGAACGTCGCGCGGGCATAGTCAAACGCCCCGCTCATCCAGGTAGCCGGATAGGTATTGAGGTAGCGATGCGGCTCGCGCGCCAGCCCCTGCGGGCAGCAGATCAGGACGTGCGTCCCGTCGAGATCAAACAGGTCCGGACACTCCCACATATAGCCCGCGTCCGTCAGGCCGTTAACCCCGTGACCGGCGATCTCCCCGCAGGATGTCCAGGCGTGCAAATCGGCTGATTTAAAGAGCAGCACCTTGCCGCGCTTCTGCACATCCTGCGCGCCGAGCACCATGTACCAGTCCCCGTCGTGCCGCCACACCTTCGGGTCGCGCACGTGGCCGGTGTAGCCTTCCGGCAGCGCCAGCACCGGCCCCAGCTTCGTAAAGGTCCCGTCCGGCTGCTCCACGGCCAGGCACTGCCAGGCGGTGCGGCTGCCGTCATCGAACTTGACGTTGCCGGTGTAGCACAGGGTCAGTACGCCCTGGTTATCGACGGCGCTACCGGAGTAGCAGCCGTTGCGGTCATACGCTTCGTCGGGCGTCAGCGCCAGCGGCTCATGCTGCCAGTGCACCAGGTCCGCAGAACTCCAGTGCCCCCAGCACTTAAAGCGGTGCTCGCAGTCCAGCGGGTTCCACTGATAGAACAGGTGATAGCGGCCAGCAAACCAGATAAACCCGTTCGGGTCGTTCATCAGCCCCGTCACCGGCGCGGCGTGCCATTGCGGATAATGGCTGTCCGCCAGCGCCCGCGGCTGACCTTTCATAACGGCCTGCAGGATCGCAGGCCAGCGGGAAGGTAACGTCATTATTCAGAGTCCGTTTTATATTTCAGCAGCAGTGAGACGGTAAACGCCACGCCGAAGGCAATCACCATGCCGATAATATAGTTCAGCAGCGAGCTGGCCTGCACGATGGCCATACCCGGAATGGCGGTCAGCCCGACGGCGGTCATGTACACGTGCACGGAGACCACCCAGGCCCCGCCCACCGCACCGCCAATCAGCGCGCCGATAAACGGCTTAACGAAGCGCAGGTTGATACCAAAAATGGCCGCTTCGGTGATGCCCAGCATTGCAGAGAACGCCGACGGTAAGGTAATGGCTTTGATTTTGGCATCTTTGGTTTTGAACCACACCGCCAGACAGGCGCCACCCTGCGCCACGTTCGCCATGGCCCAGATCGGCAGCAGGAAGTTAACGCCAATCGACGGATTCCCCAGCAGCCCGGCTTCAATCGCGTGGAAGCTGTGGTGAATACCGGTGATCACAATCACCGAATAAAGTCCCCCGAACAGCAGCCCGGCGAGCCAGCCCGCGTGGGCGATCAGCGTGCTAAGAATAAAGGAGATACCGTCCCCCAGAGCGCGCCCCGCCGGGCCGATAATCAGCAAGGCGATAAAGCCGGAGATGACGACGGTGAGGAACGGCGTCAGGATCAGGTCTAACGCATCCGGGATCGCGCGGCGCAGGTTTTTTTCTACGATGCTCATGAACCAGACGGCCAGCAGCACCGGGAATACCGTGCCCTGATAGCCAATCATCGCGATCTCAAGGCCGAAGAAGTTCATGGTGTGGAAGCCCGACGCCACGCCCCAGGCGTTGGTCAGCGCCGGGTGGGTCAGAATCCCGCCCAGCGTCGCGCCGAGGTACGGGTTACCGCCAAATTCGCGCGCGGCGGTAAAGCCAATCAGAATAGGCAGAATGATAAACGCCGCCGAGCTGCACATGTCCAGCATGATGTAGAGGGCGTTATCCGCATTGACCCAGCCGTAGGTTTTCACCATGCCGAGCAGACCCATCAGCAGACCGGACGCCACAATCGCGGGAATGATCGGCACAAAGATGTTGGAGAGTAAGCGGGCAATGCGCTGGAACGGGTTCAGCTTGCGCGCCGCCAGATTCGCGGCTTCCGATTTGCTGGATTCGCTAATCCCGGCCGCCTGAATAAATGCGGCGTACACCTTGTTGACCACGCCCGTGCCAAAAATCACCTGCATCTGCCCGGCGTTACGGAAGCAGCCTTTCACGCCGTCAACCTTGCCGATGGCCTGCTGATCCGCCAGCGCGTCATCAACCAGCACCAGACGAAGACGCGTTGCGCAGTGCGCCGCGCTGGCGATGTTTTCCTTGCCGCCGAGCAGCGGAATAAGCTCGCGGGCGATTTGATTAAAATCCATAGATACCTCTGCCTGACTTCTTTTTATGATGTGCGAAACGCTCCCGCCTGGCGGGAGCGTGATGGGTTAAAACCAGGTTTCCATCTGGACCCCAAAGTTCCATTCCCCGCCGGCGTTGAAGCCGCTGCTGCCAAAGGCATCATCGCTGGCGTAATTATCCAGTTTGCTGCTCCAGTCCATCCAGGTGGCAAACAGGCGCAGTTCAGGACGGCTGAAGAAATCGCCGATTTTGCTCGCTTTTAACGTCGGCGCAAAGGTCAGCTTGTAGAAACTGCCGTTCACGGCGTTGCGGTCCTTATAGCCCTCCGGGTTTAAATCCATGTACTGGTAGCTTCCCTCAAACGCCAGCGCGAAATTCTGGGTGACCTCTTTGATCAGGCGGGTATTGAGCGTTACCCACTCATAGCTATCGCCCTTGACGTAGCGATCTTTACTGCTCTGTGCCAGAACGGCGGGCGCAACGCTCCAGCCACCGCCGATTGGCGTGACACCGTAACTTGCGAAGCGCCAGGTATCCGCCTCAGACAGCAGCGCGCCGTCGGAGCCGATGCTTTTTACCTCCGCACCCAGCCCGTGACCATACAGCAGCGCCGTTTTGGCGGTCCCTTCACGCAGGCCGTAGAAGCTCTCATTATGCAAGCCTACCAGGGCATGAACGCCGTGATTGGCGGCATCCGTTTTAATCAGATCGCCGTTAGTGTCTTTACGATCGTCGTTATCTTTCGCCCGCAGGCCGCTCACCATCAGCTGGAACGGGCCGGCGAAGTGGTTCATGCTGAGGATATAGTTCTGAACGTTGTTGTCGGTCTGCTCCACGCTGCCGAAGTTGCGGCCGTAAATGGAGAAGTTGCTGCGCAGCGAATCGTTCCACTTCACGTCGTAAACGCCGCCGCCGGTACCGGCCAGGAACACCACGTCGGAATCCAGCCAGTGGATGTCAAAGTTGTCCCGGTCGAAGCGTTTACCCGCCCAGAAGGTGCTGCCCTTCAGCGCGCCGGTAAAATCAGGCAGGTTGCCCAGCTCCGCGAAGGCCTGACGAATATTGAGGTCGCTGGTATCGGCTGACCAGTCGTTATAGGTTCTCTGACCGTCGGCCAGCATCGCCTTGAAGCGCGTGGTCGCCCCGTTATCCAGGGTTTGCTTGTGCTCCAGGTTCAGCTCGACGTAGGTGTCGGCTTCGTTACCCAAACGCCCCACCGCACCACCGGTTTCACCAGCTGGCGTCAGGTAAGGGCCGCTTTTGCTGCTTGAGGCGGCATCGTTCATCAACAGGCCAGAGCGGGCATAGCCGTGGAACTCAAACCCGCCGGTCTGATCCGCCTTTTTCTCCAGCGCGGTGGTGCGCTGCGCCACCTCCTGGGTCGTCGTTTGCGCCTGCTGCTGGGCGGCAACCAGCTGCTGCGTTTTTTGTTCTGCTGCCGCAGCGCGCTTCTCGGCCACCTGCGCGCGCGTTTCCGCGTCCTGAAGGCGCTGCTCCATCGCGGCAAGACGCGCTTCAATACTGGACATATCCGTCTGGGCAAAAACAGAGGTACTTCCGGCCAGCATGCCTATCATCACGGCAAGTCTGCGTTTTTTATACATTTTGTCGCATCCCTAAAAGAAGTCATTAAACGTGCTAAATTGCTAAACCGGTTTAGGTTGCTGATACTAAACCTGTGAATTTTGGATCGGCAATCTTTTTTGCTAAACCGATTTAGTAAGTGTGATCGAGGCGACAATTCAGGCCGCCGGATGGCGGCCAGGAGAGGAGAAATTACAGGTCGTGCTGCCAGGGCAACGCGGTCATCGCCCCTTTGGCGGTGGTGGCCAGCGCGCCGCAGCGCTGGGCGAGCGCGATAACCGGCGTCAGGTCCTGTCCGGCGGCCAGCCCGTAGAGCAGCCCCGCCACAAAGGCATCGCCCGCACCGGTCGTATCGACGCATTGCACAGGCGTTGCCGGGTAGTGTTTTACGCTACCTTCATGCCACGCGGTTACGCCCGCTTTTCCCTGGGTAACCAGCACCATACGCGCCGGGCAGCGCTGCATCAGCACCTCCAGACCAACGTTCACCTCCGCGCTGCCGGTGAAAAAGGCCAGCTCTTCTACCGAAAGTTTCACCACGTCGGCGCTTTGCAGGGCCTGCTCCAGGCAGCCATGCAGTGCGTTCTCATCCGGCCAGAGGTCCGGGCGAATATTGGGGTCGAAGCTGACGTAACCGCCCGCCTCACGAATGGCGGCCATCGCCTGAAACGTCGCAGTCCGGCTCGGCTCGGCGCTTAAGGCGATGGAGCAGACGTGCAGCCACTCCCCGGCGCTGAACGTTGGCAGGTCGTCGGGTTCGAGAAACAGATCGGCGCTCGGGCGCACCATGAAGGTAAACGAGCGCTCGCCGTGGTCGTCGAGATCGACCACCACCGTTGAGGTGCGGTGCGCCGGGTCAAGGCGCATCCACGTCACGTCAACCCGCTCGTCAGCGAGCGTTTTCGCCATAAAGCGCCCGAAAGGATCGTCGCCAACCCTGCCGATAAAGGCGCTCTGGCCGCCCAGCCGGGCAATACCGACCGCGACGTTCGCCGGCGCGCCGCCGGGACACTGCAGTAATCGACCTTCTCCATCCGGCAGCAAATCCACTACCGCATCGCCAAGTACCCAGATTTTCTTCATGTGATCCTCGTAGCTAAACCATGTTAAACCGTTTTAGCTATTTAAGCACAGGCCGGGCAAAGGGGAAATAACGGGAGGGAAAATTGGCTTACCGCACCAGATGCGGCCAGTGGATATCGCCGACGCCATTAAGCTGCGGCCGGGCAAAGAGGAATCCCTGAAAGCGGCGGATTCCGGCCGATTCGAGCCAGCACCACTCCTCAATTTTCTCGATACCTTCCGCCACCAGGGTGATTTCAAGATCGGAGCAGCAGCTGATGATGGAGCGCACAATTGCCTGTTTCGGGCCGCTCAGGTGAATATTGCTGACAATTTCCCGGTCGATTTTAATTTTGTCCGGCTGGAACCGGGTCAGCAGCGAAAGTCCGGCATAGCCCGAGCCAAAATCATCGATCGCCAGGCCAATCCCCTCACCGCGAAGCTGCTTGATGGCACTGTTAAACTGGTTGAGCCCGGAGATCATCTCGTTTTCAGTGACTTCAATGACCACCTGCTCCGGCTGAAGGCCATGTTTTTTAATCTGATCGACCAGAAATTCCACCGCGCCAGGGACATTCACCAGCGACATGGGCAGCAGGTTGACCGCGATTTTATGGCTACCAATGCCCAGCTTTTCCGCCAGCGCAAAGGCATAGGCTTTTGTCTGGAGATCGACTTCGTAGACGTTGTCCGGGTCGACGGTGCTGAAGAAATGCTCCGGGCTGCCGCCGTCGTTGCCGCGGATAAGCGCCTCAAGGGAGCTGATTTTCCCTTCCGAGGGCTCGACAATAGGCTGCAGCGCAAACTGACAGGTTTGTCCGGCAATCAGGCCCAGATGTTCGCCAAAGGGTAGCGCTTCGGTCGAGAGCGTCCATTTGTCCGCGGTGTAGCGTGCCCCCGACGGGGCCGGACGTTTACCGGTTATAAAGGTCTGAATAAATTTGAACACCCGATCGTCGGAGGTCAGATAGCTGTCCAGCTTGCTGTAGCGCAGCACCGACTGCAGCACCTCTTTCGGCGACTGCGTTCGCAGGTCGAACAGCAGCATGCCGACGTTTTCGAAGCGTCTGCGCGGACCATAGTCCCGCAGCAGTTCTACTACCCCGCTGTGCCGCTTGTCCTCGCGGATGGTGTGAAACAGTTTGACCACACTCTCTTCCGACCCTTCGAGGATCTGCAGAACGTCGTTGCCTTTTGCCAGGAGGACGCCGGTAATGTCCAGTTTTACGTTGCGGCCCCTGGCGCGCTCCACCAGCTCCCGCAGTTCGGTGGACGGGCGGGATAAATTCAAGTGGCTTCGGTAGATCAGCGTCGTCAGCACAAAAAGGGGTTCCAGTGATAAAGAGAGGTGCCTTGAAGCTACTATGTAACATACTTAATCAATGCGACCTAACATATTCACGCCACAAGGGAACATTACTTTTTCTGGTCCCCGATCCGGCTGTTAATCCTCTCCTGCATATAGTCGTAGAACGGGTTCGAGGTGACCCGCATAAGCGCTTCTTTCCCGACGCTCAACACGGACGTCTCTCCCCACAGCGCAATCGTCCCCAGGCTGATGCCATATCGGTTTTTCACGCGTGGTTCACGACCATAGAGATCGTCATCCGGCGGGAACGGCACCGCAACGTGCGACAGGGAATAAACATCCTGCGGCCAGGACTGGGCAAGCGGCACGACCGTCTCCTGCGTACTGCCTGCCAGCGTGATTTTCGCCACCGTCGAGAAACTGTGCTCGCCGGCATTGGTGATAATCGTGACACTGTAACGCCTCTGCGCGACCGGCAGCAGCGCCGTGGTGGCCGTCCAGGACGACGGTTTAAAGAGCGGGCGGAAGCTCGCCGCCTGGTTGATATCAAACACCACCAGCTCGCTGCCGTTTGCCGGAAGCTGGTCAAACAGGCCGCTGACCACCGCGCGGGTACTGACCGTAGAGTCCATCACCGACTGGAACGCCAGCACTGGCGGCAAATTCGCCAGCCTGTTTTCCCGCGCCTCACGGCCAATCTGCTCCTGCAGGGCCTTCGTCAGCAGCCACGACTGGCGGGCGGCGTTCACCGGGAACGAGTTGTATTTATACGGATTATATTCCGGGGAGATATTCAGCCAGGCCGCTTTGGCAAACGGCGGCAGCAGCGCCGGTAGCCCGGCGAATCCGGCGAACCGCGCAAAGGACGTCACGCCGATCATCGGTGAGAGCAGGATCATCTGTTGAGGCTTACGCAGCGCAGGGTCTTCCAGCGCATCGAGGGCATACTTCATCGCCAGCGCCCCGCCGTTGGAGTAGCCCACCAGATGCAGCGGCACGTTATTCCCCGTCAGGCGCGTGGCTTCCCGCACGGCAAGCCGCGTCGCTGCCAGCCACATTTCCCAGTCCACGTCCGTCAGCGCGCCGGGCGCGGTGCCGTGTCCGGGAAGACGCGGGACCACGGCCACAAAGCCGTGCTGCTGATAGTTCACGGCAAGGTGCCTGACGCTGTAAGGCGAGTCGGTCAGGCCGTGCAGAAGCACCACCGCGCCGCGCGGCTTCCCGGCTGGCATCAGCACAAAGGAGCGGTTGGCATCGGGGGCAAACAGGCCGGGCCACACCAGGCTCTGGCGGTAGTAGCGGTTTAACGGAGTTTGATCCTCGCCCGCTGTTTTCGCCGTCACCGCGTTATCCAGATCGGTGAAAATCGCCTTTTCACGGGCAAGGTACCCGGCGAAATCGGCGTTATCCAGCTCGCGCACGGACATCTCATCTGCCCGCCAGGTGTGCCACGGGTGCAGTTCCGGCCCCTGCTGCGAGAGATAGACCCGCACCGCCAGCAGGACGACCAGGACGATCCCCACGACCATCCCTGTTTTCTTTGCAAGCGCCACCAGGCGCACGCTGACTCGCCAGGGCCAATTCGCCATGCCGGGATCCCTTTTATGTTCACTGTCTTTCTATCTTATCAAAAATGTGAACAGGCTGACGTATTCGCCAAATTCATCCCTGCCAGGTCAGCCAGTGCACCAAAAGTGAACTACGCTGCACAAATGTTGATCATTGGTTAACTAAATATTGCATGAAGTTTATTGCGCAGCGGGTTTTCGCCCGCCTGTGAACATGGCACGCGACATGCATTGTTAACCCGGTAACACATATTCAGCTTTTGACAGCCTGTTAACAGCGAGGCGGTATGACGACGAAACCCGAGATGTTAAGCCGTATCGAGGCGACCTTCAGCCAGCTCACGCCCAGCGAAAAGCGGGTCGGAAGCTGGCTGCTGGCGCACGCCGCGCAAATCCCGTTTGAAACGGCGGAGAGCGTCGGGCTGGCAAGCGGGACCAGCGGGATCACCGTCGGACGCTTCCTGCGCAAGCTGGGATATCGCAACCTGGAGGATGCCAAAAAGAGCCTGCGCGATCCGTATCAGCCCTGGGGCATGAACGAGCGCCTCGACTCCTGGCAGCAGCAGCGCCCCCTGCCCAACCGTCTCCAGCACGCCCTGTCGCTGGAAGTGGACGCCATCACGCAGGTGTATCAGCTGGCGCAAACGGACGCCTTCCGCCAGGTGGTACACCATCTGGCCCACGCGGACGCGGTCTTTGTGCTGGGGATCCAGTCCACGCGCGGGATCGCCAACGCCTTCTTCAGCCACCTTGAATACCTCCGCCCGCGGGTGAGCTATGCCGAAGGCGCTTCCGGCAGCTGGGTGGAATCCCTGAACTCCGGGTTTGCGCACCCTTATGTCGTGCTGACCGATACGCGCACCTACTCCACGATGGCCCGCCAGTACTGCCGCGTCGCGAGCGAGAAAGGCATTCCGCTGGCCTTAATCACCGACATCTGGTGCCCGTGGGCGCGGGATTACCCGATGGATTTACTGCAGGTGAAAACCGATACCGGTCATTTCTGGGATTCACTTGCCCCCGTGAGCTGTCTGTTCAACCTGCTGCTGTCGGGCGTGGTGGAAGCGCTGGGCGATGCGCTCCCGGCGCGCCTGGCGGTAAACCGACAATTACAACAAGAGTTTGGTCAATTCGAACGCTAAAGGAGCGGAGCTATGCCCGTAGAGAGTGAACTGATTGATGTGGCGAAGACGTTCCCCACGCTGCATATCGATCTGAAGTACGCCACCGCCGACAACATTACCGGCCGCCCGATCTATCAGGAGGCGCTGTGCCTGCTGCATACCGACGCGGCCACCGCGCTGGCAAAAGCCATCAGCATTGCCGCGCTGGCCGGGCTGAAGCTGGTGGTCTACGACGCCTATCGCCCGCAGCAGGCGCAGGCCCAGCTGTGGGACGCCTGCCCGAACCCGGAATACGTGGTCGACGTGGCGATTGGCTCGAATCACAGCCGCGGGACGGCCATCGACGTCACCCTGATGGACGAACATAACAGCGTGCTGGATATGGGCGCCGGCTTTGACGAAATGCATGACCGATCGCATCCCTATCACCCTTCCGTACCCCCGCATGCCCAGCGCAACCGTCTGCTGCTGAACGCCATCATGTTCGGCGGCGGTTTTGTCGGGATCGGCAGCGAATGGTGGCACTTCGAACTGCCGAACGCCGCCAGCTATCCGCTGCTTGATGACCGTTTTGCCTGTTTTCCCCTGACGCACACCCCTCTTTAAACCTGGAGCACTGCCATGAAAACATCGCTTCTCTCGACCGTCATTGCCGCCACGCTGGCCCTGAGTGCACCGCTGGCGCTGGCTGCCGTCCCGAAAGACATGCTGGTCATCGGTAAAGCCGCCGACCCGCAAACGCTCGATCCGGCCATCACCATTGATAACAACGACTGGACCGTCACCTATCCGTCCTACCAGCGTCTGGTCAAGTACAAGCCTGGCTCTACCGAGGTGGAGGGCGATCTGTCGACGGGCTGGAAGGCGTCCGACGACCAGAAAGAGTGGACCTTTACCCTGGCGGATAACGCCAAATTCTCCGACGGCACGCCGGTCACCGCCGAGGCGGTCAAGCTCTCCTTTGAGCGCCTGCTGAAGCTCGGCCAGGGGCCGTCTGAAGCCTTCCCGAAAGATCTGAAAATTGATGCCGTGGATGACCACACGGTGAAATTCACCCTCAGCCAGCCGTTCGCGCCTTTCCTCTACACGCTGGCAAACGACGGGGCGTCTATCATTAACCCGGCGGTGCTGAAGGCGAATGCCGCTGACGATGCGCGCGGTTTTCTGGCGCAAAACACCGCCGGCTCCGGGCCGTTTATGCTCAAAAGCTGGCAGAAAGGCCAGCAGCTGATCCTGGTGCCTAACCCCCACTGGCCGGGCGACAAGCCGCACTTTAAGCGCGTCTCGGTGAAAATTATCGGCGAGAGCGCCTCGCGCCGACTGCAGCTTTCCCGCGGCGATCTGGACATTGCCGACTCCCTGCCGGTCGATCAGCTCGCGGCCCTGAAGCAGGAAGGCAAAGTCGCCGTCGCCGAATACCCGTCCCTGCGCGTGACCTATCTCTACCTCAACAACAGCAAAGCGCCGCTCAATCAGGTGGATTTACGCCGGGCTATCTCCTGGGCGACGGATTACCAGGGGATGGTAAAAGGCATTCTGAGCGGCAACGGCAAGCAGATGCGCGGCCCGATCCCGGAAGGTATGTGGGGCTTTGACGCCACGGCCATGCAGTACAGCTTCGACGAGGCCAAAGCCAAAGCGGCGCTGGAGAAGGTCAAAGACAAGCCCGCCAGCCTGACCTTCCTCTACTCGGACAACGATCCAAACTGGGAGCCTATCGCCCTTTCGACTCAGGCCAGCCTCGGCAAGATCGGCATTAACGTCAAGCTGGAGAAACTGGCCAACGCCACCATGCGAGACCGCGTCGGCAAAGGCGATTACGACATCGCCATCGGCAACTGGAGCCCGGATTTTGCCGACCCGTACATGTTTATGAACTACTGGTTCGAATCGGACAAGAAAGGTCTGCCGGGCAACCGTTCGTTCTATGAGAACAAAGAGGTCGATTCCCTGCTGCAGGCCGCGCTGAAAACCACCGACCAGGCGGAACGCACCAAAGATTACCAGCAGGCGCAAAAGGTGGTCATCGACGAGGCGGCCTACGTTTATCTGTTCCAGAAGAACTACCAGCTGGCGATGAACAAAGAGGTCAAAGGCTTCACCTTTAATCCGATGCTCGAGCAGGTGTTTAACATCGCCACCATGAGCAAGTAACCGTTTCGCCGGGGGAAAGCGTATGACGTTCTGGAGCATCGTGCGCCAGCGCTGCTGGGGGTTACTCCTGGTGGTGGCCGGTGTCTGTATTATCACTTTTATTATTTCGCATCTGATCCCCGGCGATCCGGCCCGTCTGCTGGCCGGCGACCGCGCCAGCGACGATATCGTGCAGAACATTCGCCAGCAGCTGGGACTGGATCAGCCGCTGTATGTTCAGTTTGGCCGTTACGTGGACGCCCTGGCCCACGGTGATTTAGGTACCTCCATCCGGACCGGACGCCCGGTTGCGGAAGACCTGAAGGCCTTTTTCCCCGCCACGCTGGAGCTGGCCTTTTGTTCCCTCCTGCTGGCGCTGGTCATCGGCGTGCCGCTGGGGGTTTTATCGGCGGTGTACCGCAACCGCTGGCTGGATCACCTGGTGCGTTTAATGGCGATGACCGGGATCTCCACCCCGGCCTTCTGGCTTGGGCTGGGCGTCATTGTGCTGTTCTACGGGCACCTGCAAATCCTGCCGGGCGGCGGCAGGCTGGACGACTGGCTCGATCCGCCGACGCACGTCACCGGCTTTTACCTGCTGGACGCGCTGCTGGAAGGCAACGGCGAGGTCTTTTTCAATGCGCTGCAGCACCTGATTTTACCCTCGCTGACGCTGGCATTCGTGCATCTCGGCATCGTGGCGCGTCAGGTCCGTTCCGCGATGCTGGAGCAGCTTAGCGAAGACTACATTCGCACGGCCCGCGCCAGCGGCCTGCCCGGCTGGTATATCGTCCTGCGCTACGCCCTGCCGAATGCGATGATCCCGTCGATTACCGTGCTCGGGCTGGCGCTGGGCGATCTGCTTTACGGGGCCGTGCTGACCGAAACCGTCTTTGCCTGGCCGGGCATGGGCGCCTGGGTGGTGACGTCCATTCAGGCGCTCGATTTCCCTGCCGTGATGGGCTTTGCCGTCGTTGTTTCGCTGGCCTACGTGCTGGTTAATCTGGTGGTCGATCTGCTTTACCTGTGGATTGACCCGCGAATCGGGCGCGGAGGTGCCGAATAATGTTAACGCAGGAAACGCCCGTCCCGGAGAAAACCGCCAGACAACGCATCAACTGGGCAAAGCTGTTCTGGATGCTGCGCCAAAGTCCGCTCACGATCGTTGGCGGCGTCGTTATGCTGGTGATGCTTTTCATTATGGTGGCCGCACCGTGGATCGTGCCGCACGACCCGAACGCGCTGGATCTGACCGCGCGCCTGCAGGCGCCGTCCGCGCAGCACTGGTTTGGTACCGACGAGGTGGGCCGCGATCTGTTCAGCCGGGTGCTGGCGGGCAGCCAGCAGTCCATTACCGCCGGGCTGGCGGTGGTGGTAATTGCGGGCGGCATCGGTTCGCTGCTGGGCTGTCTGTCCGGCGTGCTGGGCGGGCGCGGCGACGCCGTCATCATGCGGGTGATGGACATTATGCTCTCGATACCTTCCCTGGTGCTGACCATGGCGCTGGCCGCCGCGCTCGGGCCAAGCCTGTTTAACGCCATGCTGGCGATTGCGATTGTCCGCATTCCGTTTTACGTCCGCCTGGCGCGCGGCCAAACCCTGGTGGTGCGCCAGTTTACCTACGTGCAGGCGGCCCGCACCTTTGGCGCCTCCCGCTGGCATGTGATCCGCTGGCACATCCTGCGCAACGCCCTGCCGCCGCTGATCGTGCAGGCGTCGCTGGACATCGGCAGCGCCATCCTGATGGCCGCCACGCTGGGGTTTATTGGCCTGGGCGCGCAGCAGCCGACCGCCGAATGGGGCGCGATGGTGGCCGTCGGCCGTAACTACGTTCTGGACCAGTGGTGGTACTGCGCGTTTCCCGGAGCGGCGATTTTGATTACCGCCGTGGGCTTTAACCTGTTTGGGGATGGCATCCGCGATCTGCTGGATCCGAAGTCAGGAGGTAAACAGTGATGACCGACCCGGTTCTCAAGATTGAAGACCTGCATCTGAGCTTCCCGATTTTCCGCGGCGAGGTCCACGCGCTGAACCACGTCTCGCTGGAGATCGGCAGGGGTGAAATTGTCGGCGTGGTGGGCGAATCCGGTTCGGGTAAATCCGTGACCGCCATGCTCGCCATGCGTCTGCTGCCGGAAGGCAGCTACCGCATTCATCATGGTCAGGTGAAATTACTCGGCGAAAACGTCCTGACGGCGTCCGAGAAACAGCTTCGCCAGTGGCGCGGCGCAAAGGTCGCGATGATTTTTCAGGAGCCCATGACCGCCCTCAACCCGACGCGGCGGATTGGCAAACAGATGGTCGAGGTGATCCGCCAGCATCAACCGCTTTCCCGGCGTGAGGCGCAGCAGAAGGCGATTACCCTGCTGGAAGAGATGCAAATCCCGGACGCGAAAGCGGTCATGGCGCGCTATCCGTTTGAACTCTCCGGCGGCATGCGCCAGCGGGTGATGATTGCCCTTGCCTTCTCCTGCGAGCCGGAGCTGATCGTCGCCGACGAACCAACCACGGCGCTGGACGTCACCGTTCAGCTGCAGGTGCTGCGCCTGCTGAAGCACAAGGCACGGGCCAGCGGCACCTCGGTGCTGTTTATCAGCCACGATATGGCCGTGGTGTCCCAGCTCTGCGACAGAATGTACGTGATGTATGCGGGCAGCGTGATCGAGAGCGGCACCACGCAAACGCTGATCCACCAGCCCGTGCATCCCTACTCTATTGGCCTGCTGCAGTGCGCGCCGGAAAACGGCCAGCCGCGCGCCCCGCTTCCCGCCATCCCCGGCACGGTGCCCAACCTCAGCCAGCTTCCGCAGGGATGCGCATTCCGCGAGCGGTGCTTTGCCGCCGGGGCGAAATGCAGCGAAACGCCGCACCTAGCGCCCACTGGCGCAGAGGGCCAACAGGCCGCCTGCTGGTATCCACAACGGGAGAAAGCCCATGTCTGATGTACTGCTGGAACTGGATAGCGTGCACGTGAACTTTGCGGCGCGCAAAAACTGGCTGGGTCGCGTGACGGAACGGGTCCATGCGCTCAACGGGCTCGACCTTGAGATCCGTCGGGGAGAAACGCTTGGCATTGTCGGGGAATCCGGCTGTGGGAAAAGCACGCTCGCCCAGCTGCTGATGGGCATGCTTAAGCCCAGCACCGGCGCCTGCCAGCGGGCGCACCACGCGGGCGGCATGCAGATGGTGTTTCAGGATCCGCTCTCCTCGCTTGACCCGCGCCTGCCGGTCTGGCGAATCATCACCGAGCCGGTGTGGGTGCAAAAGCGCAGCAGCGAGCGCGACCGCCGCCAGCTGGCTGAAAACCTGGCGCTGCAGGTGGGCATTCGCCCGGAATATCTCGACCGGCTTCCGCACGCCTTCTCCGGCGGGCAGCGCCAGCGCATCGCCATCGCCCGGGCGCTCTCGTCCGATCCGGATATCATCGTGCTCGATGAACCCACCAGCGCGCTGGATATTTCCGTGCAGGCGCAGATCCTCAACCTGCTGGTGACGCTACAACAGCAGCGTAATCTGACCTACGTGTTGATCTCGCATAACGTCTCGGTGGTCCGACACATGAGCGACCGCGTGGCGGTGATGTACCTTGGGCAGATTGTGGAGCTGGGCAGCGCCGCGCAGGTGCTTGGCGAGCCGCGCCATCCTTACACCCGCCTGCTGCTCGATTCGGTTCCGCGCACCGGTGAACCGCTGGATGAAACGCTGGCGTTACGCAAAACCGAGCTTCCCGGCAACCGCCGTCTGCCCGAAGGCTGTTTTTTCCGCGACCGATGCCCGATGGCCGCGCAGGGGTGCGAGCGTCCTCAGCCGTTACAGCCCTCTCGCGAGGGCCGTGACGTCCGCTGCTGGCGCAGTCTGGGTTAGATTTGCGCCATGCCGCCGTCCACGAACAGCTCGGTGGCGTTAATAAAGCTGGCCGCATCGGAGGCCAGAAACGCCACCGCTTTACCCACCTCACCCGGCGCGCCTAAACGGCCAGCGCGTCGTACAGCCCCTGGCGGTGTTCTTCCGGCACGAGGTCGCCGAGGCCAGGCGTTTTGATTGGGCCCGGGCTTACCACGTTGACGCGGATCCCGCGGCCCTGCAAATCCAGCGCCCAGGAGCGGGCAAAGTTACGCACGGCGGCCTTGCTGGCGCTGTAGACGCTAAAGTTTGCCGTCCCCTTAATGGACACCGTCGAGCCGGTCAGAATAATCGACGATCCGGCGGAGAGCAGCGGCAGCGCCTTCTGTACCGTAAACAGCACCCCGCGAACGTTAGTGCCGAAAATCCGGTCAAACTGCTCTTCGGTTATCGCGCCCAGCGGCAGCATATCGCCGCCACCCGCATTGGCGAACAGAATATCGAGGCGGCCTTCTTCTTTGGCTATCCGGGCATAGACCTCGTCCAGGTCCGACAGTTTTGACACGTCAGCGCGAATGCCCACTGCCGTTGAAGCGATTTCAGCCACCGCCGCGTCCAGCTCGGCCTGACGTCGTCCGGTGATGTACACCTTCGCGCCCTGTGCAGCAAGCTCCTGCGCCGTGGCAAGACCGATGCCGGTGCTGCCGCCGGTGACCAGTGCGATTTTTCCTGAGAGAGTCGTGTTCATGTCATTTACCTTTTGTTGGGTTTGCGTTGGACAAACTTTAGCCCTTGCGGGATTAGTGAAAAACCAGCAAAAATGAAAATGACTATTCACATACAGAAATAATCAGAGGGAATCTCATGGATCAGCTCATGGCGATGCGCGCCTTTACCCGGGTGGTGGAAACCGGCAGCTTTACCCGCGCGGCGGACTCGCTGAACATGCCCATCGCCACGCTGAGCAAGCTGGTGAAATCGCTTGAGACGCACCTGGAGATACGCCTCCTGCACCGGACGACTCGCCGGGTGGTCGCGACGCCGGAAGGGATGGAATACTATGAAAAAGCGCTCAGGGTCTTGATAGATATCGAAGACATCGACACCGCGTTTCGCGTTTCCCGCGCGACGCCCAAAGGGCATTTGCGGGTTGACGTGGGCGGCTCCACCGCCCGGGACGTGCTTATCCCCCTGCTGCCGGATTTTATGCAGCGCTACCCGGATATCCGCATCGATCTTGGGGTAGCCGATCGTCCGGTGGATCTGATCAGCGGTAACGTAGACTGCGTGATCCGCGGCGGCCCGCTGGACGATTCGACCCTTATCGCTCGCCATATTGGTAACGCCGAAATGGTCACCTGCGCGACGCCGGGCTACCTGAAAAACCATGGCGTTCCAGCCTATCCACAGGAGCTGTGCAACGGCCACAAGCTCATTAGCTACCTCTCGCCCGTCACCGGGCGGGCGTTTCCCTTTCGCTTCAGGCGGCATGGCGAGGCGATGGAAATCAATATCCCCCATTATCTCGGCATAAATGAAAGTAATGCCCACCTGGCGGCGGCCGTGGCAGGATTGGGGATCGTGCAGACGTTTGAGTATTCGGCAAAGCCGTATTTACAGGCGGGAACGCTGGCGCCGATCCTGGGCGACTGGCGCCCTGCCGCGTACCCTTTTCACGTGGTATACCCGCAGAACCGCCATCTGACGCACCGTCTAAAGGTGTTTATTGCCTGGCTGGCGGAGGTGTTTCCCGCCGCGCTGAAGGGATAGCCGGGCACCAGCCCGGCTGAGGCTTAGTTGAGCGTATAGTCCAGCGTAATTTCGGCTTTCAGTAGCTGCGAAACCGGACAGCCCGCTTTGGCTTTCTGAATAATACCGTCGAACTGCTGTGGGGCGATGCCCGGAACGGTCACCTTGCTTTTCAGGGCAACCTTGGTGATGGCAAAACCGCCGTCCGTTTTATCGAGGGAGACATCCGCGGTGGTGTCAATGGCGTCGGCGGTATAGCCCGCTTCGCCGAGCATCAGCGACAGCGCCATCGAGAAGCAGGCCGCATGTGCCGCGCCGATCAGCTCTTCGGGGTTGGTCCCCTTTTCACCCTCAAAACGGGTATTAAAGCCATAAGGCTGTTGATTGAGAACGCCGCTCTCGGTGGAAACCGTTCCTTTACCGCGCTTAATGTCGCCAGACCAGTGTGCCGAACCGTGCTTATGAATAGTCATTCTTGCTCTCCTTTTGGCTTACAAAGGGTTAAGTATAGACTACGCATCTGACTGCCCCTGGAACACAGACAATTCCGGGACTTACACCTGCTGTACCGACAAAAAGGATAAACCTATGGCGCTAAAAATCAGGATGGCCGTTGCGATCGCTACCCTCGCTCTATCGTTGTCTTTGCAGGCGAAAACGCCCGAGAACTTTATCTATACCAGCTCCGGCGAGCTCGACGCGGCGTTCCCGCTCGTTATGCGAAGCGATATCGGCGGCGTACAGATCGTCTACAACTGGCGCGCGCTTGAGCCTGAGAAGGATCGCTACGATTTCTCGCGCATTGAACGGGATCTCGCGCGTCTTAAGGCTGCCAGGAAAAAGCTTTTTATCCAGATTCAGGACCGTTTCTTTGAGGCGGACGCGCGCTACGTGCCGGATTATCTGATGCACGATAAGCAATACGGAGGCGGGATTGCGCCGCAGTTCGATAACCCCGGCGAAGGCAAGCCGGTCGGTTCAGGCTGGGTGGCGCGTCAGTGGGATCCCGCGGTGCGCCAGCGCTACCAGGCGCTGCTGGCCGCCCTCGCGAAACGCTTTGATGGCGAGGTATATGGTGTAAACCTGCCTGAAACCGCCATCGATCTTGACGAAAAAAATCCGCCCGCCGGATTTACCTGCGACAGCTATTTTGCGGGAGAAATGGAAAACCTGGCCTTTGCGCGCAAGGCTTTTCAGAAATCACACGTGGTGCAATACGTGAACTTCTGGCCGTGCGAATGGGATAATGACCACAACTACATGGGGCGTCTTTTTGCGTATGCCAGCGCCAACAGTGTCGGCCTCGGTGGGCCGGACATTGTTCCCAACCGCAAGGCGCATATGAAGAATGCCTATCCTTTCTTCCATAAAAATAAACAGACGCTGCCGCTTATCGCCATGGCGGTTCAGGAACCGACCCTGACCTATAAGAACCCTGAGACCGGCAAGCCCTTCACCAAAGCAGAATTTGATCGGTTCGCGGAAAATTATCTCGGGGCGGATATTATTTTCTGGAGCACGGCCTCCCCCTGGCTAAAGGCTAAATAAACGACGGCAAACGCCGCGCTCATGCCAGATAGCGGGCCAGCTCATCAAGGAACGCCCGCAGCGCGGCAGGCTGGTATTCCCGGGACTGATAAATACCATGGATGGCCAGCGGCTTCGGCTCCAGCGCCTCCAGTACCGGCACCAGTAATCCCTGCTCCAGCGCGGTTCGCGCCTCACGCTCCGGCAGCATGGCGATACCGCAGTGCTTAACCGCCGCGTCCATCAGCAGCGAAGAGATGCTGGCGCTCAGGTTGCCGCTGACGGCCACGCTCAGGCTTTCCCCTTCCGGCGTCAGGAAGTGCCAGGACTGCCCGGCGAAAAAGCTGTAGTGCAGGCAGTTGTGCCGGGCTAGTTCTTCGGGGCTGACGGGGGTGCCGTGCTGCGCCAGATAGTCCGGCGAGGCGCAAAGCACCGAGCGACATTCTCCCAGCCGGCGGGCAATCATGCCGGGTTCGGGGTTGTCGGTAATGCGCACGGCGACGTCAATGCGCTCTCCCACCAGGCTGACCGGATGGTTGTTCACGTCCAGCTCAATGCGCAGCTGCGGGTAGCGCGAGAGCAGACCGGGCAGGACCGGCGCAATCAGGTGCATGGCGGTAAAGTGCGCGCAGGCCACCCGCAGGGTGCCAGACGGGAGATCTTTTTCCGACTGGCCTTCAATTTCCTGCGAGATCTGCGAGAGCGTCCGCGTTTTTTGCAGCACCTTTTCGCCTGCCGCGGTCAGCGTCAGCTTGCGCGTGGAGCGGTTTACCAGCCGCGTGCCCGCCCATTTCTCCATCTGTTCAAGGTAGCGGCTCACCATTGGGCGGGAAATACCCAGCGCCCGGGCCGCCGCGCTCAAACTTCCCAGCTCGCATATTCGGTTGTAAACCTGAGCGGCAATCACGCGATCCATATCAACTCCATCTGCTCGATTTATGAAACTAAGCATGTCTTGTTTCAGGAATTCTGGCAAATGCGAATTTCCGTACAATAGAGATATTCCTGAACAACAGAGACAACAGCATGAAATTCACTCACCTTGCCCTGCTTTCCACCCTTTTCACGCCGGCTGTTTTTGCCGCGCCGTTGAGCATTGATACCTATAACCCGCAGGAGAAAGGCATTTTCGCGGTCTCCTCCACGCTGGTCTCCGGCCCGAAAGAGGCGGTGCTGTTTGACGCGCAGTTCAGCGTGAAGGATGGCGAAGCGCTGGTAGAGAAAATTCGTCAAAGCGGTAAGACCCTGAACAAGATTGTGATCACCTCCGGCGATCCGGATTTCTATTTTGGCCTGCAGCCGCTGGTCAAAGCCTTCCCGAACGCCAAAGTGGTGGCCACGCAGCACGTGGTTGATCACATCAAGGCCACTAAAGACGCCAAGCTCGCCTTCTGGGGTCCGCAGATGAAAGACGGCGCGCCAACGGAGCTGGTCGTCCCGCAGGTGCTCGCCTCCACCACGTTTATGGTTGACGGGGAGAAGATCGACATCGAACAGCCTGACAGCTATGCGGCCTATGTATGGATCCCGTCCGCAAAGACCATCCTCGGCGGCACTGGCGTAGCCTGGGGGATTCACGTCTGGACGGCGGACACCCAGACAGCGGAAAGCCGTAAGCAGTGGCAGGAAACGCTGGTGAACATGGCGGCGCAAGAACCCGAGCGCGTCATCCCGGGTCACTATCTGGGTACCCCGCCAGCCGGGACGGGTGCGATTGATTTTACCCGAGACTATCTCCAGCGCTTTGAAAAGGCCTTGTCCGTTCATAAAGATTCTGCGGGCGTCATCAGCACCCTGAAAAAACAGTATCCGAATCTGGCTGAAGAGAGCTCGCTGGAATTAAGCGCTAAGGTGAATACCGGCGAAATGAAGTGGTAATTTAAACGCTGCTCCTGCTATTTTTTCGAGATAGCAGGAGCACCGTCATAATATTCTCTCGGCGCCACGTCGATTTACCCCCCCATTTCAAAAGCACACAAAAGCATACACTTATGTCATTTTTATTTCTAAGATGAATCTGAGCCACAACCGGGAAAATATTTGCCATTCTGTTTGTGAATTAAATTTTTTGCGAGCCGTACCATTAAACAGACAACGACACGGAGGCAGCATGTTTACTTATTACCCGGCAAATACCGCAGCAGCACAACCTGAACTCGTTAACGCGATTGCACAGGGTCTTCACGCCGAGCACGGTGCTGTGACTGAAGATGACATTTTGATGGAACTGACCAGGTGGGTGGAATCCACAGATAATGACATCCTCAGTGACATCTACCAGCAGACCATTAACTACGTCGTCAGCGGGCAAAACGCACCCTTGTAAAAACCTGCTAAGCTGGATCTGCAACCTAAGGGGTTACATTTCGTTTGCGTAAGCAAACTGGTCCTTAAAACTATCAACAGGATTGAGGAGTTAATATGAAATCGAACCGTCAGGCACGCCATATTCTGGGACTGAACTACAAGCTTTCTAATCAGCGCAAAGTGGTGATTGAAGGCGACCATGAAACGCAAGTCACTCACGCCACCGGCAGAAAACGCCACGCCGGCAAGTAAGTTCCAGACTGAGATCCAGAACACCATCGGTAATCCCGATGGTGTTTTTGTTTATGTGTTGCGGTAATTAATATTTAGCTCCTTTATAATACCGCCGGACCGCACCCCATCGCACAGGCCAGAAAGATGACAAACAGCAGTGTCAGGGACGGATCTTCATAAAAAGAGTGAGTGACATGGACAACAAACTGAAAAAACATCGTTCCTTATACATCCCATACGCCGGACCGGTTTTACTCGAATTCCCCCTGCTCAACAAAGGCAGCGCCTTCAGCATGGAAGAGCGCAGCAGCTTTAACCTGCTGGGTCTACTGCCAGAAGTGGTTGAAACCATTGAAGAACAGGCAGAACGCGCGTGGATCCAGTACCAGGGTTTCAAAACGGAAATCGACAAACACATCTACCTGCGCAACATTCAGGACACCAACGAAACCCTCTTCTATCGCCTGGTACAAAACCATCTTGAAGAGATGATGCCGGTGATCTACACCCCGACGGTGGGTGCCGCCTGCGAACGTTTCTCCGAGATCTACCGTCGCTCCCGCGGGGTATTCATCTCTTATCAGAACCGTCACAACATGGACGATATTCTGCAGAACGTGCCGAACCACAACATTAAAGTAATTGTGGTGACCGACGGCGAACGTATTCTTGGCCTCGGCGACCAGGGCATTGGCGGGATGGGGATCCCTATCGGTAAACTCTCTCTGTATACCGCCTGCGGCGGCATCAGCCCGGCGTATACCCTGCCGGTGGTGCTGGACGTCGGCACCAACAACCAGCAGCTGCTCAACGACCCGCTCTATATGGGCTGGCGCCATCCGCGTATTACCGACGACGAGTACTATCAGTTTGTCGACGACTTCATCCAGGCCGTGAAGCACCGCTGGCCGGACGTGCTGCTGCAGTTCGAAGACTTCGCGCAGAAAAACGCGATGCCGCTGCTGAACCGCTATCGTGATGAGATCTGCTCCTTTAACGACGATATCCAGGGCACCGCGGCCGTGACGGTGGGTACGCTCATCGCCGCCAGCCGTGCAGCGGGAAGCCAGCTGAGCTACCAGAAAATCGTCTTCCTGGGCGCAGGCTCCGCGGGCTGCGGTATCGCCGAGCAGATTATCGCCCAGACGCAGCGCGAAGGTTTAAGCGAAGAACTGGCCCGCTCCCGCGTCTTTATGGTGGACCGTTTCGGCCTGCTGACCGACGGCATGCCGAACCTGCTGCCGTTCCAGACCAAGCTGGTGCAGAAACGCGAAAACCTGAAAAACTGGGATACCGACAACGAAGTCCTTTCCCTGCTGGACGTGGTGCGCAACGTGAAGCCGGATATTCTGATCGGCGTTTCCGGGCAAACCGGTCTCTTCACCGAAGAGATTATTCGCGAGATGCACAAGCACTGCGAACGCCCTATCGTGATGCCGCTGTCTAACCCGACGTCCCGCGTGGAGGCGACGCCGCAGGACATCATCGCCTGGACCGAAGGTAACGCGCTGGTTGCCACCGGCAGCCCGTTCGATCCGGTGGTGTGGAAGGATAAAACCTATCCGATTGCACAGTGCAACAACTCCTATATCTTCCCGGGCATTGGTCTGGGCGTGATTGCCTCCGGCGCATCCCGCATTACCGACGAAATGCTGATGTCGGCGAGCGAGACCCTGGCGGGCCACTCGCCGCTGGTCAACGACGGCGAAGGTCTGGTTCTGCCTGAGCTGAAGGACATTCACAAGGTGTCGCGCGCTATCGCGTTTGCAGTGGGTAAAATGGCGCAGCAGCAGGGCGTGGCGGTGAAAACCTCTGCCGACGCGCTGCAGCAGGCCATCGACGACAACTTCTGGAAGCCTGAATACCGCAGCTATCGCCGTACGTCGATTTGATCCGCTTTGACCGTTCCCTCTCCCAGTGGGAGACGCGGTGCGGCCCAATCGCCCGGTGGCGCTTCGCTTACCGGGCCTACGGGGGCTCTCCCTGTGGGCTCAGGAATCCCAGTAATTTTTACCGGATGCGATGAATGTTGCTTCAGGAAAATGAATGACTTACAGCGACGCCCTGGTCCGGCTGTAAATCGCCGAAGCGTTTCCGTAAGGCCGGGGCGAGGCGCAGGGATGCGCCGAGAGGGCGTGGCCTGCAGGGATGCAGGCTCATGCCCGACCCGATAGCCTGAAGGAATAAGCTGAGGGCACCGCGAAGCGGCGATTTACCGCCGGGAGCCCGGGTCGCCAGGGTGGTGGCGACTGAGCCACCCTGGCACGTTCACCGGTCACATCGCTAAAGAGTAGCAAGGAACATAAAGTGAACGTAATGACCACCAGAGCCGTATGTTCCCCTCACCCTAACCCTCTCCCATAGGAGAGGGAATTACATTCGTCCCACCCCCTAGCCAAACCCCTTTTCCCCCGCTACACTCCTTTCATCCATTAACCCACTGAATATATAAGGAGGCCAATTATGCTGTATCGTGAAATTTTCAATGTTTCACATACATTTGGTGATCGCACCCGCTCAAGCGTTATCGGTATCGTGCTGCGATAACTTCGGCTTGAGCGAAGACACCAACCCCTGAAATCCCTTCTCTCGGGCTTACTGAGTTATCGTCAGCGATGTTTGACGAGGCATAAACATGCCTGTAACTCTTGGGTAAGCAACAATGAGCACTTTACTCACTGCACAATCTTTACGCGTTGATACGGCGTTTGGCACGCTCTTCGACTCGCTCTCCTTTACGCTGAAAAAAGGCGACCGCATTGGCCTGCTGGGCGATAACGGCTGCGGTAAAAGTACGCTGCTGAAGGTGCTGGACGGCACGGATTCACCTGCTGCCGGAACGGTAGCGCTGGCCGGGCATTGCCTGATGGCGCGCGTGGAGCAACATCTCCCGGACGCTATTTTACCGCTCACCATGCTGGATGCCGTCCTGGCCCAGCTGCCCGTAGCGGAACGGGACAGCCTGCGCTGGAAAGCCGAAACGCTGCTGGCAGGCATGGGCTTTACGCCGCAGGATATGATGCTGTACTCCGCCACGCTGAGCGGCGGGCAGCACACCCGCCTGCTGCTGGCCCGGGCGCTGATTCACGAGCCGGACCTGCTCCTGCTGGATGAACCCAGCAACCACCTTGACCTGCCGACCATGCTCTGGCTGGAACACTTCCTACAGAACTGGTCGGGCAGCTTTGTGCTGGTCTCGCATGACAGACAGTTGCTGGATGCCGTCACCAACGGCAGCTGGATCCTGCGCGATAAAACGCTGCACTACTTTGCCCTTCCCTGCACGGCGGCACGTCAGGCGCTGGAAGCCAAAGATGAGACCGACGCGCAGCGCCACAAGGCGGAGCAAAAGGAGATCGACCGCGTGACCGCCAGCGCCAAACGTCTGGCGACCTGGGGTAAGGTTTACGACAACGAAGACCTGGCCCGCAAAGCCAAACAGATGGAAAAACAGGTCGAACGGCTCAAAGAGAGCCAGACCGCGCTCACGGCGGGCAGCCCGTGGACGTTAACCCTGCGCGGCGACGCGCTGCGGGCTGACCGTCTGCTGGAGATGGAAAACCTCGGCGTCCCGCCCGCGCCTGGGCTACCGCCGCTGTTTAACATCGAAACGGCGCGGCTGAAAAGCGGCGATCGCGTGGCGATTGTCGGTCGTAACGGCTGCGGTAAATCGTCGTTGATGAAGCTTATCTGGCGACATTTTTCCGATGAACCGGCGGACAGCGGGCTGAAAATCCATCCGCGCGTCTCGCCGGGCTACTACGACCAGACGCTGCATCAGCTGCCGGATGACGCCACGCTGCTCGACGCGCTGGAGCCTTTTGCACCGGATCCGCAGAACCGCAAAATGGCGCTCATCAGCGCCGGGTTCCCGTGGTCCCGCCATGGGCAGAAAGTCAGCACGCTCAGCGGCGGCGAACGCTCGCGCCTGCTGTTCGTGGGCCTGACGCTTGCCCGCTACAGCCTGCTGATGCTGGATGAGCCCACTAACCACCTGGACATGGAAGGCAAAGAGGCGCTGGCGCACACCCTTCAGCAGTTCGAAGGCGGCGTGCTGCTGGTCAGCCATGACCGTCAGTTAATTAGCCAAAGCTGCAACCGTTTCTGGCTGATTGAGGACGGTACGCTGAGCGAATGGCACGATGCAGAAGCGGTGTTTGAGCGGCTGCGTGAACGCGCGGGGCTGGTGACAGCCACTGCGCCCGCTGTCGCCGCGACGGTTCACCCCTCGCCGCATGACGATCTGCTTGAGCGGCTGATCGCGCTGGAAACGCTGCTGGAAGACGATCTGGCGCGCAAGCCGAAGCATCAAAAGCCGCAGCTCCAGGCGCAATGGCGTAAAGAGATTGAGGAGATAGAAGCCCAGCTGTAAGTCTGCGCCCGGCGAGCGACTCGCCGGGCCAGCATTTTCCCCCCTTAATTATTAGTGGATCGCCGTATTCTTAATCTGAAATCGAATCAAATGATGACATTATGTTGCCGCAGCCTTGCATTACCAGGCTAATGTATTAATCCTTAAGGGGTATTACACCTGCTATGCAGATTCTTATCATGAACAAGGAGATACACATGAAGGCTGCTGTTGTCACTCAGGACCACCAGGTCAACGTCACCGAAAAAACCTTACGCCCGCTTAAGCATGGGGAAGCCCTGCTGAAGATGGAGTGCTGTGGCGTATGCCATACCGATCTTCACGTGAAGAACGGTGATTTTGGCGACAAGACCGGGGTTATCCTGGGCCATGAAGGAATTGGTATCGTGAAAGAAGTCGGCCCTGGCGTGAAGTCGCTGAAAGTCGGCGACCGCGCAAGCGTGGCCTGGTTCTTTGAAGGCTGCGGCCACTGCGAATACTGTAATTCCGGCAACGAAACCCTGTGCCGTGACGTGAAAAACGCCGGTTACTCCGTCGACGGCGGCATGGCGGAAGAGTGCATCGTCACCGCGGATTACGCGGTAAAAGTGCCGGACGGTCTGGATTCGGCGGCGGCCAGCAGCATTACCTGCGCTGGCGTGACCACCTACAAAGCGGTGAAGGTGTCGGGTATTAAGCCGGGCCAGTGGATTGCGATTTACGGTCTGGGCGGGCTGGGCAACCTCGCGCTGCAGTACGCCAAAAACGTCTTTAACGCCAAAGTCATCGCCCTTGACGTTAACGACGAACAGCTGAAGCTGGCGGCCAGCATGGGCGCGGACCTCACCATCAACTCCCGCAGCGAAGATGCCGCTAAGATTGTGCAGGAAAAAACCGGCGGCGCGCATGCCGCAGTCGTCACTGCCGTCGCAAAAGCAGCATTCAACTCGGCGGTAGATGCCGTGCGTGCCGGTGGCCGCGTGGTCGCCGTTGGCCTGCCGCCGGAAGCGATGAGCCTCGATATTCCGCGTCTGGTGCTGGACGGCATTCAGGTGGTGGGTTCGCTGGTCGGTACCCGTCAGGATCTGCAGGAAGCGTTCCAGTTCGCCGCTGAAGGTAAAGTCGTGCCGAAAGTCACGATGCGCCCGATCGAGGACATCAACGCCATCTTCAAAGAGATGGAACAGGGCCAGATCCGTGGCCGTATGGTGATTGACCTGCGTTCATAATCACCCACCGTTCAATTACCGCTCCTGACAGGGGCGGTTTTTTTATAGCCATTTTCCGGCAATCCTTATCTTAATTCCTTTGTTCCCTTGTTTTCCCCCGCGCCCGATGATGAATCCGACGCTAACAAGAAGATAACAAAGGAATTCACCATGCAAACCCCATTTCGTCTGCCGCTGCTGACGGCGCTCATTCTGACGACAACCGCAGCCTGGTCCGCTGATGCGCCGGTCAAAGGCGGTACGCTGATCTATCTGGAGCAACAGGCGCACACTAACCTCTACCCGCCCGCCGGCGGCTTCTACCCGAACGGCGGCATCCTGAACCAAATCACCGACAAGCTGACCTGGCAGAACCCAAAGACGCTGCAGGTCGAACCGTGGGTGGCGGAAAGCTGGACCACCAACGCCGATAAAACCGAATACACCTTTAAAATTCGCCCGGGGATCACCTTCTCCGACGGCACGCCGCTGGACGCCAACGCCGTAGCGAAAAACTTTGATACCTACGGCTTAGGTAACAAGGCGCAGCGCCTGCCGGTGTCAGAAGTGATCAATAACTACGATCGCAGCGAAGTGGTCGACCCGCTGACCGTGAAGTTCTACTTCAAAAAACCGTCGCCGGGGTTCCTGCAGGGCACCGCCACCATCGGGTCGGGTCTGGTCTCGCTCAGCACGCTGAAGCGCAACTTTGAAGAGCTGGGTGACGCCCGGCATATCATTGGCTCTGGCCCGTTTGTGGTGAAGGACGAGAAACTGGGGCGCGAAGTGACGCTGGAAGCGCGAAAGGACTACCAGTGGGGGCCCAAAAATCTGGCGCAACAGGGACCAGCCAATCTTGATGGCATCAAGTTTATCGTGACTCAGGAAGACAGCGTGCGCGTCGGCGCCCTGCTGGCTGGTCAGGCCGACTTTATTCGCCAGGTGCAGGCGTATGACGAAAAGCAGGCGACCGATCAGGGCTATAAAATCTACGCCGCCCCGACCCGCGGGGTGAACGACAGCATTAGCTTCCGCCCGGATAACCCGCTGGTCGCCGACGTTCGCGTTCGCCAGGCGCTGCTGCATGCCACCAATGCAAAACAGGTGGTCGAGACCCTCTTCTCGGCTAACTATCCGCAGGCGAAGTCGGTGATTGCCGATTCCGCCGCTGGCTTTGTCGATCTCAGCGACAAATTGACCTTTGACCCGGCTAAAGCTAACCAGCTGCTGGACGAGGCGGGCTGGAAAGCGGGCAGCGACGGCATCCGCGCCAAAGACGGCCAGCGGCTGGCGCTGACGGTGTATGAATCCCTGCCGCAGCCGCAAAACAAAGAGGTGCTGCAGCTGGTTGCCCAGCAGTGGCGTCAGGTGGGCGTGGCGCTGAGCGTGAAAGCCGGTGACGCAGGCAGCCGCACGCTGGATAACCTTGACCCGCTAAAAACCCCGTTAACCGTCTCCGAAGTGGGCCGCGCCGATCCGGACGTGGTGAAAAGCATGTTCTACCCCGCTAACCGCGACGCGCTGCTGCAAAAAGGCGGCTCCAGCGACAAGGTCAAAAGCTTCCGTGACGACAAGCTGAATGCGCTGCTGGTGGATATCTCCGCCGAAGTCGACCCGCAAAAACGCCTGCAGCTGACCGGCGATGCCCAGCGCTACCTGCTGGATAACGCCTACGTCATTCCGATTTTCGAGGAGCCGCAGGTCTTTGCCGGTGCGCCATGGCTGAAAGGCGTGAATTTTGAAGCGGTCGGCCGCCCGTCGTTCTACGGCGCGTGGCTTGAGAAACACTGAGGAGCTGACGATGCGCCACGCACTTCTTCAACGCTTTGGGCACGGGCTGCTGGTGCTATGGGCCGCCTTTACCCTCTCGTTCGTGTTGCTCCAGGTGCTGCCGGGCGACGCGGTGCTGATTAAATTTCAGAACCCCGACCTGGGCTTGAGCCCGGCGCAAATCGAGGAGATGCGCGTGGCCTACGGTGCGGACAGCCCGCTGTGGCAGCAGTACGGCCACACGCTGCTGGCGATGCTGCGCGGGGATTTCGGCTACTCGTTACAGGCAGGCGTGCCGGTCAGCGAGCTGATTGCCAGCAATCTGCCGGATACCCTGAGCCTCGCCCTGCCCGCCTTTTTACTCGCGGTTCTGCTGGCGTTTGCGCTGGCCTTTGCGTCGCGTCTGCCGGGTCTGCGCTGGCTAAGTAATACTCTCCAGTCGCTGCCGGTCCTGTTTATCTCCTTACCGACGTTCTGGCTGGGGATTGCCCTCATCCAGCTCTTTTCTTTCCAGCTGCGGCTGATCCCGGTGATTAACCCGACGCCGCTGCAGGGGCTGATCCTGCCGATCGTGACCGTCGCGATCCCGATCTCCGCCCCGCTGGCGCAAATCCTGATGCGCAGCCTGGACCAGGTGGCGACGCAGCCGTTTGTCGCCGTGGCCCGCGCCAAAGGGCTGAGTGAAACCGCCGTCCTGTGGCGCCACGTCACCGGCAACGCGCTGCTGCCGGTACTCAATATTGCCGGGCTGCTGCTGGGCGAGCTCATTGCCGGAGCGCTGATCACGGAAACCGTTTTTGGCCGCAGCGGGCTCGGGCAGCTGACCCAGCAGGCGGTAAATAACCAGGACATCGCCGTGCTTCAGGCGGTGGTGATGATTTCCGCCCTCGGCTTTGTGCTGATCAATCTGCTGGTGGACCTGCTGATGCCGCTGCTGGATCCCCGTCTGCAAACCGTTACCGGAGGTGCATCATGAGCCTGGTCGATTACGCTGCCGCGGCGCGAAAACGCGTTCCCGGCTGGCAGGGCGTCGCGTGGCAGCCGGGACTGTGGCTGGCGTGGGCGGTGATTATTCTCGCGATTTTTGCCGCCGTGGCGCCCGGCCTGTTAACCCACTACAGCCCGATTGAGGGCATCGCCGGAGCGCAACGTCTGGCGCCGCAGGCGGGCCACTGGCTCGGCACCGATCAGCTTGGCCGCGATGTTTACACCCGTATTGTGTACGGTGCGTCCCACTCCCTGAGCGCGGCGCTCGCTGCCGTCACGATGGGGCTGGTGGTGGGCACCGGTCTCGGGGTGATCGCCGGGGCGTTCGGAGGACGCGTCGAGTCTTTCCTGATGCGTTTTGTCGACGTGCTGTTGTCCATTCCGTCTCTGCTGCTCTCGCTGACGGTCATTATTCTGCTCGGGTTTGGCACCGTTAACGCCGCCATTGCCGTCGGCGTGGCTTCCATTGCCAGCTTCGCCCGCCTCGCGCGCGGTGAAGTGGTGCGCATCCGCCATACGGATTATGTCGAGGCGGCGTTTGGCAGCGGCGGGACGTTCCTGGCGGTGCTGTGGCGACACATCCTGCCCAACGCCTTAACCGCCGTCCTTGCCTTTGCCACGCTGCAGTTTGGTCAGGCCATTCTGGCCCTCTCCACGCTGAGCTTTCTCGGCTACGGCACCCCGCCGCCCGTACCGGAATGGGGCTTATTGATCGCCGAAGGGCGTAACTATCTCTCTACCGCCTGGTGGTTAACCACCTTCCCCGGCGTGGTCGTCATCGCCGTCGTGCTTGCCACCAACCGTATCAGCCAGCAGTTCAGCGGAGGCCTGAAATGACCGTACTCTCGGTAGAAAACCTGACCATCAGCTACCGTACCGCGCGCCGATGGCGCGAGGTGGTGCATAACGTCAGCTTCGCCCTTCAGCGGGGGGAAATGCTGGCCTTTGTCGGCGAATCCGGTTCCGGCAAAACGACCACGGCGCAGGCGATCATTGGCCTGCTGGCGGATAACGCCCGTCGGGATGCCGGGAAAATCGTGCTCAACGGCGAGGAGATTAGCCGGTGGTCAGCGAAGCGTCTCGATACCCTTCGCGGCGCGCGAATCAGCCTGGTTCCGCAGGATCCGGGTAATTCACTCAACCCGGTGAAGACGATCGGCGTACAGGTCGGGGAAATCATTCAGCAGCACCAAAAGGTAACGACACTCCAGCGCGACGAGCAGGTGCTCGCCCTGCTGACAAAGGTGGGACTGAGCCATCCCGAACAGCGCATGAAGCAGTATCCGCATCAGCTCTCCGGCGGGATGAAACAGCGTGTGCTGATTGCCATCGCCATTGCCCTGAGCCCGGACGTCATCATTGCCGATGAGCCCACCAGCGCGCTGGACGTGACGGTGCAAAAACGCATTCTCGACCTGCTGGATATCCTGCGCCGGGAATCGGGCACCGCCGTTCTGTTTGTCACCCACGATCTGGCCCTGGCCGCCCAGCGCGCGGACAGGCTGCTGGTGTTTCGCAACGGCGAGGTTCAGGAGCACGGCGACACCGCCGATATCGTCCGCACGCCGCAGCACGCCTACACCCGTCAGCTGCTGAGCGATCTTCAGGGCCAACGCCTGACCATCGCCCCGGTAGCGGGCCTTCCGCTGGCGTCACCGGCCATTCGCGCCCGCGCCATCAGCAAACGGTTCTCGCTGGGTAAAGGTCATCAGCTTCAGGCGCTGGATCGGGTGACGTTTGACGTCAGGCGCGGCAGCACGCATGCGCTGGTCGGTGAATCCGGCTCCGGGAAAACCACCCTCGCCCGTATTTTGCTGGGTTTTGAACAGGCGGATAACGGGCAGGTCATTATTGATGACATTGATGCCACCGCGCTCAGCCGCGAGGCCCGCCGTCAGCTGCGCCAGAAGATCCAGTTTGTTTACCAGAATCCGTTCGCCTCTCTCGACCCGCGTCAGACGCTGTTCGAGATCATCGAAGAGCCCCTGAAGAACTTTTCTCGCCTCGCCAAGGCGGAGCGAAAGGCCCGGGTGGAGACCGTGGCGCAGCGGGTTGCCCTGCCCGTCGAACTCCTGACCCGCACCGCCAGAGAGCTTTCAGGCGGGCAGCGCCAGCGCGTAGCCATCGCCCGGGCGCTGATCCTGGAGCCGACCATTCTGGTGCTGGACGAAGCCACCTCCGCGCTGGACGTCACCGTCCAGGCGCAGATCCTGGCGCTGCTTCAGCAGCTGCAGCAGCAGTTGGGATTAACCTACCTGTTCATCACGCACGATCTCTCTACCGTTCGCCGGATCGCCCACAGCGTCACGGTGCTGCGCAGCGGTCAGGTGGTCGAACACGGTGACGTCGAGACCTTATTCACGTCACCGCAGAACGACTATACCCGCGAGCTGATTGCCGCCATTCCCCATTTTTCACCCGCTACGGAGGAGTTCGCATGACGCGAAAACGCCTGGGATTTTTCACCCGCCTGCTTGACGACGCCACGCCGAAAGAGCGCTATCGACTGGCTACAGAACAGATCCGCCACGCTGAACGCCACGGTTTTGACAGCGCCTGGATTGCCCAGCACCACTTCCACGAAAGTGAAGGCGGCCTGCCGTCGCCGCTGCTGTTTCTGGCCCACGTTGCGGCGCATACCGAAACCATCCGGCTGGGCACGGCCATCATCACCCTTCCGATGGAAAACCCGCTGCGCGTGGCGGAAGATGCGGCGGTGCTGGATTTACTCGCCGATGGACGTCTCGAAGTCGGCTTTGGTTCGGGCGGCACGCCGACCTCTTTCCTGCCGTTCGGACTGACGTTTGAACAGCGCGGCGCGGCCTTTGCTGACCATTTGCATGTGATCCAGAGCGCCTGGCGCGGGGATTCGCTCACCCATCCGGATAACCACCTTTATCCGCCAGCGCCACAGCTGGCTGACAGGATCTGGATTGCCACCTTTTCCGTCGACGGCGCCGTTCGCGCCGCGCGGGCCGGACACGGGTTAATGCTCTCCCGCACGCAGCCGCGTCCGGCAGACCAGTTGGATCTCACGCTCGACGCGATCCAGAACCCGATTGTGGATGCCTACCTTGAGGCCCTGCCCGCCGGTATCGCACCGCGCATTCTGGCCTCCCGTACGGCATTCGTCGCCGACAGCGATGACTATGCGCTGAAGGTTGCGACGCCGGGTCTCACCAGACAGGCCCAGCAGCATCGCGCTGCCGGACACGCGGTTAAGGGTGACACCGTCACCGATTTTCGTCGCCAGTTCGACGCCCACATCGGTTCGCCCGAGACGGTGCTGCGTTCGCTGCAGGCCGATTCCGTTCTCCGGCGCGCCACGGACATCTCATTCCAGGTCCATTCGGTCGAGCCCACCCATCGCGACACCCTGCGCTCCATCGAACTGATCGCCGAACATATTGCCCCCCACATCCTTTGAGGAGACACCTATGTCATTAAGTCACGACATTCTCGCCGAGCTGGCGGAAATCAAACCCGGTTCCCCTCTGGCAGAGGCGCGCGCCACGCGGGACGCCGCCACGCGCCACGCCCAGGGCAGCTACGAAATCTTATTTACCCAGCAGGATAGCGATTTTGCGCTGGACGAGCGCTTCGCCGTCGCGGCAAAAGTCGCCAGGTGGCACAACGCGGAGGCGCTGGCCGCACACTATGCGGGGTTTGGCCTGGCAGACCCGACCTCAGACCGTCTGACCCCAGCGCTCAATTTCGCGCGCCTGCTGACCTTCTCCCCCGTCGAAGCCACGCCGACATCGTTAAGGGCGCTGACCCAGGCGGGATGGAGCAAGGAAGGCATCGTGACCCTGGCGCAGCTTATCGCCTTTGTCAGCTTCCAGAGCCGACTGATTGCCGGGCTGCGGCTGCTGAACGACAGTCCCGTCGCCAAAAGCGATGCGCCGGTGGCGGCGGGCGTCTGGCACACGACCGCCGCCACAGCCACCGGAAAGGCGGCTCCCGTCGCCTTCACCCAGCAGGAGCTGGGCTGGGAGCCGTGGATCGCCGCCAAACCGCTGGCGGATTTTCGTGATGACGAGGTTGCGATCCTGGCGAAGTTTGGCCACACCGATTCCGACTATTTCCGCCTGCTGGGGCGCAACCTGCCGGTGCTTGAACAGCGCACGCTAACGGATAAAGGGATTTTTTATACGCCGGGGGGGTTGCCGCGCGCCGAGCGCGAGCTGGCGGCAACGGTCGCCAGTAAAATCAACGGCTGCATTTACTGCGCATCTGTCCATGCGCGGAAAGCCAGCCAGCTGTCTAAGGATGACGCGGCGGTAGAGGCCCTGCTGGCCGTGCGTCCGGGACAGTCCCTGAGCGAGGGGCAGTCTGCGCGCTGGCAGGCTGAGATTAATTTTGCGGCAGCGCTGTCGGTTACGCCGCCGGCCGCCACGCCGCTGCACCTTGCCGCGCTGGAAAAAGAGGGGCTGGACACCTTAGCCCAGCTTGATCTGGTGCAGTCCGCCGCGTTCTTCGCCTGGGCCAACCGCCTGATGCTGACCCTGGGCGAGCCCTGGCTTGCCTGACTTCCATCAGGCTAGCGCGCGAGCGTTAGCCTGAGCCTGCCTGGCCCGCAGGTAACCGTAGATCAGTAATGCACTCATAGCCGAGAACGAGAGTAACGCCGCAGGCAGCGTGACGTAGCGCCAGCTAAAGCCGAGGGTAATCATCATCCCACCAAAGTACGCCCCGATCGCGCTGCCGAGATTAAACGCCATCTGCCCTCCGGCCGCCCCCAGCATCTCGCCGCCCTTCGCATTTTGCAGAAGCAGGATTTGCAGCGGCGCAGAGAGCGCAAACAGCCCGGCGCAGCAGATAAAGCCCATCACCAGCGAAGCCGTTTTCAGTTCACCGCAGGCAAAAAGCAGCAGCAGCGAGGCAACAATCACCATGTCGGTGGTGGCCGCAATGCGCAGCGGGCTAAAGCGTCCCGAGAGCTTGCCGCTCAGCAGATTGCCCAACACCATGCCAAGGCCCATCAGCATCATGATGATCGTCATCATGCCTTCGGAAAAGCCAGAAACGTTGACCATAAACGGCTTAACGAAGCTGAACCACGCGAACACACCGGCGTTACCAAACATGGTGGCGGCAAAAATCAGCCAGGGCTCCGGTTTCTTCAGGAACTGGAACTGCTCGGTCAGTTTAATTTCTGATTTGTCATGAATGTCCGGCACCCAGATCAGCACCGAGAGGATCACCAGCGCATCGAACAGGGCTATCAGGAAAAAGGTATAACGCCAGCTGAACTGGTGCCCCAGCCAGGTGCCGAGCGGCACACCCACCAGGTTGGCGACGGTCATTCCGGCGATCATCCCGGCCACCGCGACCGTCACCTTCCCGGGCGGCGCAATTTTAGACAGAATAATCGCCCCAACGCCGAAAATCGCGCCGTGCGGAAAACCGGAAATCAGCCGCCCCAGCGCCAGCCAGAAATATGACGTAGAAAACGTAAACAGGGCGTTGCCAACAGCGCACATCGCCACCAGAAACAGCAGCGTGGTTTTTAACGAGAACTTGCCGGAGAAGAGCGCCACAATCGGGGCGCCAATCACCACGCCGAAGGCATAAAACGAGATCATATTCCCGGCGGAGGGAATCGAAATACCGGTGTCATGCGCCAGCTCGGTTAACACGCCCATGATGCCAAATTCAGCCATGCCCAGGCCAAATGTGCCAAGCGCCAACGAAAATATTGTCTTTTTCATACCTCAACCACGGGTTAATCACTCGCAGCGGGCATTATTGAATAATCTTGTATGGTGAGCCAGTTCAAATCAGATGGCTGACAGGTTAATCCATTAATTCAGGTGGATTACACTTCATAGTGCGGCCTCGCTTTTTCCGCACCGGACAACCTGAGGATGACAATCATGGGAAGCAAAAAGAAAACCCCTGTCGCTGTTGATGTCGTATCGAATGCACCGCTTAAGACCAAAGAGTATGAAAAAGAGCTCCGCCGCCTGCACGTCGAACTGGTTAAGCTCCAGCAGTGGGTCGTCGCCAAAGGGTTAAAAGTGTGTATTGTTTTTGAAGGACGCGATGGCGCCGGCAAAGGCGGCACCATTAAAGCGATCACCGAGCGCGTCAGCCCGCGCGTGTTTCGCGTTGTTGCGCTCCCTGCCCCGACAGAAAAAGAAAAAAGCCAGCTCTACTTCCAGCGCTATGTGCCCCACCTGCCCTCGGCGGGTGAAATCGTGATCTTCGATCGCAGCTGGTATAACCGCGCGGGCGTGGAACGGGTGATGGGTTTCTGCACGGAAGAACAGGCAGAGAAATTTTTGGACGGCGCGCCGGTCATGGAAAAAGCGATGGTCGATGCCGGGATTATCCTGCTGAAGTACTGGCTGGAGGTGACGCCGAAAGAGCAGGAGCGCCGCCTGCGCGACCGTATTAACGATGGGCGCAAGATCTGGAAGCTGTCGCCGATGGATATTAAATCCTTTAACCTCTGGGATGAGTATACCCTTGCGCGCGACGCCATGTTTGAAGCCACCGACACCGCCTGGGCGCCGTGGTTTGTGGCGCGTTCAGAGGATAAAAAACGCGTGCGCCTGAATATTATTTCGCATCTGCTTTCGCAGATCCCGTATAAAGAAATTCACGTCGACAAGGTGGATTTACCGAAGCGCAAAATCGGCAAGGTCAAACCCACGAAATACCCGTTCCGGTATGTGGAAGAGCGGTTCTGATTTGAAGAGTAGGCCCGCGCAAGCGCAGCGCCGCCGGGCAAAGCCGACGGCGCAGGTTTTACTTCATCCCTTCCGTACTTTCCTGTTTTGCTTCCAGCCGTTCCACGTCACGGTACCAGCGCGGGTGGTGTTTCTGCGCCCAGCGGCGGCTCACCTTCCCTTCAATCATGCCTTTAATCGATCCTTTCACCCAGAACGCCATATACATATGGATCAGGATGGCGTGAATCAGAATGATGGCCGACGTCGCGTGGATCAGCAGCGCGTAGCGAATCACCTGTATCGGGAAGTAGTGTGCAAAATACGGACGCCAGATAATCACCCCGGTCACCAGCAGCACAAAAATCATGCTCATGATGGTCCAGAACATCATCTTCTGCCCGGCGTTGTATTTCCCCACCTTCGCGACTTTGTGCTCGTTACCCTTCAGAACTTCAACGATCCCTTTCACCCAGGGGATATCCTGCTTGTCCGGAATATTGTGATGAACGAAGCGCACGAACATAAACATCAGCACCACGAAAATCAGCACGCCGAAGAACGGGTGCAGAATGCGCCCCATCTGCGGCGTACCGAAGGTTTCGGTCAGCCACTGCAGCGTCGGGAAGAAGAACGAAATTCCCGATACCGCCACCAGAAAGAAGCAGATCACTACCGTCCAGTGACAGGCGCGATCGACAAATTTGGTGCGCACTATCATTTTCGACTTACTCATGATGCTCCTCCTCGTCGTCATCCACCTCTTTGTTTGGCCCGATACCGATGTAGTGATAAATCAGCCCGGCAAAGGTGGCGATAAAGCCCGCCGCGGAGAGCGGCTTGAGCGCCCCTTTCCACAGGTTGATGGAGGTATCGATCGCCGGATCCTTCGGCAGGTTGTGGTACAGCTCCGGCTGGTCGCTATGGTGCAGCACATACATCACGTGCGTGCCGCCCACGCCCTGCGGGTTGTAAATGCCCGCTTTGTCGTAGCCCCGCGCTTTGAGCTTATCGACGCGTTCCTGCGCCACGTCCAGCATCTCTTTTTTGGTGCCGAAGTGAATGGCGCCGGTTGGACAGGTCTTCACGCAGGCAGGCTCCTGCCCGACGCTGACGCGGTCCACGCACAGGGTGCATTTGTATACCCGGTTATCCTCTTTATTGAGGCGCGGGATATTAAACGGGCAGCCCGCGATGCAGTACCCGCAGCCGATGCAGTTGTCCTGCTGGAAATCGACGATCCCGTTGGCATACTGAATAATTGCCCCGGCAGACGGGCACGCCTTCAGGCATCCCGGATCTTCACAGTGCATGCAGCCGTCTTTGCGGATGAGCCACTCCAGTTTGCCGTTCTGGTCGGTTTCGCTAAAGCGCATCACCGTCCAGGATTTGGCACTCAGATCCGCCGGATTGTCGTACACCCCAACGCAGTGCCCCACCTCGTCGCGAATATCGTTCCACTCCGAACAGGCCACCTGACAGGCCTTACAGCCCACGCAGGAGGAGACGTCGATAAGCTTGGCGACCTCTGCCTTGTAGTCCCGCGCGCGGGGCGCGGGCGTTATCGGGTTGGTCGCGGAGCGTTTAATAATGTCTTGTGTTTCCATCGCCATTTAATCGCTCCTTACGCTTTCTCGATGTTGACCAGAAACGCTTTATACTCCGGCGTTTGCGAGTTGGAATCGCCGACGTTTGGCGTCAGGGTATTGGCGATGTAGCCTTTCTGCGCCACCCCTTCAAAGCCCCAGTGCAACGGGATACCGACGGTTTCCACCTGCTGGCCGTGCACGTTCAGCGACTGCAGGCGGCGGGTGACCACCGCCACCGCGCGGATAAAGCCGCGCTTGCTGCTCACCTTTACGCGGTCGCCGTTGGCAATGCCCTTCGCTTTCGCCAGCGTTTCGCTTATCTCCACAAACTGTTCCGGCTGCGCGATGGCGTTAAGCCGCGCGTGCTTGGTCCAGGTATGGAAATGCTCGGTCAGGCGGTAGGTCGTCCCTACGTACGGGAACTTGTCCTTTTTGCCCAGGCGCAGCACGTCGTCTTCGTAGATCCGCACCACCGGGCTGGAGACTACGTTCGGGTGCAGCGGGTTGGTGCCGAGCGGCGTTTCCATCGGCTCGTAGTGTTCCGGGAACGGCCCTTCCGCCAGCTTGTTGAGGGCGAACAGGCGCCCCAGCCCTTCCGGCTGCATGATAAACGGCCCGGTGTTGCTGCCCGGCGCGGCGGTGCTGTAGTCCGGGATGTCGTTCCCCGTCCATTTCGCCCCGTTCCACTGGATCAGCATGCGCTTCGGATCCCACGGCTTGCCGTTCACGTCGGCGGACGCACGGTTGTACAGCACGCGACGGTTCAGCGGCCATGCCCAAGCCCAGCCCAGCGTGTTGCCCAGGCCTGACGGGTCAGCGTTGTCGCGATTCGCCATCTGGTTACCCTGCTCCGTCCAGCTACCGGTGTAGATCCAGCAGGATGATGCCGTGGTACCGTCGTCACGCAGCAGCGCGAAGCTGTTCAGCAGCTGGCCTTTCTTCGCCACCAGGTTGCCGTTAGCGTCGTAGAGATCCGCCAGCGCCACGCCGTTGTTCTCTTTCGCGACTTCCTCAGACTCAGGACGATCCGGCTGCTTGTAGTGCCAGCTCATCTTCAGCAGCGGCTCAGCCCCTTTACCGCCTTCGGTGCGGTACATTTCGCGCAGGCGGTGGTAAATCCCGGCCAGGATCTCGCCGTCGTTTCGCGCTTCGCCCGGGGCGTCCTGGCCTTTCCAGTGCCACTGCAGCCAGCGGCCAGAGTTGGCAATGGAGCCGTCCTCTTCCGCAAAGCAGGTGGACGGCAGGCGGAACACTTCGGTCTGAATCGAGGCCGGATCGACATCGTTCGATTCCCCGTGGTTCTGCCAGAAGGTGGAGGTCTCGGTCACCAGCGGATCGATAACCACCATGTACTTCAGCTTGCTCAGGCTGCGAACGACTTTGTTCTTGTCCGGGAAGGAGGCCACCGGGTTGAAGCCCTGGCAGATATACCCCGTGACGTCGCCCTTATCCATCATGTTGAAATACTTGATGACGTCGTAAGCCTGATCCCACTTCGGCAGCCACTCAAAGCCCCAGTCGTTCTCTTTCTGCGCCGCATCGCCGTAGAAGGATTTCATCAGGCTGACGTAGAACTTCGGATAGTTGCTCCAGTAGTTCACCTGATCCGGCAGCGTCGCTTTTGGCGTGTTCGCCGCCAGATAGCTTTGCAAATCCGTCTGTTTTTCAGACGGCAGCGTCAGGTAGCCCGGCAGGCTGGTGGAGAGCAGACCGAGATCGGTCAGGCCCTGAATGTTTGAGTGGCCGCGCAGCGCGTTCACGCCGCCGCCTGCCATCCCCATGTTGCCGAGCAGCAGCTGGATCATCGCCATGGTGCGGATGTTCTGCGCGCCCACGGTGTGCTGCGTCCAGCCCAGCGCGTACAGGAACGTGGTGGTTCTGTCGGCGGCGCTGGTGGAAGCCAGCACTTCACACACCTTCAGGAAGTCCGCTTTCGGCGTGCCGCAGATGTTCTCCACGACGTCCGGCGTATAGCGGGAGACGTGCTGCTTCAGCAGGTTCCACACGCAGCGCGGATGCGTGAGCGTTTCATCGCGCATCGCATAGCCGTTTTCATCGAACTGATAGTTCCAGGACGTTTTATCGTATTGACG